>Ga0210043_1000155_pt1 | contig 74815 bp, 114 predicted proteins | sample CryGeymet201501t_FD_183990 | JGI IMG/M metagenome (GOLD analysis project Ga0210043, IMG submission 183990) | Groundwater microbial communities from Crystal Geyser aquifers in Utah, USA - Crystal Geyser metaG 2015-01t (SPAdes) (version 2) | ecosystem: Environmental > Aquatic > Deep subsurface >... | reverse complement strand
TATATTTATATATTATATTTATTATATATATTTATTTATATATTATATTTATTATATATATTTATTTATTTATATATTATATTTATATATTATATTTATTTATATATTATATATTATATTTATTTATTATATTTATTATATATATATATATTTATATATAATATTTATATATTATATTTATTATATATATTATATATATATATATATTATATATATATATATATATAAATTATTATATAATATATAATAACTAAATACTAAAGTCAAATAGATATTTTCTATCACTATATAGTTTGTATCTATTAACTTTCTTTCTTAATATAATATACATATAAAAAATTCAATTTCCAAATAAAAAATTAAGTTTGAAAATTAATTTAACGCTTGTTTTTTATAAAAATTGTTTTTAAATTAAAACCAATGTATAAAAACATCTTTTACGATTACAAAACAAACTTAGTTCACCTTAACACGGATAATGGATATTTACAATTCGAGTACGATAGGTATGCGTATATCAAATCTGATACCCCTACAAAATACAAAAGTATTTTTGGTGATTATGTTAAAAAAGTTCATTGTGGAAGAAAAGAAGACCCACATACATTCTTAGAAATTGATGTTAAACCTGAACATAGAGTCTTAATTGACATGTTTGGTCACAACAATGATGTTAGCAAAAACGTTAATATTTGGGGTTTAGATATCGAGGTTGAAATGACTGATTCGGGTTTTGTTACACCTCAACAATCTACAAGTCCTGTATTAGCAATCACAATGATTGAATTTTCTACTAAAAAAATTAAAACGTTTTTATTAGATTCTAGTAAACGATATAAAGATTCGTACCAATATGGTTATGATGTAGTTTTATGTAGAGATGAATGGGAATTATTTAGAAATTTTATTATATATTGGAATGAACAACAGATAGATTTAATAACAGGATGGAATGTAGATTTTTATGATTTTCCGTACATATACAATCGCATGGAAAAGTTATTTCATAATGGTTTAGTAAACAAACTATCACCTTATGACACAGTTACTTACAATCTTGAAAATAATAAAGTTAAGATTGCAGGAATATCCGTTTTAGATTACATAAAATTATACAAAAAGTATACTCCGCAACAACGCCCATCCTACAAATTGGATGAAATTGCTAAGATTGAATTGGGTAAAGAAAAGGTGAAATACAATGGTTCACTTCAGACATTATTTAACTCTGATATCGATTTGTATGTTCATTATAACGTGATTGACGTTATGTTAATTTTAGATTTAGAAGAAAAATTAAAATTTATTAATAAAGCTAGGATGTTAGCTCATATTGCCCACATACCATACGAGGATGTGATTAGTGCCGTAGCTACTACCGAAGGTTTATTCCTATCTCAAACTAATGCGTTAAACTTAGTTGTTCCAAATAAACCAACTACCATATCAGAATGGGATAAACGCCTTTCAATCGGTAATGACGATTTAGTTAACGAAGATGAAGAGAAGTTTGATTCAGATAAAATTGTGGGTGCATACGTCAAACCACCACGCAAAGGTAGATTTTCATACACATATGATGAGGATTTAACATCACTATACCCAATGATTGATGTAACGCTAAATATATCTCCTGAGACAAAATACGCAATTATTGATAACTACATCACAGTATGGACAGAACACGATAAAACACATTTTAAAATCAACCATGAGATATTCAATGACACATTAGAAGTACCCGATTTCGATACTGAGATTAATATCAAAGTTAGAGTGTATAATGAGAATAAATTTTATAAAATCCCTACGATGGGAGCATTATACACGTTTATGAATGAAAGAAATCTTACACTTTCGGGTAATGGAGTCTTTTACAAAAAAGATAATCAGGGTGTAATTCCTATGATTATTATGGAAATTTTTAATAAACGTAAAGAATTCAAGAAATTACGTGATGTGTATTTAGAACAAAATAATCACGAACTTGAAGAATACTATGATAATCAACAATGGACGATGAAAATCGTTATTAATAGTATTTATGGTGTTTTATGTAACGAATTTTTCCGTTTCTACGATAAAGATAATGCTCAATCAATAACTTTAACGGGTAGATATGCTAACTTGTCAGCAATGGATACAGTGTACCATTTACATCAAGATTTATATAATAAATTAGACCACATTATAGAAGATTCTAGACTAAAAGAATTATTCAATGACCCAATTTTAGCAGGTGATACAGATTCAATTATCATGACTGCTGAACCAATCCTATACGTTATGTACGGAAAAGATTGGATGAAACAAGATAAACATTTATTGTTGAATACTGTACTTAAAATTTCAAAAAAATTATCTAATAAAATCAATGAACGAATGGATACATTTGCTACATATTGGTTAAATTCAGATAATAATAAATTATTCTTCAAGGAAGAATGGGTGGCATTGGCAGGATTTTATACAGGTGTTAAAAAGCGTTATGCAAATAAAATTGCTCTTAAAGAGGGTGTAATTCTACAAGAACCTAAGATGGATATTAAAGGTTTGGATATTGTACGTTCTGATTTTCCTAAAGTGTGTCAAGATTTTATGAAAGATTTACTATCTGATATCTTGGATTACAATGATGAAGGAATTGATAAAAAAGTAACTGATTTTTATGCAACGATGGAATCGTATGCAGTATCTGATTATACTAAAATCGCAAGGATATCTAGTGTTAAAACCTATGATAAATATGTAGGTGCAAACTTTGACTTTATAAGTGGAACTCCTGCATCCGTGAAAGCATCTGCAAATTATAACAAATATCTTAAATATGAAGATATTTTATCCAAATATAAACCTATACAAGGTGGTGATAAAATCGGGTGGGTATACTTAGAAAAAAATTTATATGGTTTTGATAATATGGCTATACCATTAAATGAATATATAGATGATAAAATCCATGATTTTGTTATTGAAAATATTGATTATAAAAAAACTATCTCAAGTTTACTTGACAATAAGATAGAATTATATTATAATGCATTGGATTGGCGAGTTCCATTCAATGGAGAAACATTAGAACAATTACTAGGATTATGAAACAAAATACAAATTTAAAAGATTTTTTCGAATCTGCCTATGCTAAAGGTATATTCAATACTATAACAGGTCAAGTACCTAAGATAAAATTCTCTATAAAGAATAAATCAATCGTATCCATTATGTCTGATAACTCCGATACTATTAGGGGTAAGATAGAATTGAAAGATAACACAATTGATTTACCAGATTCATCTTTCATTATACAAGATTTACCCAATCTTATTTCATTCATGAAAACGATTAAGAATCCAATCATATCATTGGAAGTTGAAAATAGAATGCATATTCCATTGTACTTAAAAATAGAGGATGAATTAGAGAATACATTAGCTAAATTCGTTTTAGCAAAGGAATCTATTGTTAAAAATGTTACATTTCCTGAAAATTTTAATACCAAACTTGATATGGTTATGACTTCAGATGTCATAAAGAAGGTTATTAAGAAAGGGTCGTCCATAAAATCAGAATTCGTTTATATGGTGATTGAAAAGAAAAAACTTTACTTTATCTTTTCTAAGGATTATAAAAAATTAAACAATTCTATTGCAGTAGAAGTTGGTGATGTTGAAACATTAGAAGAAATGGTAATTAAATTTTCATCAAAAGAATTATTAAATTTATTAACTTTGTTTGATGATGAATTTAACATTTCAATACTTACAGTAAATAACATTTTATATTTATATAAAAATGATGTATCTTATAATAAACAATTTATTATAGCACCAAAAAAATAGATAATATATATTTACTAATCAATATTCATAGGAGTGAATAGAACAACTAACATAAAAAACATGGCAATAAATAAATTAACTGACTTATTTGAATTTTTTGTAGAAAATAAAGAAAATAATAATCCGACACCACAAAAATTTTTTAATACTGTATCTGTTGTGTGGGAAGAAATAACTGATAAAAGAGATACTAATAATGCGTTACAAAAACGATTTTATCGTTGGTATGTTATTTATCTAAAAAAAGGTTTGGATTACACGTTACAATTTATAACTAATTATTTATCCGAATATGTTGATAATAATGAAGATGAAGATGAAGATAATGATAATAGTCATTTAGATGAAGAAAATAAAATTGAAGAAACATTAGAAGAAATACAAACTAATAGTATTATTAGTGAATACAAAAAAAAGGTATTCAAAGATAATGAAAACGGAAACCACATATTCTTTTTAAAGTCTGCACCAAAACCTTTGGTAGTTACCAATGAAGATTTAAAAAGATTAAAAGAACGTTATTCAAATTGGGATGGGGTTGATTCAACGATTAATGAAATTTGTAGGGATTTTAAAATTCCTAGACCTTGGTTCATTGAATTAAAAACTATCATGGGATGGACACATGACTCAGACCCATTTTTAGATGATGAAATTTTGAATAAAGAAGATGATGTCTTAATCGAAGAAGCATTAATGAATAGGCGAGCAAACCTATATCAGAAGTTTGAGGTTGATAAATGGAATGAAATTAAAAAAGAAGCACAAAAGTATAGAGAATTAGAAACATATGTTGTAAAACCAATCATTGAAAAACTCGATTCTATTGCTACACCTTATGAACAAATTCCATTTGACATAGATTTTGAATTTGATTTTGAAAATAGTGAGTGTGCATGGGTGTTACCACCATTTGATTTACATATTGGAAAAATGTCATATCCTGACACTAATATCCCATTTTCAGTCTATAGAAATGAAATCTTAACTTCTTATGCAAAATTAATTGAAAGAGGATTAAAAAATGGACTACCATCGGTGATATATGTTCCATTAGGTTCTGATATGTTCCATGTTGACACCTTTCAATCAACTACAACTAGAGGAACACCACAAAATAATAATATGTCGATGCACGTTTACGATATGATTATCGATGGTTATCTATGTGGTTTCGAATTAACTGATATGATTGTAGATTTAGGTATTCCTGTCAAATTTTTCAATGTAGCTGGAAATCATGATAGACTTTTATCATTAAATTTCTTATTATCAGTCAATCAGCGTTATAGAAATGTAGCACACGTGGAAACTGTTACAAATAAGGAACTACGTCATTATGTTACGTTTGGTACAAATCTCCTTACATTTACGCATGGGGATGAACTTCCAATGGCATCAGGATTAAATAGAAACTATACATTACAAAAATTTTTAATTCATGAAGCTAAATATCAACTACAAATCAACTCATTGTTATTTGATAATTTCTACTTTTTTAGTGGACATTTACATAAAGCTAAAACAGAAGATGCAGATGGTGTTTACGATATTATCGTACCATCATTAGCTAAACCTGATTATTGGCATCATGAAAAAGGATATATTGCATCTCATAGAAAAGCATCATTGTATGTACTTTCTAAAACAGAAGGATTAATTTCAACCATCTATTCAAAACCATAATATGTTATTAGTAGAAAAATATAGACCAAACAGCTTAGAAAATATTGTATTGAACCCTTCAATACGTGAAAAGATATCATCTTTTATTGAAAAAAAATCTGTTCCCAACCTTATATTATACGGTAAGGCAGGGACAGGTAAGACTTCGTTAGTTAATATCATTATAAAAGAATTAGGAGCTGACTACGAGTCATATAACGCATCAGAACAACGTGGTATTGATGTTATCCGAGATGAAATTATGCCATTCGTTGATAAAGTTTCTATGACGAATGCTATGAAGATTGTAGATTTACGTGAAGCAGAAGAATTGACACCTAATGCTCAAAAAGCATTAAAAGATATTATCGAATCAAATTCAGAAGATACTCGTTTCATATTTACAACTAATAATGTTGGTAAAATCATCCCTGAAATCATCAGCAGATGTGAAGTTTTACATATCGAACCTAATGATAATAAAGAAGTTGCAAGACATTTATGGAGCAATGTAATATTAGCTGAGAATATTGAAGCGGATAAAAAAGATGTAATGGCATTAGTCAATAGATACTTTCCTGATATTAGACGTATGATAATGTCTTTAGAAGCAAGTATATCAAATAATACATATACATTTGACCATAAAGAAACATCTTCTGATATTTACACACCAATTTTCGAGTTGTTAGAAAATTTTTATTCTACTCCAAAAAATGAGAAAAACCTTATACTTACATATAAAAATATAAGACCGTTGTTATTATCCTTTTCAGAATTACAACTTTTATCATTCTATACAGAATTGAATAATTGGGTAGATGATAATCTAAGTGTAAATAAATTAGTATATGCTAAAATTCTTATATCATCATATGCTTTTAAATTTAATACACAAATAGATAAAGAGATGAATACATCTGCTCTAATTTTAGAACTTTTAAATCTTTAATTTAACAATAATGATTAACACAAAATACAAGTTTCAAAAAAATGGTGGAACAAAATACGAATTCAAAACAATTTTGTTTGAATCTGAATCAGAAGAGGAATTAAGTTATCAATTAGAAGCCAAAAAAACTGAATTATTTAATCAACATGGTTGCGTTTACACTCCTCAATTAGTATATTATAATAATGTTAACAGTAACAAAGGAGAATTGTATCCTCAAGTTTATGAGTCACCTTTCGATGACGAACAAATCTCACAAAAATATACTTTTTCGGTAGACCCTGCTAAAGAAGGTGGTGATACACATGTTAAGCAAATAATTCAAAATTATGAATATGAAATAGAAATCAAAGAATTAAAAGCTGATATGACAACAGAATTAGTCGATTCTACTATTATGAAAGATATCGAAGAACCAAAACAAACTAAAACAAAAAAAATCAATAAAAAATAAACAATATGAAAAATAATGTAGAAAAACGATATAAATACGAAGTACAAGTTCTATCTACTGATAAAAAAGTTGTTGGATTTCATTTTCAAAAAGATTTTGTATCTACTGACCAAGCAGAATCATTCAGAAAAACAGAAGAAGTTGAGCGTGGACATCCTGTAAGATTAAACTTCTTATATGAATTTGAAGCTACTAATTATTATAAAGAGCCTGAATTTGTAAAATCCGAAAAGGTAGAAGATACTAATGTAAATGTAGATTATCTCAATGGAGAAGACCAAAATGATGATGAGACGGATGATACAGTAGTAAAAACCCCATCAAAACGTGGAAGAAAACCGAAAATTATTAAAGCAGGTTAATTATGAACCTTTTCCAATATCTATATAGTATTTGTAATAAATCATATATAGATTTTGATAATCTTAGTGAGGAAGACCGTAAAAAATGGTCTTCTTTTATGATTTTAAAATATCTAAGTATGGATAAGAATCTTTTACCTATAGTAAATACTCTTAATACCATAGAAAACAAGTTTACAGATAAAGAACTTTATATCATTTTATTCAATATTATTCCTCGTGGTAGATATGATTTTACATATCTAGGTAAAAAAACTACTAAATTGGAATCTTTTGTGGGTATAAAAAAATCTTTAAAATTACTGTATCAATTAACAGATAAGGAAGCAGAAATGTATTTAAAAATAATACCATCTTCCGAATACATAACATATATTCAAATGGCAGGTATGCATGAATAAAAATAGACGTTTTAAACTACTTTTTTTTGATAGTAGCATTGAAGGACAAGATAAATTCAAATCGATTTTATTAAAAACTTATGAAGATTACATTAAAAAATCTGAAACTCCATCTATGTTTACTAATGTTGTAAATATAAACGAGTTTGAAGATTTTAAATATGCGTTTTTATATCATGTTAAAGAACAAGAACAACATGAATTAATAATGTTTTATGCAGTTGATGTGAAAAATTTTGATTTGAATAATATTCAAGAAATGATTGATATTATAGAGAAAACTGTAGGCGATTATAGAGACTTAGGTATATTTTTAATTTATGATTTTTTATTTGCAGTCGAAACAGTAGCATCGATTGATAAGTACGAATCATTAAAAATGATAAAAGATGTTATTAATACATCTGAAACATTCAAAAATGTATTTACACCTGAAAATAAAATGAACATTCTAGAATCAGACCCAAAATTGGGTGAATTAGATTATGTCTTAATAAAACCGAGGGCTTACAACAAGAAAAGAATTGACCAAACCCACGAACAAGTTGACCTGTTAACCAAACAGATAACAAATTTTAAAACGTTTATGGAAAGTATTAATATCATTTATCCATCGGATGATAACACCAATATATTTTTACCATCTATAAATGATATGCCTGATATGAATGATATGCCCGAACAAGCAGTTATTCCCATTCCAAATATGGAAAAACATACTACAATAACAACAGAGATATTAAATTCTATCGATTTAGTTATAGATAACTTCTTAGAAAAAATAATTTTATTAAATAATAAGATAATATGAAAAAAAAACTTAAAGGATTAGCACTAGGAGATGATATCAGATTCTTCACAGGTGTTGCTAGGGCGTTAAAAGAAATAATAATAAATACTGCACCAAACATCGATTGGGTACAGATTGGTGGGGCGAGAAATCATCCAGAACCTAATACAATTGTAAATTATAAAGATGTGTGTAAAATTATTCCATCTCCACATGGATATGGAAGTGCAGACATGATTCGAAAGGTTTTTGAAGAAGAAAAACCTGATTTTGTGTTTTTTATAACTGACCCAAGACATTTCTATGACTTATTTAGTGTAGAATACGAAATACGTCAGTTTGTACCATATATTTACTATAATATTTGGGATAATTATCCAATTCCTAAATATAATTATCCATTTTATAAGTCTTGTGATGCGCTTATTTGTATTAATTCACAGACTAAAAACATTATAGAAAATCTACTTCTCCCTGAAGATAAATCTAATCGAATCATTGCATTTGTACCACATGGTGTAGATGATAACACATTCAAACATAAAAAATTAAACCTTACTCAAATCAAGGATTTAATGAAAAAAAGCATGGGAGATAAGTATAATCATTATAAAGACATCGTGGAATCATTACCTCACAAAAAAGTATTCTTATGGGTAGGAAAAAACCAACATAGAAAACATCCGTTGGATATGATATACGCATATTATACTGCTTGTAACAAAGATGAAAATTTTAAAAACAATACAGTTCTTATCATGCACACAAATCCTATCGCAGAAGAAGGAAGTGATTTGATTCAGGCTCAATTACAAATGAAAACTGAATACGGTTCTGCAAATATTCTATTTACAGATAATGGATTATTATCTGATGAAGATTTGGCAATATTGTATAATACTTCTGATGCTTTCATTAACAATTCTAACGCAGAAGGATTCGGTTTACCTGTACTTGAAGCAGTTATGAGTGGTGTACCCGTATTACATACTGTAACAGGTGGTATACAAGACCAATTCCCATACAAAAAGACATGGGATGAAGATTCTGCACATAAATCAAGACACTTAGATTTACAAAAACAGTTAGTAAAACAATTTGAATGTAATTACGAAGACGAATACGTTGGTAAAGAATGGTCAATACCCATGTATGCTGATGCATCAACTATGATTGGTGCTATAATTACTCCGTATATCTATGAAGATAGAATTTCAATTATAACTTTATCTGATGGTCTATTGAAAATGTATGAAAATATTGATATATTGAAACACAATGCTCAAACATATGGAGCAACATACGTTAGAACTAGATTTACTAATAAAATAATGGCAAACGATATTTATGAAGTCATTGAAAAAACAGTTAGCAATTTCGAACCAAGACCAGAACTCAACATCTATAAATATTAAATTTGTAGATAGAAGTAGTGTTAAAAAACACATCAAAACAAAGAAAACAAAGAAAAAACCAACTTACAAATCATCTGAAGTGACTGAGGTGATTGGTAAATATGGTATCAAATATCCTGTATTTAATACTACCGTTGATGAACAGGATATCAAAGTAGGGATGCAAGTTTTTTCATCATATGATAAAACTCCTGTGACAGTAGCATCAATCTATAAAAATTCACATAACATTACAGAAGTCGAAATATCAGGCTCAAAATTTACGAACCTGATGATGAATCAAATTAAACTAATAGAATAACCATGATATTAATACAAGCACCCATTTTATCCGAAAGTGGATATGGACATAAAGCAAGAGAAATCTCTTATGCTATTTTCAAAGAATTTGGTAATGATGTTAAAATATTACCAACGAATTGGGGTAACAATGTAAATACAGGATTGAAAAATTCTAAATTTAAAGAATTAGAATCTACGATATTATCAAACCCACAACTAAACCAACAACCCGATTTATTTATTGTCATTGGTGTACCCGAAGATATGAGACAATTAATCGGTAAACGGAATATATTATTTACATCAGGTGTAGAAGTTGACAACATATCTCCCGAATGGATTGATATATTGAATAAATCAAATTTAGATTTAATAGTTGTACCATCCGAATTTGTAAAAAACGTATTTTTAAATACTGAATATATAAATAATCAAGACCCATCGCAGAAACTCAGATTACATAAGCAAGTGGAAGTCATTCCCGAATCTTATGATGAACGGATATTTAATCCGTTGACTAATGATGATAAAAAGATAATGGTACAGTTTAATAAATCATTAGAAGATAATGGTATTGAAAAATTTATGTTCACATCGGGTCAAGTATCACCTGATAAATTAGAATCGGGTGGAGATAGAAAAGGATTCAGAGACTTATACATCGCTTTTAAAGAGCAATTTAAATCAACTGATAAGATAGCATTAGTTGCTAAATTGAATGGCTTAAATAGCAGTTATATGACTGATTATCTATTTAAAAAAGCAATCTCAGTAGTCGATTTAGAAATCAAATCTAAAGATAATGCTCCATTACTTGTTTTATCAGGTCATCTATCCCCACAGTTCTTATTTGCCTTACTATCCCATGAAAAAAACATTGCTAATATTTATCCCACTAAAGGTGAGGGATTTGGAAGAATGATTTTGGATGCCGTTTTATCTAATAAACCATTAATTGTACCCGAAGTTGGAGCATTTAGGGATTTTACTATCGGTTGTGAAAATGTTAGTTATATGAAGGGCGCTTTTAAAGATATTCCACCATCAGCTGTTATGGGTAAAATATTAGTACAAGGCTCTAAGTGGTATGAAATAAATATTGATTCGCTAAAAGGATATTTGAAATATATTAATCGAAGTGGAAATAATTTTGATTTCACAAAAAATTTGTCTAATATTGAAGAAATTAAAACAAAATTTGGATATGAATCTGTATCAAAACAGATTACTAATGTTATTGCAAATTATCATGCTAAACAATTACAAATCAAATTACCAAATTTAAAATCGTTAAATATTAAAAAGGTAGAATAATATGTTAAATTATATAGAAATAAAATTAGTTGATGAACATGCAACGATACCATCAAAAGGTTCTGAAAATGCTGTGGGGTATGATATGACTTGTATAAATGTGAATCATACTCAAAAATATATAGAATATGATACAGGTGTTGCGATGACTATTCCAATAGGATATGTCGGTTTATTATTTCCAAGAAGTTCAGTTACAAAAATGGATTTAATGTTAAAAAATAGTGTTGGTGTAATAGACCCTGATTATAGAGGAACTATACGTTTTAGATATTATCAAACATCGGATAGTGATGAAAGCTATAATTTTGGTGATAAAGTAGGACAAATAGTATTTGTACCTGTTTTAACATTAAATGGATTCAAAATAGTTGATGACTTATCAGAAACAGTACGTGGTATTGGTGGTTTTGGGAGTACAGGAGTCTAATATGAAATTAACACCTATTATAGTAACATGTGGTGAATCAGAAACATTTAGATTATTAACTAGCATTTCAGACCAAATGTTTAACAATATCAATATTTTTGATAAACCTGTTATACTATTGGATGAATCTAAAGTGACTAAAGAATCTGATTTTTTTAATCAAATAAAATCATCTATTAACGTGGATGATTTTATTTTTGTATTTACTAAATTTGAAGGAGACTTTTCAGCATTTAGAAATGTAGTATTTGAACATATAAAAGATGGAAATATTGTATTATGGTTAGATGCTGATGAACAAGTTTCTGATAACTTTTTTATTGTAGCATATCATGTATTTAAAGAAAATCCAACTTTAGATTTAATCTATTGTACAAGGGCTAATTATGTCAATGGTATTACACCAAGTCATGTCCAACGATGGGGTTGGAGATTAGACCAGTTTAACAGAATAAATTATCCCGATTTTCAAGGTAGAATTCATGTAAAACGAAATAATATTGTATGGTCGGGTAAAGTGCATGAAAAATTGACTAATATAAAAAATTATGCAACTTTAGGTGATGAATTAGAAATCCTCCATGTTAAAGAAATTAGTAAACAGGAACAACAAAACGATTTATATAACAAATTATAAAGCATTAGAGAGTAATTAGTATTAAAATGATAAACATATGTCCAATAACACAAACGGAAACTTCCACAAAATATTTCAACTTAGGTAATATGCCGTTAGTCAACGATTTATGTTTGACACGAGAGGATTCTTTAAAAATAAAAACATATAAACTCGAACTTCAATATTTCAATGAATCGGGGTTAACATCGTTAACTAATGAAATCGAAGCTAAAAAATTATTTAATAATTACTTGTTTAAAACGTCAGTGAATAAACCTTATATCGAACATTGTAAAAAAATGTTTGAATATATACAATCTATGGTAAATATAGATGATAATACCAACATCATGGATATAGGGGGTAACGATGGTACTTTATTAAAAACATTTAAAGATTGTTCCGATAAAAAATTAAAGTTATTAAATATAGAACCTTCGGATAATTTATCTAAAATTTCCAAATCGATTGGAATTCCTACTATTAACAACTTTTTTAATGAAAATGTATTCGAACATGTAAGTGACAAATTCGATGTAATTATTTCTACAAATGTATTTCAGCACTTAAAAAACATAGATGAATTTGTTAAAACTATTAAAAAAATATTAAAAGAAGATGGTATTTGGGTATTGGAATTTCCATATTGGATTCATAATATGAATACTAATCAGTTCGACCAAATTTATCACGAGCATATTTATTATTACTCCGTATCACCATTAGTAAAATTAATGCAGAAACATAATTTAAAAATAAATGTTATAATTTTTCATGATATGCACTCAGGTTCTTTACGTTTGATTATATCTCATGATACTTCTAATGTTATTAAATCAGATGGTTCGGTAGAAAAATATATAGAAATGGAAAAGAAATATACTTTAGATTCTCATATAAATTGGGGGAAAAATATAAAAAACCATATAAATGATTGTAAAACTTTCATTAATACGTTGATTGAAGATGGATATAAAATTGTAGGATTTGGAGCATCAGCCAAAGGTGGTATTTTTTTAAATAGTTTAGGGTTAGATTATACTGATATTCCATATATAATAGATGATACGGATATAAAACAAGGAAAATTTTTGCCCAAACTTGGAATTGAAATAGTCGATAGAAACATAATTCAAACGTATAAGCCTGATTACATATTGATACTATCTCATAATTTTAAAGAATATATAATGGAATCATTATCGGATATTTACGATGAAAAATTTATAATATGTTTTCCCGAACTAAAAATTTTATAACAATGACAAATATAAACAAATTAACAAAAGAAGAATTATTAAATTGGCTTAAAAATGAAGCAGGTGTAAATCACCCAAATTGGTTTGGGGACAATTTAAAATATGGGGGATTAGAAATACAACAAATCCCCGAAGAATACGTGGAATATTTATGGTTTTTAAAAAACCATAAGTTTGAATCATATCTTAACATCGGTGTAGGTAAAGGTGGTTCTTTTTTAATAGAAACTTACATTCAACCGTTACTGAAATTAAGTGTTGCGATAGATAATTCATCTTATTGGGGAAATGAACAGAAAAATACCATTCGACAAAATATTTCATTTCTTCAAAAAAATACAAATACTAAAATCGTATTTTTTGATGGAACAAGTCGAAAATTTTTTGATGAACATCCTGATGAAAAATTTGATATTATTTTTATAGATGGAGACCATTCTTATGATGGAGTAAAATTCGATTTTATTAATAGTGAGAAATTATTAAAAAAAGATGGATACTTAGTTTTTCATGATATAGCAAGTCACCAATGTTCAGGTGTAAATAATTTATGGAACGAAATAAAAAAACAAAATTGTTTGGAATTTATTAAGTCTGATAAATGTGGGATTGGAATATGGAAAAAGTAATTTTTTATCATGTATATTTAAGTAAAAATTATAAACAATTAGTACAAGAACAACTTACAAATCTATTTCAATCTAAATTATACAATAATGTTTCAAATATTTTTATAGGAGTGAATTATGTCGAAGAAAAAGATTTACATTGGTTACAAAATCTAATCAGTCAGTATCCCAAAATCCAAATTATTTTACACAAAGATAATGCACTTGAAGAAAAAAATACTTTGAGGTTAATACTCGAATTTGCAAAAACTAAAGATTGCTATATTTGTTATTTTCACACAAAAGGAATAACAAGAGCAACGTATAATACCAATCAATGGAGACGATTGATGGAACATTATATAATATACGGATGGGAAAATTGTATAATTCAACTTGAAAGTGGTTACGACTCGGTCGGTGTTTTGTATAGAGAAAATACCTTTTTAGGTTTTCATCCTCATTATTCAGGAAACTATTGGTGGACTAATTCAAAAAATATACTTACCTTAAATTCTAGTTATTTAGATAATAACGGTGATAGATATGGTGCAGAATTTTGGATAGGTAGTAGTCACGAATCGAAAATAAAATGTTTATACGAATTTAATGGGACTGAACCTTATAACAATGAATTTTTAATTAACGATTATATAAAATTATGAAAAAAACTTTAATTTTAATATTAAATTATAATACTCCTGAACTAACCAACCCATTATATGAAGATTTAAAAAAAAACCAATCCGATTTATATGATGTTTTTATATTGGACAATGGCTCTGATGATGATAAAAAATGTAAATATGAATCGATTGACTTATCAAGTAATACTTTTTATGGTGGTGGAGTAAATGTAGCATTCGAAATTATATTAAATAATCAAGAATTGTACGACTCATTGCTATTATTAAATTCGGATGTAATAATCCATCCTTATAATTTTATAAAAACTTTGCGTGGAGTTATGTTTAATGATGATTATAAAATTGTATCTTCAACGATAATTCAACCTGTACAACATGAACAATGTTATTGGTTATCTATGCACAATTGGAATTCAAAAACCCCAAGAGATGTCAAATTTGTAGATTTTCAGTCGTGTTTGATACATATAGATGTCATCAAAAAAATAAATCAATTTGATGACCTTTTGAAATATGGTTGGGGTAATGATTTATATACAGGTATGATTTGTGAAGAAAATAATTGGAAAATATGTATTTTGGATTATTGTCCTATTGTACACTTAGGAAATTATACTGTTAAAAAATATTCAGACCGTAAAGAAATTTCTAATTATAATGACAAAGCTAATTATAATATGTATGAATTCTTCAAAAAAATTGGCAAATTAGATAAATTACAAGAATACATAAATTATGCTAGAACTTATAAATTTGAATAATACAATAAAATGTAGTATATGTTTATATATTATGCCAAGTGAATTTTTAATGTTCGAAAGGTTGCTAAAGCAATTTGATGAACAAATAAACATTGGTAAAATACAATGGGATTTATTTATTTATTTAGACATAGATGATTCGGTAGATTGGACTAAAACTAAAATTTCAAAGGCTGAAATATTAAAATATTTTAATAATATTTTACATAAATTCAATAATAAAAATATTAATATTGTCCCAATAATAGATAAAATTGATATATACGGATGTACATCGGCTAGGAGGGATTGTTTAAAAAAACAATATGATTATTTTTTATGGGTAGATAGTGATATCATTTTTAAAAATGATTTTTTAAGTTATTATGAACAAATAATGGTTTTTTATAATGGAGAAAATATTATAATAACACCAGAAATACTTAAAAAATGGGATTCATCATGGGATTGTCTGGTTAATAAAAAATTTTTAAATAAAGACTTTAATTTTCACAAATATACTAATGTAAAATACGAAATAGAAAATATTGATACTAATATTTATATTGGAATTATAGATAATAGTAAATATGGTATTAAATATAAATGGGGTGGTGGTTGTATGACATGTTTTTCAAAAATAGCAATGGATAAAGTATATGGTATACCAGATAGTTTTTATCATTATGGATTTGAGGATACTTGGTTGATGCTTTTATTTAACCAAATAGACAAAAACGACCAACCAATTCAATTGATAACGATAAATAATATTGCAGATGAAGAATATAATAATAGAATGGTATGGAAATTTGATGAAGTTGTTATGAATGATAGAAAAAAAAGAAAGTACTATTTAAATACTATTGAACATGTAAATAATACTTTTAAACAATTAATCAATCGTTGAAGGAATAATACAAAATATGGTAAATTTTACTATTTTAGAGAACAAACTTTTAGAATTACATTCTAAACCATCTAATGATTTGAATGATTATATTGATAAATTCGTGACTATATATAAAGATTACGTAGTTGCAGTAGCCAATGATTATCCAAATAGTATTGATACACCATTAACATTCAATGATAGTTTAATGAAAATAACATTAACATCATTATTAAGTAAACAACAATTTAGTATAGCTTTTGGTAGTGCAATTTCTTCAGGGTGGGTGGGTACAACTTTTGGTATAGCATCCCCAATTAATGGTAATATCAAAGTATCAAGTATTGTAGCTTTTGGTGGCATTCCTTTCTATATACCTAATATAGACCGTTCATATCAAGATTTTTGTAAACTATTGACTGATAAAATCAAAAATCATATAAAATCAATTAAAGGGGTTATAATAACTACTAATCCAACTTCAGGATTACCTGTTCCATTTTCGATAAGTATTTCTTAATTTTAGAAAATAATTAAATTAAACTATTGACTTTTTAAATTATTCTTTTTATATTAGTAAGGAAGTCAACAATCACCCAAACATAACGAAAGAAAAATATCATGGCTCACAATGTAGAAACAATGGCTTATAACAATTCTAATAACGAAAAACCTTGGCACGGTCTAGGTGTAGCAGTAGATGGTCTGATGACATCCGAAGATGCTATCGTAAAAGCAGGTCTTCATTGGTCTGTAGAAAAAAGAATTGTATACCAAGGTCTACCCGATGGTACACAGTTAGAAATCGATAACCAATTCGCATTGGTTAGAAACACTGACCATAAAGTGTTAGGTATGGGAACAGGACGTTATACTCCTATCCAAAACAGAGATGCTTTTGAATTCTTCGATACAATCGTAGAAGCTAAAGAAGCAATGTTCGAAACAGCAGGTTCACTAAGAGAAGGTGAAATCGTATGGATGCTTGCTAAAATGCCTACATACATGCAAGTTGGTCATGGGGATGTAGTTGAGAATTTTGTTCTCCTATCAAACGGTCACAATGGTAAACAATCCATTCAGTTGGCTTTAACTCCAATCCGAGTTGTATGTAACAACACGTTGAATTGGGCATTAAAAGGAAACAAAAACAAAGTGAACATTCGTCACACTACGAATGCAAGAGCAAATATGATGATTGCTTCCGAATCAATGGGAATCATCAAAAAACAAGCAGTAAAAATCGAAGAATTGTACGCTGAGATGTTCAAAAAACAACTGACCTCTGAAAGTATGGATGCTTATTTCAAAGCAGTTGTAGGTGAATCTACTCAGGCAGAAAACACAATCGTGGAGATTAATCGCTTGGTTGAAGTTGGAGCAGGAACAGACTTAAAAGGTGTACGTGGTTCACTTTGGGGTGCTTATAATGCAGTGACCGAATACTACGACCACTACAAAAACTACCAAGAACGCACAAACAAACTTGAAGCGATTTGGTTGGGTTCTGGTGCTACGAGTAAAGAGAAAGCTTTTGAAAAAGCAGTAGTACTTCTTTAATATTTAGCCCCTTCGGGGGCTTTTTTTATACCAATTATTTTTAAATAATATACTTATTGGTATGAATAAAACGCTATATAACATCATCGAAACACATTGGAAACCATTTTGGTTTTCACTATTCTTTACTTTATTTTTCTTTATCGGTAACGTATTCGGACAAACAAGTTATTACTCTCAAGGTAATGGTTTTTTCAATGATAAAACTCTTTGGAGTACAATAAGTGATGGTTCGGGTACACAACCACAAAATAATGATTTACAAAATGGGTATTATATAATATTATTAAAATTTGATGGGATTTTCTTAAAAGATTCTATTTTATTATTGAAATAATATTATATTTAAGCTATAATGAGTAAAGAAAAAATATTATTTAAAAACAAATGGGTCTCGTTAATCGAGAAGACAAACTCTGATTCAGGGGATAAATATACGATTTTTAAAGAATCAGATAAGGTGATGGTTCTTCCATATTTTATATCAAATGATAAGATATATGTGGTCTATCTTTTAGAACCAATTAATATATGGAGAAACAAAAAAGCTGAATTAACTTGTATATCGGGTACAATCGAACCAAACGAAAATCATTTTGATACTGCAATAAGAGAATTAGCAGAAGAGAGTGGGATAGTCCAAGAAGATAAATCAAAGTGGGAATTTTTAGATTCAGTGTTTCATTCTAAATCAGCCACATCACAAAGATTTTTATATTTAGTAGATATATCAGATAGTGACATCGTAAGAAAATCTACTGATGGTTCATGGTTCGAAAAAAATACAAAAAATGTGGTTTCTGAAATATCTACTGAAATGAAAAAATTATCAAAGGATATATATTTTCATTTTATGATTAATTACCTAGAAACAAAACAACTATCGTATGAAAAGAAATAAAAATTCTAATAACACAAAAATGGTTATCCATGAAAATAGTTTAACCGAGTTATCAATCGAGAATCTAATGAAATCGAGAATTAGATTAAACAAAGAGCAACAGATAACAAAAAAAATAATAATTGAAAATGATATAACAGTATTAACGGGTAAAGCAGGAAGTGGTAAAACATTAACCGCAGTATTAACAGGAATCGAACTATTATATGCCGATGAAGTTGATAAAATAGTTATTACAAGACCTACAGTGGGTACAGAAGATATTGGCTTTCTAAAGGGAGATTTGAACGATAAAATGCAACCATGGGTATATCCCGTATACGACAATATTGAATCGGTTGTTGGTAAAGTGGAGTTTAAAAAACTAATATTATTAAACAAATTGGAGATAGTTCCATTACAATTTTTTAGAGGGAGAACATTCCTTAATAAATTTATCATAGCTGATGAAGTACAAAATTTAACCAATGAACAAACTGCAATGGTTATGACACGTTTAGGGTTACATTCGAAGATGGTACTATGTGGTGATATAAATCAGATTGATTTAAAAAGAAAACCTACATCAGGAATAAATAAATTGATTAATCTTCGAGATAAAATCGAAGGGGTAGGATTTAGTGAACTTTTAACTAATCATAGACACCCCGTAGTAGATAGAATTTTAGAATATTATGCAGAAACAGAAGATTTTAAAAATTATCGTTAAAAAGTAGTTTTATTTTATAAAAAGTCCATAATTACTCTTACATTTTATGGACTTTTTAAAAAAATTAGTCTCCGATTTAAATTTTTGTTATATTTTATATAAATCGGTTGACAGAAACCAAAAATTATACTTTGAAATGATTATAAATAATCATAAAATCAAAAAAATTTTTGATGATGATATAAAATCTAACAATTTTTTTACAATGGAATACAATGGACATAATAAAAATCATACAATAATGTATAAAATTCGAAATGAGTTCATAAATATTTCCGAAACCGATATAACTTTTTTAAAAAAAGAATTTATTAAAACAAAAAAATATGTTTTTACTAAATTCGCCTACTTAAACAATTAACCCTAACCTATAAATTAAACTATTATGGAAAAAATGCTTGTTAAAATTACTGATGCAAGATTTACTACTACAAAAAATCTAAAATTGGATGTTCACTATCCTGTTATGTACCAAGATGAGAAAAATTATTTCATTCAAGATGGTGGAATCGTACAAGAAGTACCGAAAACTATCTGTGAAGTAAAAACGGTGAATCTAAGTGTTGCAAATAAACGTCTGATGTTTGGGTAATATGATAGTCAAATACCAATCAGAAGATGGGTTTGAATTTGATACCGAAAAACAATGTACGTATTATGAACAAGAATTAAAAAAATATAGAGTATCACCACAACCATTGATAAATGAAAAAATTGGTGGTTATGATGCGAATAAAATAAATTCTTTATCTGATTTAGTATGTGCCATTGATAAAATTTCTACTGATGACCAAAAACAGTTTGATAAATCAAAAGTTTATGATGTATTTTCAGTAGTAAAATTTAATCACAAATCATTCCCTTTTTATTTTATACCCGAATTAAAAATTTCTCATATAAAATTAATATCTCGCTTGAATGATGAACTCAAAGGTTTGCAATCAGAACGTGAAACACTTAATTCAAAAATTTTAGAAATCAAAGATAAAATCAAATCGTTAAAACAAAAGTAATATGTACGTTATTAAAGGCATGAAAGCTCTTAATGCAGTTAGAGATGATATATTATTTACATCAGACCAGTTGTTTTATGATGAAGATATATTATATGAACGTCAATCATGGACTGTAGAACAAATGAATGATTATTTGATTCAGAAATGGAACTCTGTTGTTAAGCGTAACGATATAGTTTTTCATTTAGGAAATTTTAGTGTAGGTTCGATACCACTTACTAAATCTATTTTACAGAAACTAAATGGAAATATAAATTTGATTATTGGAACATCAGATACACACGATACAATTTTGGCGTGTAAAGATAAATTGATGTCTATCAGCTATAAACTCGATATATTCATTAATGATATATCAATTACTTTAAATCATCATCCACAATTAAATTGGAACAGAAAGAACGAAGGTGCATGGATGCTTCATGGTTCAACTTTTCATAACCAACCATTATTAATAAATGAAAAACTTTTAGATGTTGGTGTAGATGGTTATGATGGTGAACCAATAAGTTTCGAAAAAATTTATTCTATAATGGATAGAAAAGAAAAGTATATTTATAATCAACAAAAACTAACACAAAAAACATTATGACTTTAACATTAAAATCTCGTGGTGGGGATGTACGATTATTACAATATGCTCTTGGTATTACTACCGATGGTGTATTTGGGAATCAAACGCTTACCCATCTTAAATCATCAGTATTATTCGATTCATCAGTGGGTGGAACTACTACAGAAAAACTTTATGATTATTTAAAACTTATTACACCTGAACATATAGTAACGTCACACAAATTATTATTAAAAAATATACGAGAAATTGACGTTGATGGTGATGGGAAATCAGATAATCGTGGTGAAGAAATTGATAAGATGATTAAATTTGTATTTCCTCAGTTTAATATCGAAGATAAAACTACAAAAGGATACGCATGGTGTGCAATTTTTGTAACGTATGTACTATTCAATTCTTACCCTGATGTTCATAACAAATTATTAAAAACTGCACGCGCAAAAGATATGTTAGATTGGGCAAGTGTTCGAGCAAATTATATTAAAGTGACTAATATTAATCAACTCAGACGAGATACAATAGTAATCGGTGGGTGGGTTAATGATAACGGGTTCGGACATGTATATATAGTTGACCCAATCGAATCTTTAATGCAAAATATCCCTGATAAAGTTGTTACTATTGAAGGTAATACTAATAACGCAGGTTCTAGAGAAGGTGATGGACTTTATAATAAAGTAAGAAACATCGCAAACAATACAATTTATCAATTTAAACTTTAAAAATTAACTATGAAACAGATAATTAAACATATATCATACGATGTAGAAACTCGTCATAAATTAAAATCAGGCGTTGACAAATTAGCTAATGCAGTTAAATCAACGCTTGGTGCATCGGGTAAGAATGTTATCATTCAACGAGAAATGCAACTACCACTAATTACTAAAGATGGGGTAACTGTTGCGAAACACATTATACTTAAAGACCCAATCGAAAATATGGGTGCGGATTTAATCAAATCCGTAGCTGAAAAAACTGCCGATAATGCAGGTGACGGTTGTCAACCACTTTGGTCTAAAATTTCCACACCAAATGGTTGGACTACTATGGCTGAAATTAAAAAGGGTGATTTAATCAATGGTACTAATAATACTGTACAAACAGTAGAAGAAGTGTATGAAAAAGGTAATTTACAAATACATCAAGTGAAATTTGCTGATGGTAGAGTGGTCGACTGTGATGATACTCATATATGGACGGTAATAACTAATTATGGTGCTAAGAAGTCTATGTCCACACGTGCTTTAATAGACTCTGGTAGAATAACAATGAAAAATAATAGACATGGATACTATGTGCAATCAGAAGGTGTCAATTTTCCACAGAAATCTGTACCCATAGACCCTTACACACTAGGTGTACTATTAGGCGATGGAAGTTTAAGTGGAGAAACTATAGAGTTATCTTTAGGTTTTAAAAAGCAGCATATCATTGACAAATTGATTCTACCCGAAGGTGTACGAAAAGATGTAACTCATGTAGAAAAAAGTAATAGTTTTAGAGTTAAATTATATGGTAAATCCTTATCAGAAATTTTAGAACAACTTAATTTACGTGGTGTAAATAGTTTTACTAAATTTATTCCAGATGAATATCTATATAATGATTATACAACAAGAGAAAATTTATTACAAGGTTTACTTGACATGGGTGGTTATAAAAATAAACGAGGTAGATTTGTATTTAGTACCGTAAGTGGAAGGTTAGCAAGAAACTTTGAAGTATTATGTTATAGTTTAGGCATTTCTTTAAATTTCAAATTTCATACAAGAGATAGTGATGACAATTCTTATTCCTATAATCCTATTCATAGATTTATACAATTGAAAGGGTATAAATATGGAAACAAAATAGTATCTATTACTCCTACTGATGTATATACTCCAATGCGTTGTATAAAAGTCAGCAATAACGATAAACTTTATTTCACTGATAATTTCATTTTAACACACAATACAACTACTGCAACTGTATTAACACAAGCAATTCTTCATAAAGCATTTGAGTTAATTAAATCATCAAACCAATCTATGAATTTAATTCAATTGAAACGAGAATTGGATTTACTAACAGTAGATGTAGTTGAAAAATTAGAATCAATGAAAAAAAATATTGATTCAGAAGAACATCTACGTCAAGTAGCAACTATTTCTGCAAATGGAGATACCATTCTAGGTTCTATCATTGCTAAAGCTATATCCAAGGTTGGTGTCGGTGGATATGTATCAGTTGAAGATTCAGAAAATGATGAAACTTATTTGTCACATGTCGAGGGTATGCAGATTGATAGAGGTTATTTCTCTTCTTATTTTGTTACTGACATGAAAAAAATGGTAGCAGAATTAAACAACACGTTTGTCATGGTATATGCAGGTACTTTATCAACTGCTAAAGAATTATTACCTGTGCTTGAAGGTGTAGTATCATCAGGAAAACCATTGGTTATTATTGCTGAAGATTTTGAAGCGGAAGTAGCAGGAGTATTAGCTCAGAATAAATTAAGTGGAGTGATTAAAGTTTGTCTGATTAAAGCTGCATCATTTGGAGATAATAGAAAAGAGATTATGAAGGACATTGCAGTATCTACGGGTGCTACATTCATAACTCCCGAACTTGGACATTCTATTAAAAATATTTCGATGGACTACTTAGGTCAAGCTGAACGAATTATAAGTAAAAAAGAGAATTCTGTTATCATCGGTGGTATTCCAAAAGTTAAAGAATACAATGATAGAAAAGAATTATTAGAATCTTTAATCAATGACTCAAAATTATCAATGTTTGAAAGAAATGCTATTAATGAACGTTATGCTAATTTTACAAATGGTGTATCCATCATCAAAGTTGGTGCAAATTCTGAAGTAGAATTACAAGAGAAAAAGGATAGAATTGAAGATGCATTATTTGCTACTAAATCTGCAACTGAGTATGGTATTGTAGCAGGTGGTGGGATTCCATTGTTGAAAATATCAACAGAATATTCTCCATCAAAATATATTAATAAATCAATAGAAAAAAATTTAGCATATGATATATTATTTTATTCATTAAAAAAACCATTTGAGACCATATTAGAAAATGCAGGTTATAGTAAAAATGATATTAGAGAATTTGTAAAGCGATTCACTGAGGATTCTAATGTAAACATGGGATTAGATGTTAGAAATAATACTAATGGAGATATGTTTGAGATGGGTATTATTGACCCATTTAAGATTACAAAATCTGCTTTATTAAATGCAGTTTCGATTGCAGGATTGATTCTTACTACCGATGCTTCAATTTCGATTGAAGAAATTATCGGTGAAGATATTGAGACAGAATAATTTAGTTTAAAAATCCACTATAGCCTATATTTAAGCGTTATACATTAACAATTTAAATATAACTATAGTGGATGAATTATTTATTAAAGTATTAACAAAACTATCAAAATTATTAAACCAAGGTTTGTATGATGAATGCTCCAACTTAATTGATAAAACAAAACTTGAGGTCGAGGAAGGAAGTTTCGGATTGGATGAATTTACATCTATGGATGACGATGACGAAGATTACGATAATAAATCATATTATGATGACGATGATTATAATAACGATTATTAATTTTTATAGGTCAGATATCTGACCTTTTTTTAAAATCTATATATACCTAATGGTATTGCTGCTAATAATTGTTTCTGATTTTGTAATATTCTTGCTTGTATATCCATACCTTCCTCCTTAGACAATTTCATCAACATTTCTCGTAATTCTTGCTCTAAAGCATCTTTTTTGGTAGAACCATCTCCTACAAATGCATCCCCATCCAAGCTAATTGTACCAGTTGGATAATTAACAGAACCAAATTTACGTCTGTTAATACCTAAAGTAATCATTGATAGTGCCAATGTATAATCGATAATCCATTGTTTTGCGTGTTGATTTAGTCGGGAGAAAGGAAGAAAATCATAATGGATATCACTGGGGTTTACTATTAGATTATCTTGTGTATATGCATTATTTTTATCATCAGCAAATTTGCCTGATAATTCAGACCCTACATAATAATTGAACCAAATTTTCATTGGGTATTTGGGTATTGGTAGAAAACGAATGTTATCACCTTCTAATTTAAATGAGTAGTCACTCAATCTCATATCTCTATGTGTATTAACAGTTTGCATACGAGACAGGTCAAACCCCAATGGATACATTGTATAGTAAGAATTATCACCAATCATCCCTGCATTTACCCCATTTGGGAATGCAAAATTCGAATTTAAATATTGTCTGTTTGCAGGGATACGATTATGAAAAACCATATTTATTTGGAATTCATATTCATCGGGGTGTATATCCATCAGGTGTTGCTTGATATTATACACCGATTGATTAGTATCCAACTCTACCGATGATGTATATAATGAAACATGAGTAGAAACTTTAGCTTCTGCGGAATAAGCTTCTGATAATCTAATCAGATAACGATTAGATTGATATGGTAAGCGGTTTGTATAATTACTACCTGTTGGTTGACCAATAAGATTAAAAAAATCTTCTTTGGTTCTAAACTCATTTATAATTTTAGAATACGTAACCATTGCAGATTCTAAATTCGTGTATATTTGATTTGGAGTAATCTCAATTTGATGTACAGGAAATCCAAGATTAGATGCTACATAATCTGCTACCGTAGGTGCAAACGATACAAAGGTGGACTCATTATCAAAATATTTGAACGGTGTTGTACTACCTGAGATGTAAGGAGTAGTTCCTTCGTAATAAGGAATAACTATTGATGGATAATCTGCCATTATTGTTTATTTAAAGCTTTATAAAATTTTTAGAAAGATATGTTTCAAATTGTTTTTTACAATCATCTTCATTGAGAAGTGATTCATCATATTTCTTTTTGATTTCACTCTTGAAACGTGCGAAGTATTTTCCTGAATCTTTAGGTAAATCAAATACTTCTGCATCGATACCACCATCACTGATTGAACCGAAAATAATATCATCTGAATATCTAAAAATTAGTCCATGTACGATGCGATTATCGGATAAATCAAACATTATACCATTGGATGCTAAATCGGGTTTTGATGACATCCATTTTTCGAACTTATCTTCTGGGGTAGGATATCCATCTTGTACATTATATAACGTATCTAAATTTTCTTTGATAACCTTTTTAACTGAATCTATATATATTTTTATGTTCATAATTAATTAAATTTAATATTATTTAAGATTAACAACCTGTGTAAGCGTTCAACCTCTTGTGTGATTTGTGAATTTTCGTATTCTAAGAAGAATATACGTTGTAATAATTCATCATTAGAAAATTCCTTGTCGGGTAATGCCAATTCTTTATTAATTATATCTTTTATCATATTTTTATTATCAGATATTATACCCCTGATGTTTTTTGATGATAATTGTACATCTTCGGTATCAACTTCTGTGGTGCGGTCTATAGGTTCACCATCAGAATCTTTTGATAATCGTTCCATCAATCGAGAAGCGTATTTATATTTTACATTTTTTGTAGTCATAGTGATAATTATATAGTTATAGTAACAAGTTAAACAAATATATGAAAAAATTTGACATAAAGAGAATAAAGAAATCTTTAACGCAAAATTCCAAATCGATAGCGAAAAAAAATAAATTGAAAGTAAGAAATCGAATTAATTTTACTAAGTTCACAGATATTGTTAAAAAGAGATTACCCATCAATAAGTATATAGTTTCAAAAAAATTTATTAAATCTTCAGGTCTTGAAACAACATTTGAAGATTATGTTTTGAAACCATTAAACTATCCTTATGAAGCACAATATAGGATTGCTACCAAGTTTTATGATTTTTATATCCCATCGGTAAAATTATTAATTGAGGTTGATGGTGACTACTGGCATGGTAATACTAAAAAGGATTTGAATGAAGTTCAAAAGAAGAATGTAACGAATGATTTTGTTAAGAACAAATTAGCAAAAATGAATAAATTAAATTTAATTCGTTTTACAGAAAAGGAAATCAATAGAAATGTCAAAAGATGTAGAGCAAAATTATTACAAAAGATTTTATTTTGTAAATGAGATTTTGTATCTTAGCATTAATTAAATTTTAATTATTAATATTCGATATGACATTAACAGACGAACAACGTGAAGCATTTGATGATATTATCAAATGGGTGACTTCACCGAATGACCAATTTTATGTACTAAAAGGATTTGCAGGAACGGGAAAAACTACGCTTCTCATTAGTTTAGCAGAATATGTACAACATCACAGACCATTAGTTTATGGTGTAAATCGTGCTGACTTGACCATCTCTGCACCAACTAATAAAGCAGTAAAGGTGATTCGTAAAAAATTGGAAGAATCGGGGTTGGCAAATGTAGAGACTAAAACTATACATGGACATTTGGCAATCAAGCCTTTTGTAGATTATAAAACGGGTGAAGAAACATATATACCTGATAAAACCGTAGACCAGTCGTTATACGATTATAATTTTGTTATTATAGATGAAGCATCTATGATTAATAAAGTGTTGTATGAAGATTATATAACAAAAGCGGTTAGCGGTTATACCATTAAGATTCTGTTTGTTGGAGACCCTGCACAATTACCACCTATTAAAGAAATTGAATCATTGGCATTACAAGGTAATGAAAAAACTACAAAAACATTGACTAATGTAGTTCGTTATGGGAATGAAATTGGTAGACTTGCTACCGATATTAGAGAAAACTTGGATAAGCGAATCGATTTTGAAGACTTAGTTGAAAAACATGAATCCGATTCTGTAATCCTATTAGATAGGAGACAATTTACATCTACTTTAAATGAATATTTTTTATCTGATGATTATAGTCGTGATGAAGATTTTTGTAGGATATTAGCATATACCAATGTCAATGTTTCCACATGGAACACTAAAGTACGTGGATTGTTCGTAAAATCAGATGATAAATTTGTCATTGGTGATAAAATTATTGCGAATGAAGCGTGTCTTGATGAAATTGGTATGAATATAGTATTACCAAATTCCGAAGAAGCAATAGTTACTTCAATTAAAATTAAAACTCTTAGTAACCCTTGTAAATTAGATTACTATGAATTAGGTATACGATTAGTGGGAACAATAACTGAAAAATTTATTCGAGTTATTCATGAAGCATATGAAGATGATTTAAAAGATTTTCTTAGAAAAACTGCTGATAAAAAAGATTGGAAAACTCATTATAAAGTAAAAAAATTCTTTAATGATATTTCGTATTCTCACTCCCTAACCGTACATAAGTCACAAGGTAGTACATTTGCTAATGTGTTTATTGATATGCCTAATATCGCAAGAAATAGCGTCATTAAAGAAAGAAATCAGTTATTATATGTTGCTATAACAAGAGCGTCAAATAAAGTTTTTATACGATTATAATTTTTTTTTGATAAAAAATAAAATTTTCGTATATTTAATATCCACTAAACAATTAACAACTAATTTTAACTCCTATGTTACTCAATCTATACTTAATATGTGCTTTTTTATTTTTTTTATACGTGAATGTGAAAACGTGGGGTAATAAAAATAAAGAACATTTCGTTGGTATCGCTATGGTATCAATTATCGCATGGTGGTATTTCGTAATTAAAGAATTAATCGAAAAAGATTCTAATATCAAAACAGATTTAGGAAAACTTATATTTCGATTTAATTTACTTATATCAAGATTTTTTTAACAATAAAAAATATAATTTATAATTAAAGCTACTGTTGTAATAAGCAGTGGCTTTTTTATTTTAAATTATAATATTATGAACAAACGTATACTTTTAACTATTTTTTTTGCTTGGTCTATTTTTATAACGGTATTCAGTTGGCACATCACTACAAAATATTTCCCTCGTATGACATATGAAGTAAAAACTGAACAAATTGATTCAACCAAATGGGTATCTGTTGCACAATATGAAACTCAACAAAATTTATATAAAGACTTATCGAAAGAATTTGTCCAAAAGATTAAAGATAGTGATATGAAAATATTTTCTTTATCTAACTTAACAGGTAGATTGCGATTAAACAATGATAATTTAAAAAAAACAATTGATTCATTAAAATTTTTAGATGGATTTACAATAGCAGATTCATTACCATTGGTAAAAAGAGATTTAGAAATAATTAATAATAAAATTACAGATACCACAATAACTACATCGAATACATTTGGTGATAGTTTGATAATGGTAAATTCTAAAGTTGATATAAAAGATAATACTATGACTAATGAAATAGATTTGGTACAATTGCGAGATATAAATATACAAATTACTTCAACAGTATCCGATGACCAATCTACTGTAATCTCATATATTTCATCAACAGATTTTGTAGAATTAAATATAACGAATAAAACAACCTTGAAACAAAAAAAGTCTTTTTATTGGTTTTGGGTTGGATTATCAACGGGTATGATAACTACAATAGCAATACTTAAATTATAAATAATCTATACTTAATAGTATGAGCGATTTTATTAATACAAATGTAGACATTGAACTAATTGATATAGATTTAGCAATTAAAACCTATATAGAAAATCATATTGCTACAACATTTACAGATGGTACTAAAACTAGAGTAGATTTTAAGAACCAAGAACGTTGGGCTAAATTATTGAAAAATGATGAGGAGAAAGACCAATCGGGTGAATTATATATTCTTCCTCTAATATTATTAAACAGAGACTCATTGGAAATTGAAAAGAATCGTTTTCCACATTGGCTCCCCAATGATTTATTGCGTTATGAACTATTGAAATATAATACTCCTTCATTCGAAGATAATGAAAACGTTCAATATGTATTACCACGATTACCTGTTAAAATCACTGCTAATTATACCGTAGATATAGTATCAAATTATGTTAAACATAATGATAAGAACATAGAGCAATTCATACTTAATGAATCAAAATATTGGTCTATCGATGGGTACTATCTTCGTGTGACCTATCCGAATATTACTAATGCATCATCTGTCGCTAATATGGGTCAAGAGCGTTTAATAAGACATAGCTTTAGTCTTAATGTCGATGGATATCTATTACCAAGTGATGAAGGACAAAGCATCAATATTAAAAAATTATCAGGTGTTAAAAAGGTAGTTCATACTGAAGAAGAAATGACTTATGCTGAGTTTTCCAAAAAGTATAAAAATAAAATTTAAGTTTATTTTGATTATACTGTAATACTTCATATATTTGATTATGGACTTAACAAACTTACTCAAACAATTACAGAATACTCCCCAACGTAAGGATTATCATCCCGAAGGTGATGTATTAACCCATACTCTATTAGTATTGGGTCAAGCATTAGAAAATAATGAACCCGATGAACTATTGTACACGGCATTATTTCACGATTTTGGTAAAATTGATACTTTGAAATATAAGGAAGATGGAACTCCTACTGCATTTGGACATGAAAAAGCATCATTAAAATATGCTAAAAAATTCATACCAATTAACATCAAACGTGATGTATTGATGATGATTGAAGAACACATGCGGTATGCAATATTGGATAGAATGCGTGTAAGTAAACAAGAAGATTTACTCAGAAAATTGGGTAAACTTAATAACTACATGAAAAAATTTGTCATATATGATAATATGGTATTATTGTTTTCCCGAACAACCGAAGATGAAAGGAAACTATTGATATTTAAAGCTATTGACTATATAGAAACTTTTCATCACGGAAAAGTATACTATCAAACTGATATAAGTAAAAAATAATGAAACATATAATATTTGGTGATTTACACGGTAATATAAATTTATTTAACAAAGTTAATAAATTTATAAAATCAACTGATGACTATAAAGTAGTATTTTTAGGCGATTATGTAGATAATAGACAAGTGACTTGGGGGAATAATCATAACCCTGAGTTTGGTAGAAAAAAGCAACAAGAGTTATTAAAAACTATGATGTATGAATATGAACCCGAAAAGATGACATATCTAATCGGTAATCACGATTTACAATATATGATTAAACCACATGTGGAAAATCCATTTCAATGTTCTGGGTATAGTGCAGGTGCAGGATTTTCGTTTTATCCATATTATGAAAAAATGATGGATAAAAAGATTTTAAAATTTTATCATTCAATCGATAATCTTTTATGTACTCATGCAGGATTAGATGGGGATATATTTAAACAACTCCCTAATACTAAACATATACCATTTGAAGAAATTACTATCGATGATATTAATGAAACATTAAAACCATTAACAAATGATATGTATCTATATGTATTATCAAGTGGTAATAGAAATTCGGAAGTTAAATCGTTATTTGACATTGGATATATATCGGGTGGATATAAATCGTGTGGAGGAATTTTTTGGCTGAGACCATCAGAAATTACTGTTCCTACTGCGACAAATAAGAATATTATACAAATATTCGGGCATACTAGTAATATACATGGTCTCCCATTACATTCACCATATTATTTAAATCCTTCATTAATAATGTCTGATACTTCATTATTTATGTATCCAACTGAGTTTATTGTATATGATGATATTAAAAAAGAAATTATTTTTGAAAATTTTGAAGATTTTTTTGATTTTAATAAAAAAATACTATAATTACTAATCATGAAAACAACTACAACATTTATTTGGGATAATAACACCGATTCAACCAACCATTATGGTTTTGTGAAGGGGGTGAATATCTAATAGGTTTGGTTGAGGTATCGCAGATTATTAGTTGTAAAAGTCCAAACCCTAAAAAAATTTGGACTTTTTTATTTATAACACTTGATATTTAATAAATAACTTCATATCTTATAATCATGAAAACAAATACTACTACATACAAGAAGACAAAAGGTTTTAGAGAACAACTAAAATCTGTCGGTTATTTCGATGGGAGATTTACTCCTAAAGTTGTAGTAGACAAGAAAAAAGAAGCAAATAAAAATAAATGCAGATTATCTGTTGACTTTTAATAAAAAAACTTCTTACCTTTCTAACAGTTCATTGACGTATTTTTTTACTATTTGCAATCGAGAGTAAAACCAAAATGGTTGGTAAACTCTTGAGAAAAAGGGGGCTAATGTACCAAGGTTGGCGAAACGGTTTTGCATACCGTTTGGGAGATTTCGATTATCTCAGTCTCCACAAGCTTATGTGGTGGAATTAGACACTAAATACCTAACAAGGTATGAGAACGATTAATAGTTCGTGCAAGACTCCTAGTGAGATTCTTGCCATAAGCACTTGGAGTCTTAGCTCAATTGGTAGAGCGATGGGTTGAAGCCCCATGAGTATAGGTTCGATTCCTATAGACTTCACTAAAGTATCACTAATAAATACTGTAATGTATACATTGCTAACTCTGTGAAAAGGATTGTAGTAACGTGTTGAATTATGTATGTATCAGAATCCTTAATATATTTATTAAATACTTACATGTGTCTGTAGCAGAATTGGTAGATGCGCTAGATTGTGACTCTAGTACCTTGTGGGTTCAAGTCCCACCTGACACCCAATAATATAATTTTTATTTTTTTGGAAAACCATATAATTATATATAAAAATGGTTGACCGATGAGAAAAAGAGAAAAAAAGGAAAAAACTTGTAAATTTTGTAATAATGAAATTGTTAATAATAACATTTTTTGTAATAATAAATGTCAACAAGAATTTCAAATGAATCAACGTATTAATATGTGGTTAAATGGTAAAAATTATCTACGTGGTAATGGATTGACCATTCCTAATTGGATAAGAAAATTTTTATTAGAAGAAAATGATAATAAATGTTCATTATGTGGTTGGTCACAAATAAATGAATTTACGGGTAATATACCATTAGAGATTGACCATATAGATGGAGATGCTAAAAATAATTTGCGAGAAAATCTAAGATTATTATGTCCGAATTGTCACTCTTTAACCAAAACGTACAAAAATATAAATAATAGAAAATCTTCTAGAACAACTAGAAAATAGCTTTCAAAACATTTATTGGATGATGTTCGCTCTTGTAAAGCGAGGAAGTGGGTTCGATTCCCAATGAAAGCTCAAAAAAGGTAGCGTTTAAAAGTGTTACATCGTAGCTCAATGGTTGGGCATTTATCTTGAAAATAAACTTCAGTGGTTCAATTCCACTCGACCTCGTAAGAGGAACACACTTTTTATATTTCTCCTTTTATTTTATTATGCCCATATAGCCAAGCTTGGTTAAGGCAACTGTCTGATACGCAGTTATGCGATGGTTCAAATCCATCTATGGGTACACTTAATCAATAGCACTTAATGAGTTTCATCGTAAATTATCTACAACATAACATCTACAAACACGCTCATTTAAAATTTCTTTGATTAATTCTTTGCAGGATTACGATAATGGTTAATCTTCAAGTTTTCCACACTTGCTATAAGGGTTCGAATCCCTTATCCTGCACAAAAACAATAGCGTAATAAATCAGATACTTCGTACAAAATCATGCTTTGCTATAACGTAGGTTCAATTCCTGCCCCCCGTACTAATGTTAATATAATTAGTATTAGTACGGGGGTTGAAATGTTGGTCAACTGATTATAAATTTCTTTGTTTTTATTTGCGGTTCGTTCCCCACGGCAGTCTGTAAAACTGTTGTCAAAAACTAAGTGGGGTTGGTGGCGTAAAGTTCGAATCTTTCGAACCGCACAAAAATTATTTTATTTTATTTTTGGGGTTCAAAAATATAAAATATATTATAATTAATATCATGAATATATTTGAAAATTGTAAAACCCAAAAAGATAAAGGTAATGTTGGTGAAGCATACGCTTTAGCTTTCTTAATAAAAGAAGGATACACAGTATCTAAACCATTAAACGAAAATCAATCGTATGATTTTATTATTGAAAAAGATAATTGCTTACTAAAAGTTCAAGTCAAATCAACAAGTGTTTATAAAAATAATAATTGGATAGTAACACTTGCAACTAGCGGTGGTAATAAATATAATAATACACGAAAATATTTTGATAAAAATAAAATAGATTATATTATTATTGTAGTAAAAAGCGGTGGTATTTTTTTCTTATCTACATCTGATATTGAAAATAAAACAGCAATTAGAGTAAATGAAGAAAAATTTAAAATAAATTATTTAAATGATTATGAAAATAATAACCCATTCAAAGAAAAAAAAATAAATATTGAAATATTAAAAAAAGATAGAAAAAGAAACAGACCACCATATGAAATATTAATACAAGACACAAAATCATTAGGATTTAGTGCTACAGGTAGAAAATATGGAGTTTCAGATAATTCTATAAGAAAATGGATAAAATTCTACGAAAAACATGAACATAATGATGTTGTAGCATAATGACTAATGCACTTCGTTGTCAGCGAAGATTATGTGGGTTTGAATCCCATCAACATCGCATATATATTCCTCAATAACTCAATGGCAGAGTAATTGGCTGTTAACCAATAGGTTGTAGGTTCGAGTCCTACTTGGGGAGCAAAAAATATAATAGTGACAAAAACAGTTTCATCGTATTGAAACGAGTGGTTGTTGGTTCGAGTCCAACCATGTCCCTTATGGGGACATGTAGCTCAATGGTAGAGCGCTAAAAATTCTGTTTTGATATTTCTTTATATTTTTATATGTCGCATTGGACAAATGGTTAAGTCATTACCCTTTCAAGGTAGAGACACGAGTTCGATTCTCGTATGCGATACATCCAATGTGTTACCATTTGAACTATAGCTAAAATGGCGTTTCTGACTTACGATAAGAGTTAGCGTTTTGTACATCAACGTTATGGACTGTTCCGAAGTAGTACACGTTAATGTACTAAAAAGGTAGATGTGTAGTAAATTGCTACTCCTTGTAAATGAAAAACAGTTCATGTGGGATACTGATATGTTTTGATTATACTAAAAGTATCATTTATACTGCGGTCATATAAAGGCTAATATGCAGGTCTCCAAAACTTGTCATGGGATTTCGAAATTCCCCCGTAGTGCAAAAGTAATTTGTATTATTAAAATCGTGAACACATAGTATCGATGGTCTTCAGTGACTAGTATTTAAGAAAGCATACAGATGAAATTTCAGATTTTAGAGTGACTGAAATCACAACTCTACATGTGCCAAAAGATGCACATGGTTTCTGCATAAACACATGAGTTAATCTTTAAACCATATGCGATTGGTATATAAGCATTTTGGTGATACTTCTTTCTGACGAAGTAATCTATTCCAAGTAAATAGAATGGCTCAGATTTATACTTAGTAGATAAAATAAATAAGAATATATGTCAAAAAATATATCAAAAAAAATTTATCAATACTAATCTTAGACTCTTGGTCAATTATCACATAAATAATCTAAGATGAAAAATATACAATTAAATCAAATCGAATAAATACTACATGAAAACTCAGAATATGTGGTTCTGAGTTTTCGACTTGGGAGTATAGCTTAATGGTAAAGCGATTGGTTTACATCCAATATATCAAGTTTCGATTACTTGTACTCCTACAATAAAATATACGTCTGTAACTCAGTTGGTAGAGTAATAGTCTTTTAAACTATAAGTCATGGGTTCGAACCCCATCAGACGTACAATATTTCCTTATATTTTAATGGTAAAATATCTCCCTTCTACGGAGAAAAATCAAGGTTCGATTCCTTGTAGGAGTACAATTTTCATCATAGTTCAATGGTAGAACAACTCCCTTCTACGGAGATAAAATAAAGGCTCAAATCCTTTTGATGAAAATTTTATTTTTTTTTGGTAGCGGTATAACAGGTACTTCGTAAAACAAAAAACAAAACAATGATTAAAAATCAACTGTTTATAATTGTAGACACCGCAAAGGTATCAAATTATAAATATACATTATAAAAAAAAGCAGAGGGATGAACCTGTAAAACTGTTACACAAAATTCTCCAAAAATATTTTTTTTTCAAATAGTAAAAATACGACAATCATTTGACTTTTTAGAAATTGTTTAATATATTAAACAAATAACTCAAATATGTTGATAATATTCAACATCATTTTATAACATTATAATTCTTCCAATCAACTAATAATATCGAAAGGATAGCAAACAATGGGAAAATATAACTCACACCAAGTATCTGCTACTAAAGCAGAACCAAATGTAACTACATATGAAAACGGAAACGGTTTTGCAAAAGACCCAATCGTAGAATTAGTAGGAATTCTTGCTACAGGTGTAGATAATACATTTTATGAAACAAGTGAAACAAGAGAAGCACGAATATTATCATTAATTGATAAAATTGGTGATAAAGAATTGGTAGCCAAAGCAATTGTTTATGTACGTTCAGTCGTAGGACAACGTGCAACAACACATTTTGCATCAGCAGTATTAGCTAGATATCTTAGTGGTACCGAATTAGGAACTCATTTCTTCACTAAACGTGTTCGTGGTGAAAATCGCGGTGGAGTTGTATATCGTTTAGATGATATGATGGAAATCGCAGGTGCATATATGGCATTAAATAACGGTAAGAAATTATCAAATGCTATCAAACGTGGATTCAAATCTGTGATTGAAAATGCTGATAAATACCAATTGGCTAAATACCAATTGAAAACTTCTAGTATTTCTTTATTGAATATTGTCAAGTTAGTACACCCACGGGAAACCGAAATTCAAGGAGTAGTATCTGTACCTAAAGCTAAATTACTTAAAGCAGTCAAAGGGCATGTATTATATGAAGAACAAGCACATAAACTAACAAGAAATATTAGTGATGATGGAGAAGTAACTATCCCAACATTGTTTGCATTAACGTTAGGTTTATTAAAACAGTTCAATACTGTTGAAGATAAAAACACCAAATCGGGTCAAGATGTTTCTGCAAAAGTGGCATCAGGTGAATTAAGTGTTGAGCAAGCTAAAGTTGAATTGGATGATTTAAAGGGTGAAAATTTTGTAGAGCTAATTGATACTAAAAAAATTGGGTACTTGGCATTGTTAAGAAACTTAAACAATATCATTAAACTTGGACATAGTACATTAAAAGAAAAAGTATCTGCTTTACTAATTGAACCAGAATTTATCAAAAAATCATTAGTGTTTCCACACCAAATAGATTTGGCATTGGAGTTTCTGTTACAAGAACATAGCCCAAGTGATTTAGGTTCAATATTAACTGCATTAAATAAAGCATATGAATTATCAATACCAAATTTAGAAGATTACTTCACAGGTAAAACTGCTGTAGTATTAGATAGCTCAGGTTCTATGACAAGTTTGATTACTTTAGCAAATAAAAAACAAGGTAGTAAATCAGCAATCGAAAAAGCATCATTGGTTGCATCAACTTTAGCGAAAGCTACAAATGCAGATGTATATCATTTTGCAAACTATACTCAACCTATTAATATAAATCCTTTGGATTCTGTAAATACTATTAAAAAAGTAATTGCATCAAAACAAGGGTCTGTTGGTTATGGTACTGCGTTTGATACTATCTTTCCATCATTAAAAGGACGATATGATAGAGTATTTATCATTAGTGATATGCAAGGTAAAGATTCGGTAATAAATTCTTTTAAAGAATATGAAAAACTGAATGGTAATACCTATGTTTATAGTATAAATGTTTGTGGTTATCCAACAGAAATGTTTAATAGTAAACACCCACGTGTGTTTTCTCTCGAAGGATATACACAAGATATCTATGAACTGATTAAAAAAGTTGAGTTTGACCCAAAAGCAGTACTCAACGATATTAAAGCGATTGTTATTTAAAAAATGACATTTGTGTATAATTATAAAACATCGGGGATAAAATTTTATTCCCGATACATGCCGTAGAATGCGAGAGGTGAGCATAATGTCTCATAAACATTAGGTTGCAGGTTCGAATCCTGCTTACGGTACAACGTTCACATAATTACAGTGTTCATTTTACGTGAACAAATGAAATAAATGAACATAACATATTGAAAAGCATAAATGTGACAAAACGTAAATTATTATATGAAAATAAAGAAGAAATTCAAGACTATATTGATATAATATCAATGAATCCTGAAAAACCTTCATATCAGAAATATAAGAAAATACTAAATGATAAATTCGGAATAGATTATGATAAGAAATATGGAAAACAAGATGTTGATTTAATAAATAATGCATCTTTAAAAGACATAAAGTCAAAAAAAGATTTCTTGAATTTTGAAAATTATCGAGAATATGCAAAAACAATATACAGATTAAGAGATTTGGGTTCTAATGAGCCTAAACACATTGATAAAGAAATAAAGTTTAATATAGTTGAATTAATAGCAAGTAAATTAGATTTTAAAGTATCAGTCAGGGAATATAATGGTCATGGAAATTATGCTCAAGTTAGTCTTGATAAATTAGAAGTACCATCCGTGGTTAATATTAATGTATTGATACATGAATTAGGTCATATATATCATTATAAATATTATAAGGAAGGTATAGCATCGACCATAACTTACGCAAGTTCTTCTTATGGTATTCAACACACCAGTGAAGTATTTGCAGAAAATTTTATGCATTTTTTTACTGCACCACAATGGTTAAAATCTAATTTACCCGAAGTATATAATGATTTAAATATAAAAATTAAACCAATATGGAAAAAAATAATAAATGCATTAATAAATATGTAAAAACGTTGGATTGACCGAGTGGTTAGGTAGATGTCTGCAAAACATCTTAGAACAGTTCAATTCTGTTATCCAACTCTTTGCGGTGAAGAAGGTGTGGTTTTCCTCATAAGTCTCATAAACTTATCTGTTTCAGAGCGTGGGTTCGACTCCCACCACCGCCACAAATATATTGCATGGTACACCAGTGGTCTACGTGGCGAGTCTCATAAACTCGAATTCGGGGGTTCGAATCCCCCATGCATCACTATGTTCCTATAGCTCAATGGTGAGAGCAACTGACTCATAATCAGTAGGTTACAGGTTCAAGTCCTGTTAGGAACACACTAAAGATTATTTCGACAGACGAAATAATCTTTTTTTATTTGTATATTATTTGTATATTCAACTATAATTACAATTATAACATAAAAATCCACTGATGGTAACTAATGTAAAGAACTTAACCACTTCAACCGAAATGGTCAATAAATGTTTGGTTCTTAATTCCGCATATATGCCTATGCAAATCATACGAACAGAACGTGCCTTTGCTATTTGGTATAAAGGTAATGCACGTATAGTATATGAACATGATGTGTTTTTTAAAACAATCAATCCCAATTTACAATACAAAAAACCCTCAATTATATTAATCGATAAATGGGTTAATGTTCATAACAAAGCGGTTCCATTAAATCGTGATAACATTTTGAAACGTGATAACCATGCGTGTGTTTATTGTGGGTTCGATAAAAATAGAAAAGAATTAACATTAGACCATGTTATACCAAAAGCGAGGGGTGGAAAAGATTCATGGGACAATTTAGTTACTGCATGTAAAAAATGCAATAATGAGAAAGATTGTTTGACTGATGAAGAATGGGGTAGACCTATTCCACAACCTTATAGACCACATTGGTTAATGTTAATGAAATCTTATTCGGGGGAGATACCTGATGAATGGAAGACGTATCTATTCTTTTAAACGTATTACTATATGTATTCATTCGTGATTCGCGAATTAAAAATTTTAATCTTATCTTCAATAGAATTAGTAATATAATTAAAGGTTCATGTAGGACAAATAACAATTTAACATAGTTTTCTATGATAAGTTATACTCTACCGATGGTTTGTTGGTAGATATAAAGAACGATGGTGGAGAAGTAAAATATATTTGACAATAGTAAAAATTTTTAGTACATTTTATTTAATTAAATTTTTAATCTTTCAATAATAATTATGACAACCCCGAATATCGAATTAATTTTACATGCCATTCATCAATATGCACCCGAAGTAATTGCTGTTGGTGGTTGTGTAAGGGATATGTTACTCAATCGTGAAGCACATGATATCGATGTAGCATCAGCATATACACCATTGGAAATTAAAGATTTATTACCTTTTTCATCATATGATACTGGTATAGAGCATGGAACGGTCACATTTATAATTCACGGGGTTCATGTAGAACATACTACATTTAGAAAAGATGTGGGTACTGATGGTAGACGTGCAACAGTAGAATTCACCAATTCATTTTATGAAGATGCTCAACGTAGAGATTTTACAATAAATGCGATGGGTTTTGATGGAACAAAAATATTAGATTGGTTTGATGGACAATCAGATTTGGAAAATAATATTTTAAAAACTGTTGGTAATCCGTATCACAGATTTGAAGAAGATTATTTACGGGTGATTAGAGCCTTTAGATTCTATGTTAAATATGGTTTGACATTTGATGCAAGTACTAAATTGGCAATTGAAAAAATTCTTGATACTGTTAAATTGGATAAAGTATTATCAATGGAAAGAATCTTGGATGAATTTGCTAAATGTATTACTACATTTAATTTCATCCCAAAAGTATTATTATATAATGTAGGTTTCATCGATGACGTATCGTTGGGAATTGATGAAGTTCAAGAGTGTATTGACCATGATGTTGATGCTTCATTTGCGTTTTTATTTAGTATGTTTGATGATTCATTCATTGATTCATTACCAATCAAAAAAGAAGTTGCTCAAGTATCTAAATTTTATGGTAACTATATTATGATTGATAGTTATGTAGATGATATAAACGAGTCAAAATTATTTATTTGGAAAAATAGACGAGTTGTTATGAACAATGTTAACATGTTATGTAAATTGGATGAATCTTTCGTAAGTATTGTACAATTGTTGTACAAAGCATTAGGAGTTGATTATCCTAAAACATTAGTAGGTGCTGAAATTGGAAATTTTCAACGTGATACATTTCTATCGTTAATGGATAAATTAACTTTATAAATATCGATTGGGTTTGTATATAGTTCAAATTGATATTCTATATCTTTAATCAAGTCTATAGGATTTTCGGATTTATATACAAACCCTTTTTGAATTAGTTTACCTGCTCTATATGCTAAAATCATAGGACTATTAGATTCAATTGGTTTTAAAATTAATTTTCTATTCGTATTTGCATATATAGTCGAGTCCAAACAAAACAAATCATAATTGGAATCAAATAATATAGCATTATTTGAAAAATCGGAATTTGATATAAATTCCGTTGGTGTTTTAAAATTGGATGCAATATCATACATTGTTTTTGGTAAACCCATTTTTGACTTGTAACGAGTTACCCAAGCTGATTCATATGAAATATCATGTGTTTTGGATAGGTACTTAATAACACGATTTTTATCATTACTGTCGGCAATATTAATATCAATATCAACTGGTTTAAACCCAGATATTAAATCTCGTATAAACCCACCATAAATATAAAAATAATTATTACAATAAGGTTTGAATGAATTAATTAAATTAATCAATTGAGTTCGACATTTTAGTAACATAGCTAATGATTGTGAATCAATCTGTTGTTCGATTAGTATCATGATAATAATTTGTATTCTATAAAATAAATATATAAGTAATTATATATAATTATAATTTTAACCATTTAAAATAAAATAACTATGAAAAAAATAATTGACGTACATAATCAATTTAGTACATACACAAATTTAATATATGGATTAATAGGCATCATATGTGCCGTTTTACACGGTTGGAGTGGTTTTATACTTGCTTGCACCTTAGTATATTTAATGATAGGTAGTGGTATATATCATTATTATGAAAGACATGAATATGTATTAGCAGATTGGAGTGCGATGTACTTCACGTTTTCGGCATTTATATTTACATTTTTATATCAATTCGGAATATTTCATCCGAGTATCTTAATTAATAGTTTGGTATTAGGTTTATTATTGACTGTTATGCATAATAGATTAGATAAAAAAAAATTATTTGATATAGAATTAACATATTATATTGTAGGTTTATTATATTCATCGACATTAATACTATCATTTTTTATATTACCATTTGTAACATGGGTGATTAGTGGTATATGTTTTCTAATTGCTTTTTATATACGGCAAATAGGGCAAACTAAATATTATAAAAATACCGATGAAGGATATAAGTCACATGATAGATTACATAGTGCATGGCATATACTAACTGGAATTGGAATGTTTTTTTATTTATTATACTAAAAAAGTTTGGTTTAATTATTTTTTTGTGTATCTTTAATCAGAATCGGAAACTTAATAAATAACGATATGCTTACTTCTCAAAACAATTTCAATGCTGTAACAAAATTTAGTAAAGATACTAACGTGGATGCAATACGATTTATGTTTAGAGAATCTAAGCATATTGTTAAACATTGGAAAACTACTACAGTTTCAAATATAGATAATGTCGGTTTTACATTTGATATTAATACTGAAACATTTAGTGGATTAGCTATAATTCATAAAAAAGGAGATTTATATCAAATAGACCTTAGAAAAAAAACAGGGTCTAAACTCCTTGTAATTAAAAATGTTGAACTATTAGACTTAGTTCATGTGATTGATATTTGTGCAACCATTACATCAAAAAGGAATTGAACGAAATTAAACAACAGATAAAAAACAATGTGGAATGGGATAGTAAGCGACCCAAAGTAACAGGAGGACAACAATGTGGAATGCCTTCGTATCCAGTAATCTTAAAAAGTGAAGAACTTGATTTAGAGATAATAGTAGGATACCACGTGAGCCAATTAAAAAACAAAGAGCTTGCCTTCACATTGTTTGAATTAGCACTTGATGACCTTGTTAGATAGTATTGGTGATAACGTTTTGCAGCTATGCGAAGGCAGGGTTTAAAAAGCACTTACCTGTCGGCTCGCACAAAATTAATTAAGTGCTTCAAACTTTCGGCTACCACATAACCCCTGCTTTTGCATAGGTGCTGTTATAAGCCGTTTTATTTTAAAATTATGACACAAGAAGAATTGATTACTAAACAACAAATTGAGATTGAAGATTTAAAAGCATGTTTAAAAGAAAACACAATCATTAAAAGAGAAATAAATGGTATGTGTTTTGCCATAGGCGCACCACTTAACGACAATATCTTGCAAATGAATAAAGACCAATTAAAATGGTGCTTTCAAATTGCTGAATTAGGTGAGCAGATAAATGGCTTATAACTTGTTAATATAAGAAGCTAATGTGTAATATTTATGATTAACCAATTACACCCCAAAGGTTTAAAGTTACACATAAGATGTAGGTTTAAACACTTAGAATATATTGTATGTGATTACGATGGTGTGTTTTATCAAATAGCACATTGCCATGAACGCACTCGCCCATTCAGAAAACTGACCAAGATTAAATGTGGTGGAAGCGTTGGATATAGAATTAATAGAGAATTTTACACATTGACTTTTTTAAGAAAAAAACATTATATTAGTAAATGAATGGATTACTATATATGAACATATAGATATGCCATTTTAAATAACAAAAGGAAACAAAAAAATGTATAAATGTGTTTACACTTACAAAATTATAACAACAAATAAATCGATACGATATGGTGCATTGTTGTTCGATTTTAATACAGTTGAATATGATATCATATCGGCAACTAATAATGGTATTAAAGATAGTAGACTCGAACAAGTAAAACTATGTATTATCAAAACAGTACCCAAATTTACTAATACCAAAATCGAGTTCGAATTAGAATTAATTGGAGTACGTTTATTTGATAAAGTCACGGAGACTACTAATGAATAATTTTAATATTGCAATACGAGGAAAATTAGGTTCGGGTAAAGATACAACATATGATATGTTAAATTTTTTAATTTCATCATCAGGGTATTTGAATATAAGTACATATGGACATTATTTAAATTTAAAAGATAGCATTCGTTATGGGACTAACAATATTAAATTTGCAGATGCTATTAAAGATACGATATGTTCTTGGTTAGGATGTACTAGAGCCAAATTAGAAGATAGAGAATTTAAGAATACGCATTTGGGTAAAGAATGGTGGATTTTTGAAACTTTCGATAATGCAAATAAAAGACAAATTTTTTCATACATGAAACACAAAGATTTATTTGATGAAAGGGCGTTAGTTAAATTAACTCCTAGGTTACTATTGCAATTACTAGGAACAGAAGCTGGGAGAAATATTTTACACCCCGATATTTGGGTAAATATAGCATTTAATAAATTAAAATTAGATGAAAATAACATAATTACTGACTTACGTTTCATCAATGAATATGAACGATGTGCAACTAATAATTTCACATTTATTTTTTTACACAGACATTTGGGTTTACGATTAAATTTACAACCAGAAATTTTTGGTGTAAAATCTATTATTGATGTTCCTGAACCTGAAATAATGAGATATTTATCACAACAACAACCAGAAATAATTTCAGTAATTACACACGAAAGTGAAACCGCATTGGATTATTATACATCACCTGATGCACTGAATCATTCACTATTTGATATAACAAATAATGGACTTCGAGAAGATTTATTTAACAATTTAAAATCAATAATATTATGACAAAAGCAGAATTAGTACAACAAATAAAAGATGGATACAAACATGTATCAATTTTAAATTATAAAAAAGAAGCCGATGGTAAAAAGATATTGTCAAGTGGAACATACAATATAGAATTATCATTGGATTGGGACTATGAAGAACTGATTAAAGAAAGTTTAGCTAAGTTAAAAGGAATCAATCGAGATTTACGTTTAGCAACTGCAAAAAGATTAAACGAATCTAAAGTTTTAAAAGAAGGTACCACATCTGATGAAATATTTACTATCATTAAAGATTTGATTACTAATTATGAATCAAAATTAGTATCATTCGATAGTGTCAAACATGAGAAAGCAAGAGAAGAATCCCCTTTCAAAGTGTTAACACATGGTCTTGAAGAAAAAGATGAGTTTTTATACTTCTCGGGTATCGAATTAGAAAATAAAACTATTGTAGAAGCAAAATATAAACCTGTTAATTCAAAAGATAAGACTATCATAAAAAATAAGATAGAAGACCTTTTACCAATTTCTAAATTTAAAAAATTTAAAGTACCAATTGATAAATTGAATTCTGTAACACTAACTAAGTAATAATGAAATATTCATCTGATTTTTTAAAAAAAAATATTATTCCTTTACTACCGATTAAAAATACTAATGCTTTTAAACATTTGACAAGCATTAGTATGACATTAACGGAGATTCAAAAGGAAAAATATCTATTCAATGCAAATAGTTTTTGGAATACTTTTTATAAAACTAAAACGATAATGAATATTTGTCCTACAGTATTAACCAAAGGTTCGATATTAATACGCCCATACGTAGTAGATGATTTAAAAATTATTACACATATAAATACAAATGATTTTTTAGTGATTCAAGAAGAAACCAATGATGTCTTAATTACACATTTATTGGTAAAAAAAACTAATACTACATACACATTAACTTTATTGTTTAATTTTAAATCGTATCTTGATTATTTTATTCATAAATATTATATTAATATATTTAAAATTGATAGAATATAACTATGTATAAATTGAACAACGACAAAATTACTATTAATGTAGATTTAGATGATGTTTTAAATTCATTAAGTTCGCATTGGAAACGTCTTCATTATTTAGAAACGGGTGAAATTATTAAATTTAAAACTTGGGATGCACATAAGCATTCAATTTATGGTCATAAAATTTTTAAATATTTTGATTATGATGGATTTTTTTATGATGTTCCAATAAAAAAAGGTGCAACAGAGTTGATAACATATTTAATTAATTCAAATGATATATTTGATTTTCAAATATTATCTAGTTGTTCGGGAACAAAAAAAGAAAAATATAAATCTATTTATAAACAAAAATACGAATGGTTAAAATTTCATTTTAATGAAGATATTGCAAATCGTTTAAATCTGATTAGTGATAGTAAAGGATTATATAAGGCAAATATTATTATTGATGATTATCAGAAAAATTTAATCGAATCTGTATATTCAACTACTAAAATTTTAATACGTGCTGAACATAACAAAAATTATTCACCCATGTTATTAAAAAAACAATATAATTTGGATGCATTAGTTTGTGAACATACAAATGATGTTATTCCAATTCTATCTGAAATAGAAGAATCGACATATAATATAAATCGATTTATCAATTTTTCGAAATAACTAATAATTAATAATATGTTAAAAGACCTATTATTAGAAGCGGTAAATGTTAGAGTAACATATAGAAATGTGAAATTACTATATGGGAAATATGTAGAAGTTGAATCTTCTAATATCCACTCGTTGTTATATTTACCAACAGAAAAATTATTACGAATTAGATTCAAAGGTGATAATAAAACCAAGGGTGAAAGAGCTACATTCGGTTCTGAATACCAATATTTTAGAATACCCATTCGAGTATTCATTACATTATTAAATGCACCATCACATGGTTCTCAATTTTGGCAAACGCTAAGAAATACAGATATTAAATTTAAATATAAGTATACAAGATTAGCAGATTGGTCTGATGAAGAAGAGGAAGATGAAGATTTATTTGATGAAGAAGATGAAGATGAAGAATTAATTTAAACACTTAACAATTAACAATAAAGGCTTAACATGCTAACACCTAATCAATATATGCGCTTATTTACAAGCGGAAAAACAGAAGAAGAACTTAAAGATGTAGATTTAGTTGCTCTACGTCAAAAATATATTATGCAATCAGATAAAATGAAAAAAAAGTTGGATAGAGTATATATTAAAAGTAAAAATTCAGTAACTTTTGATGAATGGATGGGTATCATTACTTATAATATTTCCGAAGGTCTAAAAAGACATGCTGAAGTATCAAGTAAAGATAAAATAATCCGTGTAGAATGGAATGAACACTCTTTGAATAAGTTTAAACTGAAAAGTAATAGACGCAAACACCAACGAAATAGTAGATAAAACAACATGGCAGATAAAACACAAAAACCATTAGAATCTCCAAAATCAACCAGTCCTATCGATACATTACAAGATGGGACAATTTATATTGATGCAGGAAATAATACAACGAATATGACCAATCTCGGTAAACAAAATTCTAAAGAATTTGTCCCACATATTGGTGTTATTAAATCCGAAATGCTTACTGTGTTTTATACTTATAAAATTAAAAAAGATGAACTACCACCTAAATATAAATCAACAAATGAATTTGCTAACAATATGAAAGCACAATCATTGAATAATGAATACATTAGGAATTGGGTAGATTTATCAGCTACTGAAATGAAGAAATTCTTAACTAAAAATGGAGTTTTAGAAGAAGATGTAGTAGCAGTTGGTATTAATAATGATACTGATATTTACAACAGATTCTTCTTAAAACTAACTAATGGTGTATCCGCTCGATATGATAATATCTTTACTAAAGAGAATGTTGTTGATGGTAGTGACTTATCATTAATGAAAAATACACCATCTGATGTTAAAGATATGCTAAATAAAAAAATACAAACATTAAATCGTGAAGACCGAGATTATAGTTTTGCAGATATGAATATACCTGCTAAACAACAATCATTTTTAAACGGTTTATTAACGATAGATGAAAAACAAATATCTAAAATAAAAAATAAAAAAGTTGTTATTGTTGTTGACTTTTTCGAAAAAGCTCAGTATATTAAGAATGTTGTATTTCAATTAGAAAAATATGGTGCAGATGTTTTATCTGCTATTGCAATCGCACGTATTTTTAATTTATATTAAACTTTTATAAACACTTAAAAACTTACACATGAAATTACTAGACCTAGATTCTATCAACGAAGATTCTATCAACGAAGATGTATCCGAAAACCAAATTCCTCTCGTCATTTCGGACGATGATACAGATACAGATACAGATATAGATACAGTTGAAGAATCTTCCATTACCCAACCATCCTCAAAACTTGCTCCTATTCCTAAAATGAAGCAAGAGTTTAATGACATCAGACAGATTGTTGTTGCAACGTTAATGCGTAAAGCATCACTGTTAGGATATCAACCTACACAAGAAAATGCACATTTGTTAAATCAAATTGTAGATTCTGCATTGGCATCGCATATGGAATTTTACATTTTAGAAAAATTAGGAATCACTACTCTTAAAGATGTATTTGATGAAAAATTCTTAGAACAATTAATCGAAGCAATACAAATTGCACCTGCTATTCAAAAATAAAACACAATCCCCTAAATTACAAAAAAACTATGATTAAATCAGCAAAATTTGAAATTACATGGACTGCAAAAGGTCTTTTAAAAGTAAAAGATACTATTAAAACAGTTGACTCTGCCAATATCGAAACTACAACATCAATCCCCGATTCCTTTGATTTTGTAAATGCGGAAGAAGATGCTGTTAAAGCAACTAAAAAAGCTTTAGTAGAAAGGTTTAAATCCTTTCTAAATCGTGAGTTTGAAGAAGACTTGCTTGATGTGGATAGAGACGATTACATTGACATCCAAAAAGATTTTTAATTTTTTTTAAGAAAAAATTGATTTAAATAAAAAAATACTATAATTACTATTCATGGAAAACAAAACATACATATTATCATCTTTAAGTCTACGTAGACATTCACAACCGTTGTTGTGCTGAGAGAGATATGTGTATACTTTAAATAGATTTTAAGTCATGTATCTCGAAAAGGTGCATGACTTTTTTTGTTCCTTGATTTATTTAAATAACAATTGATTTTATAATAAATAGTGTAGTAGGATAATTCGGTTATTCCGCCTGTTTTGGGAACAGGAGACTGGGGGTTCAAATCCCCCCTACGCTACATACAAATACATTGCTCGATATTCTAATTGGCAGGAAACATAACTTTGAATTATGGTGTACAAGTTCGAATCTTGTTCGGGCAACATTGAAAACATAACACAAACACAAATACATATGAAAAATAACACATCACCTAAAATGAAAGAATTTATAAGTAAAGTCCAAACATTATGTTGGGAATATTGTGTTGAAATTCATTCACACCCAGAAGGTTGGAATGGTAAAACGGATGAAAATGGTGAATTCATAAATAGAATTTATCTAATCGGTGAAGATGAAACTGTTCGTCTTAACATGTTAGATGGCGATGGTATTTAATAAGGAAGATTGGCAGAGTGGATTATTGCGTTAGTCCTGAAAACTAAAGGGCATCTTGTCCCGTGGGTTCAAATCCCACATCTTCCTCAAAAAGTTCGTTGATATATTGACATTAGAATAAAACATATGTATATTAAAACATATTCAGTATCTTATGGAAAGCTTATCATCATGTCGTGAGATTCGTGATAAGCGCTTTAATGCTCTTGTAGGCTAAATGGTAACGCCAACAGACTTAAAATTTGTTGAATGACAGTTCGAATCTGTCCAAGAGTACACTTGCATCATTAGACCAATCGGTAGGAGTCACAAGTCTTAGAAACTTGGTAGTATCAGTTCGAATCTGATATGATGTACAAATTATCACTTTTGGAATACTATGCCATATATAACAGTCGATGAATATAAAGAATTTCTTGCATATAAAAGTAAGAAACAACATGATGTGGATTTTGAATTTATTGATGTTTTTCACGATATAGAATCAGATGAATTATTTAATAGATACAAACATAATTCATCGGGTCATATTGTCAGTGTTAATATCAAACTTGATAAAAAATATGTTGAACAATATCTAAATGAATATAATTTATCATTATTAAAATAAGACTCGATTGGACGAGGAATGGTGATAAAAACATAGGTATGAAAGTTTCCAATGACTTTCTGTTTTTAATTGGAAAGTAAAACAAGTAGGTGCTTGTAACTGTTTGCTAAACAGATTGTGGTGTCAAAGCCATCCATTTCAACTATGGTGCTTTCCGCTCGATTATATTCCTATATCATTAGGAATAAGTAACATCATGTCGTGATGATATTATGTTACTGCTTTTTATGCTCAGTTCGTACAATGGATAGTACAAGGGACTTCTAAGCCTTTAATATTGGTTCGATTCCAATACTGAGTACAGTTAAACATATCTTATTATGACTTGGAGTAGCTTGCCAAGACTTTAATAGTGCTGACCGTAAGAGCATCGCCTACTGCGCAAATATAGGAAGGTGCACTCGGAGGAAATCTATAAGTCGTAGGCGTTAAATACGCAACGAAATAAGAAGAAAGTACAGAACCTTGATATTAATCATTGATAGGTAAAGCAGTAATTTGATATGTTTCTTTTTTAATCAACTAATAATTCACTATATGAAAACAATATTTAACATAGAAAATCCATTAATACAATCAGTACAAACACAGCATAATAATACTACACTTGCTGTTGATAATAAATATATGTACAACAAACATGAATATACTGCATTGATAATGTTAACACATGGAATTAATAAAGATACTTTTTACAAATTAGTAAAACAATTAGATGCAGATACAAAATAATTAATATGCCCATGTATCACCTCACGCTACGAACGTGTCGAAAGTGTAATGGATACATACAAGATTCGAATCTTGTCGTGGGTACATTTTTTAAAATTTTAATAAAAAGGGTTGACTTTTGATGTTTTTGTTTGTATATTAGTGATGTAGTAAGTAACCAAACACACAAAGGATTAAAAATATGAAAGCCGTTTCTCTTGACAAAATAGAAGTTAAAAAACAAAAAGTAAACTTATCAATATCATTATCAAATGATAGAGGTATTGGAAGTGAACATTCAAATTTCAGAACACTGCTATCAATTGCATTGTTATCAGGTGCAAGTCCAAATTGTGTTAAACAAACACAAAATAAAATGACACCATCAAGACAAATTGATTACAACAAGGTACAGCAGTTACAACTTAAAATGGAAGAACTTTTATGGGAAATGGAAAGAGAATTAAACATTGTTGAAAAGAATTCCGATGGAAGTCCAATTGAAACTAAAACTATTACATTTAGATAATTTATCAAATGTCATAGTTTTAGACTCGATTGGACGAGGAATGGTGATAAAAACATATGCCCACGTATCACCTCACGCTACGAACGTGTCGAAAGTGTAATGGATACATACAAGATTCGAATCTTGTCGTGGGTACATTTTTTAAAATTTCGTATTGACATTTATTGTCTGTTTAAGTATATTAACTAAAACTAAACAAATAACTTTTAAAATTTAAAACATGTCAAGTGCTGTAAAATTAGTAAAATTAAACATAACATCATGGGTGGGTACAGTCATCTTAATGTCACCAAATAATATTTAATATCATGAAAAATAAATTTAAATTAACACATGTAATTCTTTATGCTAAAGGTTGGTATAAAAAAACTGATGATGTTTGGGAAGATTTAAAACAAATTTTAAAATTAGATGATTATGACCCACATAATTATGTTGATGTATATGTAATAATTTTAAATGCAACATATGAATCCGAATTATATAGATGGACTGATTTAAAAGAAGTACTGATTGGTATTCATCCAACGGAGTGTTGGAAATATGGATATTATACTAAACATTGTAAATGGTCATTTGGTAAACAAGTTGAGGAATTACCCGAATACGATATGCCTACTGCATTTATTTACTATGTATTAAGAAATCTTAGAAATATACCAACGCAAGAATGGAATCCTGAGATGCCTAAAGTATCTAGATATCCAAAGAACCCCGAAATTTCAATACGACAACTATATGATATGTTTGTTATGCATACGGAACAGAAATGAAACAACTTAAACGATTTAATCTCAATATATATCCTGAGTGGGACACGTATGCAAATAAAACAATACATGATATTAGAAAAGATTTAGATGATGCAGAACTAATGGGTGCTACCCATACATCTTTGTATACTAGGTCGGATGGTAGAATAATTGTTCAGTTTTATTCAGAAAGATATGAAACGGATGACGAATATACACTTCGTCTTAAAGAAGAACATACAAAACTAGAAAAAGACAAAGAACGAGAATTAAAACTATTAGCAGAATTACAAAAAAAATATTCATAAAATATGTCAAAACATGAAACACACAATTGGAAAGATGAGTGGCTCAATATGCCTGAATATATAAATGAAAAACCAAACGACCCCGAAGTCACAGTAACTTTTAAATTTAAAAATAAAGATGATTATGATTCGTTCATGGCAATTGTAAAAGAACAATTGTATAATGGAAAAAGAGTTATCGATGGAAAACAAGTTAAAAATAATTATACTACTTGGTATCCATTAGACCCACGACCATCTGAATTCGTATACATATCTGAAGATGAAGAATAAATATCCAATTTATATACCAACTAAAGGTAGATTTAATTCTAGAAAAACTGTAAATGCATTATTAGAAATGAATGCAGATTTTAGAGTAGTAATTGAACCACAAGAATATGAGTTATATAAAACCGTATTAAGTGATAATCAAATATTGGTTTTGCCTTATTCAAAACCGAATGAATCAAGCCAATTAGTAACTACAAGGAATTGGATTAAAGAACATTCAATATCAGAAGGTCATAAAAGACATTGGCAATTTGATGATAATGTTAAAGCTTTTTATAGATTAAATAACAATAAAAGGAATAAAGTATTAACACATGTGATATTTAGATGCGTAGAAGATTTTGTTGATAGATATACTAATGTTTCTATGGCAGGGTTGAACTATATGAATTATGCTATACCTGATGGTAGACCACCATATATTTTAAACAGTAGAGTATATTCTATGAGTTTAGTAAACAATGAACTCCCTTATAAATGGAGAGGTATTTTCAATGATGATACTGATATTTGTTTACGTATGCTTAAAGATGGATATTGTACGGTAAACTTTAATGCATTCTCAGGTGATAAAGATGCAACAATGACTACAAGTGGTGGTAATACTCCCATATATGAAGCTGATGAGCATAGAAGTGAATTCGTAGACTCTTTAGTGTCTCAACACCCCGATGTCGTTAAAAAGGTTTGGAGATATGATAGATGGCATCATGAAGTAAATTATAAACCTTTTAAAAATAATAAATTGATTCGTATCGATGGTTTAGAATTATCAGATGAAATTGATAATTATGGTATGAAATTAATCCCAACTAATAAATGAAAAACCAAATTTAAATTAAGAAAATATGACTGCATCAAATAAAACTGTAGAACATATGGAAACTAAAATAGAAATATTCACATTAGATAAATTATTTAATCTATATTTTATTTATGTACCTAAAGGTTATAAAACTAAATCTATAACGATGGAACAACATAAATCTCGCCAATTGGGTAGGTTAAAATCGTTTAATAGAATTAAATTACTTGAACACTGGAAAAAACAACATGGAGATTTGGTTAAATTTTTTACATCAGCTTTGGAAAATAGGGGTTGTGATTTTGATAAATATCCAAATCCCATTGCGTTTTTAACTATGTATATCGATGACAATGATATGGTAGGCTAATTATGATATGATAAAATAATTAAATTAAACTATTGACATTACTTTAAAGAGTGTATATTATGAATGTAATCAACACTAACCCATTGGAGTTTCTTATGACATCAGTATCAGTTTTATATACCAACAACACGTGTAGCACTAGATTTTTTAGTATCACAGACAAATTTATAGATTTGAATACTAAAGAGGATATCAGTCCTCAACTATCACATTATGCAGTAGTTACTACTGATTTGAAATTTGACGATACTATTGAGAACATTATTAATCAAATAATTAAATCACATAACATTGGGTCATATCCATCGGTTATCTCTGATAAAATTAAAAGTGGTGAGATAAATGCGACTCATTCATCTATATCAAGTGGTGATGTAGTTAAGATTGATGGATGTTACTACCTTATCAAAAATTTTGGTTATGAACTTTTACCTTTAGAATTTTCGGAGAACTAATCATGATAGACTTTATATATTTTTGCATCGGTTTTTGTTTTATATTATTCCTATTATATAATAGGAATAATATTCAATATCCAAACTTAGTTAAACACAAACTCCCGATTGATTATTTAACATATATTGCACCATATCATCATAGACCAAATTTGAGATTTATTAGGAATAAAAAATAAACGGAGTAGTTAGAAATAATAAAATTAAAAAATTCATAAAACTCCTAGAAAATCTATTTCTAATAGAAATTCCAAATTTAACTTTAACAGATTTGAAAGAAATAAATGAAAATATTTTTAGACTTTGATGGTACAGTAGTATCACATAGGTATCCTGTAATTGGAATTCCTGTTGAACATGCAATACGTGTTTTAAAACGGTTGCAAGATAAAAAAGTGGATATATATCTAAACACCATGCGTTCACAATTGAGTACACATTCATTATTTGATGCGGTAAATTATTTATCTACTAATAATATTCATGTATTTCATATATGTGATTATAAATTGACTCCAACGCCGCCGACAGAAACAGAATTTTTTATAGATGATTTACCTTCTGCGGTTTGTCCAATGATTCAGAATGTACATTTGGAATACGTAGTGGATTGGTTAAAAGTTGAACAAGAATTAGAACATAGGAATATATTATGAAAAAAGAAAAATTAGTAATTACATCCGATGAACCAATGGAAACAGTTGATATAAAAAATATTACTGTATTTAAAGAATCAATCTATAAAAGATTGAGGGAAAAATTTGAGGATTGGTTATTCAAAAAATATCCAAAATTTTATTCTAATGTTTATATATCAGTTATATATTTACCTTTTGATGAATTAGATAAATTAAAAAATATCTATGCTTCATTCAAGGTGTGGAGAAACATGATTAAAAGTGGTAAAATTCCATATACATTCAATGGTGACGATTGGACATATTATGTTCATGCACATTTAACTGAAACGTTAAAGTGGATGGGTAAAAATACATTCAAAGCTGAAAAAACTATTCCAAATATCAAACGTGTAATAGAAATTATAGAAAATATCTATAATGGAGATTACTTAGAACGAAGTGGTCATGTTCAAGAGGATTACGAGTGGGTAGAAATGATATTGGAAAATCGTAAAGTTGAAGTAATGCAATCATTAGCTTCGGAAGAAGTACAAGAACATAATAGACAAGTATTCGATAAAGCATGTAAATTGGAACAAGATGAATGGAATGAACTTAAATGTTTATTATTTGGCGATGATACCATATCCGATTCAGATTGTAGAAATTGGTGGGATTAATAACATGTCATTACCCAACATGGAATATATAAGAGTATAACTTATCATAGAAATCTATGGTAAATTTTTATAATGGAACAAAAAAATTAATTAAAACTTATTTGTTTGATTATTGGGTGTACTCCTACACCCTCTATTCCATCGTTTTTAAAGACATTTGGAATTGCTTTTCTTATTATATTATAACTTCCATTCACATCAGCATTTATCTGTTTTCCTGTTATTTTTGATTTATATAATCCACGATATTTTCTATATCCTGAGAAATTATAAGTTTCCTTATTTTTTGAATTATAAGTAGGAATTTCATCTAAATCTAAGAATGATGCTTTTGATGTATAACTTTCTTCATTTATTTTGAAGTTTAAACCCTCTTTTTCGCATTTATATTGTATCATTTCTATAAATCTACTATGAGGAATGGAAACAAATTTTTGATTATTAACTTTACCGATGTTAATATTTTGTTTCCATTGTTCGTTTTTTCCAACGATTATTGTATTTATGTTATTGTTTTTTGCTAATTTAACAATTTCTTTGCTTGCTTTATGTAAATAAGTTTCCACTTTAAAATGTCTTTTATTAGTTAACTTATAAAGTTTTTTACTTTTACTTTTTTTATTTCTTACTTCTAATGTCGATTTTATCTTTGATAACTTTTTATTATAAAATTGGTTTATCGACTTTAATGGTTTGCCATTGATTATTATTGGTTTAAAACTTTTTTCATTTGATGATAATGTAGCTAAGTTATTTATTCCCAAATCTATTCCTAAATAGTTGTTATTATCTTCCAATAAAGGAGTATCGGGGATAGTATAAATAACTTCAATAACAAAATATCCAAGTTTAGGTACAATTCTAACACAATCTATATCAGTAAATTGTTTAATTTTTGTATTTAATTCGATATTTGTATTAGATAGTTTAATCTTTTTGTATTTATTGAAAGAAATTTTGGAAATAGCTTGATTCGTGTATGAAGCGACAAATCTACCATCTAATTTGTTTAAATAATAAGGTAATTTGGGTTTCCCTTTAAATTTTTCTGGTGTTTTGTAAAACGCAGAAGTAGCTTTAAAATAAGATTTAAAATTCTTTTGAACCATTAGAATAACACTCGAAGATACTTTAGCAGGAAGTTCTTTATATGCTTCATGGTTTTTAATTAAATGATGCAAATCGAATGAAACATTGACATTATCATTTATAAATGGTTGTCTTATGGTATATAGACAGGAATTATAAAGGTTCTTTGATTTAAAAGTAATGTTATCACATTCTTTAAAATAAAGATGGTCTTCTTTGATAATATGTCGTTCCGATAGTTGCATTTATTAATTTTGGTCTTATAGACTTTAATTATAAATAAATTTTGTTTTTTAAAATAAATTTAGTATATTATTTGAAATAATAGAAAAAGTTTCATATAATTTCTATTATTTAACATAAATTCTTATCATCTTTTACATGACCATATATTAATGCGAAATGTATGAATGCAAATACGAGTATAAATAGATGGATGTGGTATGAAATATATAAAACTAATGTTCAAACTGTATACTTTAATATTAAAGATAATAATTACAATTTACAATATAGTAAAAAATCTATTGATGGTTTATTATCTCATTATTTTACATGGAATGTAAACCTCGACCCTGAATATCAAAGAGATTTGGTGTGGTCAAATAAAGACAAAGAAGATTTTATTACATCAGTATTAGAAGGAACAGATATTGGTAAAATAGTTATAATTGACCATTCATATGAATATTCTAAACAAACCACGGTAGAATATGAAATATTAGATGGTAAACAACGATTATCTACATTAATAGATTTTTATTTAGATAGGTGGAAATACCGTGGATATTATTATAGTGAATTAGATGTTAAATTAAAATATAGATTTAATAATGCAACTATATCTGTTGCTGAATATAAAACCGATGATGTGGATGAAAAAATTAAACTATTTTTATCAATTAACGATACAGGTATAACGATGTCGAGAGAACATTTAAATAACATTAGAACTAAATATATAAAATAACATGAATGAACAAGAAAAACAAAAATATGCCGAACTATTAATAAGTATGTCAACAGATTATTTACTATGTAAAATTACGGAAAGTCATTATAAAAGTATGCTAAAAATGGTAGTTAATAAATTTTGCGAATAACAATATGAATATTTTATTTCATGCTTTTTTTTCTCCTTTTAAAAGACCCAAATTAAAATTTTATTTTGGAAATATAGAAATGGGTACACCTTATTTTTATCCTCGAAAAATGATATTGTCAGATGACAAAACTCATTATACATTTAAAGCCAAAGTTTGGTTTGGAATTGATTTTGTGGGATTAGGGTGGAAAACAAAATGGTCAGATATAGATTATAGATATGAATATGCACCTTTGTTTTCATTGGTATTATTTAAAAAACAATTTTGTATATTTTTACATACTGATGAACCAGATTCTTATTGGACTGCTTTATTATATTACAAATATCATACGTTACAAAATCATCGTTGGAAAGACAGAGTTGATAAGTTAAAACACGATTTTCCATTATCATACATATCACACCATTCAGATGGGAGAGTTACTAAATCCAACCATTATGATGTTATTCTAAAAGAAGCATATAATTAATATATAAACATAAATGAGATAGGTAATATCTCATTTTTTATTTATGAAAGGATTATATTATGGAAAAATCGGATAACAAACGGGTGGATTTATCATCAATCAGTAGACAAGATGATACAATATCATCTCTTGCTAAATTATATGAAAATCATGTTAAAAGAAATGATGAATTGAAAAAAGAAATTGTATGGCTAAACAATCGTATTGATGAATTATCTACAAAAATACATTTATTAGAAAATAGAGGGTTTTTTAAACGGTTATTCAATAAATAATATAATTATATTAATATGATACAATTATTATTAGAATCTTTAAAAGACGAATTAAATTCTGAGTTACATCCATTAGTTAAAAAGGTATGGGGTGAAGAAATATTAAATCAAAATGTAGCTCAGAATAAAATACCTGCTTTACCCGATGGAGATTATCCTATCACACTTAGGGAATTATCAACTAATGATATTTTAGGGCTAATACTAAAGAATATTGAAACTAATGATAATCATACGTTTAAAACATTATGGGAAGAATATAGAAAATTACATAGATTAGTAGCTGAAATGACGATATCATTTCCACAGTTAGAAACTCTTGTCGAATATAGCAGTGACAAAAAAATAACATTATTAAATATGTTTGATAAACAATACCCATTGATTACGAGGGATTCCTATTTAAATCAGACCAAAACATCATTGTATAAATTCTTAAAATCAGTTGCCGATTTCTATAAATACGCTTCGCTTAAACAAGTAGCTAAAGAATTATTGGATAACTATAACACGATACAAAATTTACATCAGCATTTTTTCAATCAAGTGATGTCATTGGTCAACATAAATAAAGAGAAAGTGACATTTAGAGTTACATCAAAGCCAGATGACATTATGTATATGTCTGTATCTCCATTTTTTGATTCATGTCAAAATGTATATAATTTAAATGCACCAAATTATAAATTCACTCATGCAACTAAACTGTTATCGAATGTCTTTGATAACAATTCTAAAATCATACTTATTGGCTACAAGAAACCCTTCAGAGACGTTTGTGGTAAGACACATGACTTCACACCTATCGTAAGACTTATCGTTCGTCAAATCAAAGATACAATCGTTATAGAAAAGTTATATGGTTTTACTGATATTATAATCGGGTCTATAACAAATAAGATTGCGGATTTATTAACTGATGATAAATTAACAGTATGGGATTATATAGATGATAAATATGAAGTAAGTTATGAAGAAGATAAGAATGATTTAACATTGTTATATAGTTTGCCACCACCATATTTAGATAATATACAAATGGATATAGAAAAATATAAATCCAAAAGTTATAAAAAATTTATGGAACAAGTTAAAAACTTTTTAAAATCATATAAAATGAAAGGTAATGATGATGATACTACTACTATAATAAATGATAGTGAATTTATTGGTTATGGATATAAAATAGATAAGACTCCATTTGACGAAGATTTTATTAGACCAGAAATTAAAATTAAACTTTGGATTGAAAGAAAAGTTTCGGAAGAAGACGCTATGTTAATGGTATTAGTACATCCGAAAGATACGATTAACATTTATACACCAAATTCAAAATTAATAGCATACATTAAAATAGTATCACAACACCATAATCGTTCTAATATGTGGGCAATATTATTTTTAAATAAAGAATATTTTAAATTAACATAAATATGAAAAGATACAGTTTAAAAAAATCGGAGTTAAAAAAAATTATTGAAATTTTTAATATATTTTATATAGATTTAGAACCCATTGAAGATATTAGTTATTTAGATTCGGGTTTATACAGCGAAGTTTATAAAATAAATAATAAATATGTATTAAAAATTATATCCTCGACATTTGATGTTGAAATAGAAAAATTTAAATTAATACAAAATAAAAAAATAAAAAATGTTGCAAACATTATCTTTATAGAAAAATTGCCAATTAAGATACGAGATTATTCATTTACAGTTATTGTTCAAGAATATATGCCCGATAAAATTGAGCAAGAATTGATTAGATTTAAAAATGTTTTATTTTCTATAACGACTCATATAGCTAAAAAGACATTTGTTAATGACCCATTGTATTATATTAAAAACACAATGGATGATGAAGCAAAAGAAGTATTAACTAAAATTCCCGATGGAGAAAAATTCATTTCGGATATATATAAAGGAATAAAATCATTGGTTAAATATCAAATTTATCCAAGAGATATTCATTATGCAAACATTAGAAAATCACCAACTGGTGATTATATAATAATAGATTTTTAAGCAGAAGCTTTCACTTTATTTTTTTCTTCTTCTACATCTCTAAATAATGCATAAAGTTTATTTAATATTTCACTATTTGTATTTATAAAATCGTTGAATCCCATTTTAACATATTTAGAATTACTTATTGATACACTGTGTTTAAAAAAACTAAGTGTCAATATAGCTTTGTTTACTCTATTATATGCAGTTTCAGACAAATCATCCAAATATGCTAATGCTGACAATCCTAATGAATATCCATGTCGAATTTCATTTATATATTTCTTTTCTTCTTCAGGTGTTATTTCTATCATAGTGTTTCTGTTTCTATTATGCTTTTAAACATGTTTAATTTTCTAACTACTGTTTGTCCAATATACGAATCTAATGTATTTTCTGCAACAATATAATATACATTAACCATATTAGTTGTACCAATTCGGTAACATCTATCTTCTGCTTGTAACATCATGAATGGATGCCAATACAACTCTGCCATTACAACTTTAGTTGATGCCGTTAAAGTGATTCCCACACCTGCTGAATCAAAGTTCCCGATAAATACTTTAACATCAGGATTGGTTTGAAATTCATCTATCGCACGTTGTCTATCCTTCATCGGAGTATCACCATATATAATAACTGCATCAGGGAATCGTTTCTTATATTCATTTATAATATCTTTATGATGACAAAATATAACAACTTTTTCATCTTGGTCTAATATATCTCCAACGAATTCTATGACCGCAGGAATTTTTGCAATACCCGTGTCCTTTCTAAATTTAGATAATTCATCTATTAATGATGGTTTAACTCCCGATAGAAAATTAGAATTAATATCATCAGATTGTACTATCCCTGATATCTCATTTACAAAATTATCTAAATTAGAATATTTTTTTAAGAAATCTAATTTAACTTCAACAGGAACTAATGACCTAATTTTAGGTGGAAGATTTAATACCTGAGACTTTAATCTTCTAATCATAAATGTCTTACGTAATTTTATCTGTAATTCCCGTAAGATATGTTTAGGTACATTATCTAAATTATATACCATTTTATTCCACCTTGGGTCAAATGTTGCTCCACAATATCTTTTAACAAAGTTATCCTTTGTTCTACCAAATTCATTTTGATATCCTAATAATTTAATTGTTGTCCATAATTCTTCGGGTTTATTTAAAATTGGTGTACCTGTTAATGATACAATATGTTTAGCAAACTTTTTTAATTTAAAAATATTTTTAGTAGTATTAGCAGAGAAGTTTTTCAATCGGTGTGATTCATCTATAATAATTAAATCTATATGTTTCCATTTCTTAACTAAATTAATAAAGCTTAATGATGGATTATATTTTTTTATATCAGTAATCTTATTTTTAAATATTTCAAAATTCATAATCATAATATCCCCAACTTCAATTGTAGAACCCGATGATATAGTGATAGATTTATCCTTATGAATAGACCAACTTTCAAGTTCACGTTTCCAATTTAATTTAACCGTATTAGGACAGATTATTAATACACGTTTAAAATTGGGTGGTAATAAATTAATTAACCCTATACCCTGAATCGATTTTCCCAAACCCATCTCATCTGCTATCAATGTATTCTTTGTTGATGCAAATTCAATGCCTGCTGTTTGATATTCAAAAAAGTCTTTACCATTATCATTTTTAGGTATAACTAACGTACTTGATGTAGCACTAGATTCATTTATCTTCTTAGCTAAATATCTTTCGTACTTAACAAATCGTTCTTCCAAAGATTTGGATGCATATTGTCTTAATATATATGCTTTATCTGGGTCTTTTGTCGTATATAATTTTAATACAGGGTCATATCGCAATCCTGCATTACTTGGTATACCCCTTTGTGCATAAGTACATTTAAATAAAAATAATTTTTGTGACTCTAAATATGTTAAAATCATTGGTATAGCCTAAGTTTAGTGATAATATGTATATAATTATAAACATATTATTCGAAAAACATTATAATTATACATATTATCACTAAAAAATAAATTAAATGTGTAAAAATATTTTAAACAAATATATTTGTATCAAAGTTGAAAGGATATATACATGATATTGTATTTAATTTCTGATACATTATCAGTTGTATCTACAGCATTACAACAGTCACCACCATTAAATTGGACATCAATTCTTGTAGCATTAATAGGATTATTAAGTGGTGGGGGGTTGACAAAAATAATACTAGAACTTATTGATAAAATAAATACTAGTAAAAGTAGAACTGCATTCGAAGATATATCTAAAATATATGATTCTATGCAAAACATACTAGATAAAACTCAAATGAAACGTATTTTAATTTTTGCATCACATAATAGTGGACAAGAAATAAAAGCAGGAGTTAAACTTTATACATCAGTTTTTTATGAAAAATTAAATTCACCTTTTAAAAGTGTAAAACAAGAATATCAAGATGTACCATTAGATGCCGATTATGTAAATATGCTTGTAGAAATAATGACTAAAGGTGAAATTATTGTACATACAAATAAAATACAAAATGGATTATTAAAAGCTATCTATGACCAAGAAGGTGTAAAATTGTCAATTGTTTTATATTTAACCGATTCTAAACGTAAAAAGGTGTGGTATATGTCTTGTTCAACAAATGAAGATACATCAGAATTAACAAAATATGAATCCGAATTGATAAAAAAAGAAGCGGATGCTATTGGAAAAATTATTAAAAAATATAATCGATAAATAAAATGGGATTATTAAAATTATTACTTGAGGAAATATCACCTGACCAAAAAGATAAATTAGAAAATATGGGTATAGAAATCATTGAAGATTTTCAAGTTGGCGAATACCAATTGGTATTAATCAAAAGTCATATATATCCTGTCACACCATATTCAATAGGTGTTCAACGTAAAGGATTAGATTTTACCGATTCTAATCAACAGATGGAACATATCATTCCTGATGCAGTATCATTAGAAGATGGTCATCAGATATTAATTAAAGCTGTTGAATGGGTTAAAGAATATGGGAAAATTATTATAGGTTCTTATAATGATAGAAAAAATAAAATGTATAAATTATTATTGCAACGTAAAGGAGTGACTGTTAAAGATTATCCTATACACGGTGTTAATGCTATGTTAATTTCAATGGATTAATTTATATTCAAATAATTTGTTACGTATTTCAATCCAATCTACATTTATAGGAGTTATATGAATACTATCATGTTTAATATTTATTAATGGGCAACCATAACTTTCATCATCATCGATGTAAATTTTATCTTTATTCGAAGATAATGCTTCATTAAATGAATATTCGACAAACTCTTTTATTTTAAAAGGTTTATCAATAAAATAGTTTTCACCTAATATTGAATGCATATAATTAGTACATGCTAAAAATGAGTCCCATTTACCAAATAATAAAGCGATATCATATCTATAGGTATTAAGGTGTATAATGTGACCTGCATTCTGTATCATCTTTAATGTTTCTATTGCATAAGGTACTGGGATGATTTCTTTAATCATAGAATTCATCACCATTGTTCCATCATAATCTATTTCAAATATTTTTTGCATAACTTAAAGTTAAGTATAATTATATATACTTTCAATACTAATTATAAAGTTATGCCTATATTCAAAAGTATTATTTCAGAATCAATCAAACATGTATTAGAATATCATAATAAACAAATGATTGGTGATAAAGAATTCAAGCGAGTTAATACATCTATTATTCACACGATTGACTACGAAAAGGAATCAAACCAATACGTTGAACATATTTTATCTTTGCTTACATTATTACCAAATGTTAAAAAGGCATCCTTTGTTAAAACAGATGTATCAACTAAGTCTGAATCATTTTATTTATATTTTAATATTGTATTCAATGAATTCTATTCAGAAAAGTATGATGATTATTTTGATTTAGATTTTAAAATTCGATTTGCAATGCATGATAATACTAATAGAGTCAATGAGTATACTTACGAGATATTATTTAATAATTTAGATAAAATAATAAATCCTAATTCCATCGACTCGGAAGGTTATGCCAATTTAGATTTTAATAAATTTAAATCTTTTATTAATAAATCATTCTTTGAACTCAAGTGGGATAAATTTTTAGAATATGCACATAAACAATTTGAACATAACGAATATTAATTGATTTTTGCAATTCAATTATATATATTTATGGTATGCGTATAACAGAAGAAAAACACTATGAGTCCTTTGTTCGTGAATTACATAAGCAACTAATAGACGATGTATTTATAAATCAATTGATAGGTCGCAAAGTTGATATCATAAATAAAATTGACTACAAAATGGTATTAGATATAGAAAAGCAACAGCTAATTCCTATTTATACTAATGAAGAATTAGAATTATTAAATCATATTGATGAATTAATTGAACAAAGGTGAGAGCAAATAACTAATAATATAATGGAGAAACATGGGATTAAGGATTCTGAGTGCATCATCTTCCGATGAATGTAATAATCAAACTCAAACTCAACGTATATCATATGATAGATATACAATAAAAAATATACTTGCATTTGATAAAATAACAATGTTGATTATCAAATATCATAATTGTACAAATTATGAGGGTACTAAAGTCTTGGTCTATGATGTTGATTATGAAAATCTATTAAGACAAAAAGAATTTGACCCCCATTTTAGTGAAAGTAGAAAATTATATTCACCGATTGCACGGTTCGAACCAAACGAAGAAGGAATATTTGCTTGTATCAATTATTGTTTAAAAATATCGAATTTAGAAATGCACATATTAGATGCAGCAAATAGTAATAGACCACATCGTACTTATACTTTTAGAGTATTTGGTGCAGTATTATATTTTGATTTATATACTCGTGCAGGTACAAATGGTAACACAATTTATAAATATTATCGAATGTCATCTTACCATCTAATGAATGATTATATAGAGTTGCCTTATTAAATTAAATTTTGTATATTATAACAAACAATTAACATTTTAACTTTTACAATATGTGTAAACCAATTCATCTCATAGATATAAAACAATGGTATGCTAATCGTAATAAAACCACTATAAGTAGTTTGGATGAATATGACATAGCAGTATGTTATATGATATTTGATTTTATGCTACATCAACTTACATCTAATCAAAATATAAATAATACATCAAATAGTGATAATTCTATTACAATCACAGAACAAGAATCTCTTACAATTAAAGTACACGAAATCGTAGAAGCATTGAAAGACATTCAAAAAAGCATACCAATAGACACGATTAAATCAATTGCATCTAAAAGAGTAGACTATGATATATTTGTAGAAAGCTTAACAGATATTGCAATGATTATAAATAAACAATAGTATGGATACTAAAATAACATTATAAATAAATTAAACAATATGAAAATATCAGAACAAATAATTTGCCATACATCTTATAATAATGAATTAGAAAAAACTTATATGAAAGATATAGTAAATGTAATAACATAAAATTTGATTTGTATGAAGATGCTGAAAAATATAGTAAAACCAATAAGTCACGGTATTTTATATTTCTTATAATTTTGTTTGTATTAAGTTCATCCATTATATATTTTCTATTAACGGAAATTGCACCTTTTTTGTTTTTATTATTAGGCATTATTACTATTTTTTTTAAGATTTTATATTTCTATTTGTTTTGATGTTATTGAATATACGATTTTCAATAAAGATTATTTGATTGGTAAGACAATACTTGTAACATCGATTAAAGGAGAATCCGATAAAATAAATCTATTACGACGCAAGTGGTTATTGGATTATTTTGGGGAATCATTTACAATTATATCAGATGATAAAGATGATAAATCATATATCATCGAATTAGATAATAGTATATATGAAAAAATATATTATAAATTAATAGCGAATAGTTTAATTGATAATAGTTGTTATATTAAAGATTTAGTAGAAAAATATAATGTACTAAGAAATAGAAGTAATCCCGAATATCAACAGCAGTTAAAACAAAATGTTATATGAATGATAAAATAACTAATATTGATAAGTTTATTCAATACACCAATCATTTTCACCACTTTCAGAAAAATGGTTCAGTTCAAACTAATATAGTTGAGCCATCCATCTACAAAGAATTCTTACAATATTTACATGATATTACAGACTATACAAGAGTAGATGAATTAACATCATTTCATCGTAAAGAAAGTAAACTAACTTTTTGAACAAGCATTGGAGTTTGTAGATAACCATTCTATGTCCGTTGGTATTAAAATTGTACATCATCCTATTATGCCTACAAGAGATTGGGATACATGGGAGAGTGGATATATAGAAGGGTTTGTACGTACATCTGTGAATGATGAACCTGATTATTTCATTTGGACATATATTCGAATGGAACATCTCCAATCCATCTTGGAAAAATATCAAGAACATTTTAGATATTATAAATTCGAATTTTAATTAAATTATTATGGAATTATATTATACTGATGAACTAACTAAAGTTATATCTTCATCTAATTCAGATGAAGAATTACAATTAAAAATAATAAGTGATAGATTCACTACCAAGTGGTTAACATTGAATGAAGAATCTATCCCGTTAATTATTGAGAAATTACAAGAACAATTAATTAAATTAAAAAAAAAATGTCAGACAATAGAGATAACTTAATTATTTCATATTATCATAACTATGATGATATAACTCATTTAATTCATAAACCCTACCCAAGTAGACAAGAAGAGTTCCAAGAACAAAACATACCTTTTGAAGCAAAATTATCATATGTTGGTTATTCAACAGGAAGAAGTGCTATTAATTTTGAATGGTATGATAAAGATAGACATAGAACATATACATCGGGTATTAAATTTTTAGATACTTGCATGCAAAATGAATTAATAAAAGATGGGATATTGATAGGCAAATTTCAATTCCGAAAACGTGGGACAGTGATTTTATTAGATTTTTATGAATGATAACAAATGAAAAATAAACTTTTATTAAAATGGATATTATTAGTATTTGTTGTATCAGGAATAATTATATTTACTCCTTATTTATTTGGATATAGATTATCGAGTGAACAACCTGAATATTATCATTCTAATATCCAACGAACAAAACAAGATTCAATTAGAACGGAACGACTTACAAAAGAAATTCAAAATTGGACGATGTATCGCTTATTATTTAGAAAATAAACAACTATGAAAAACGATAGTAAAGGAATGGTAACATTACCTCTTGAAGAATACGAAAAAATTCAACAAGAATTGAAAAGACTTAAAACAGACGTAGAGAATAAAACTTCGTCTATGATTTTATATTATAAAATTAAGATTGATAACCAAAACAACGAAATAATCGGATATGATTTTGATGCACAAAACGTTGTTATAAAGGATGACAATCTCAATCAAATATTAAAAGACATAAATGAATATGGTGAATATCTTTTAAAAAAACAAATAGGGAAACTATAACGAAATCTTCCCAAACTCAATCAACATAAATTAATAAAGTTTTTATTAAAATTTTTTAAGGCATAACTTATGAAAAACTATAAAGAATTAATTGAAGATATATTAGAAAATGGAACTGTAAAATCAGATAGAACAGGTACTGGTACGATTTCAGTATTTGGTAGGCAATTAAGATGGAATATGCAGGTAGGATTTCCATTGATGACTGTTCGAAAAATACCATTTAGAATAGCAGTTGAAGAAATGATGTTTTTCTTACGTGGAGACACACAAACAAAAAAACTCGAAGATAAAAATATTAATATTTGGGTTGGAAATACTACAAGAGAATTTTTAGATGAAAGAGGTTTGAATTATTTACCCGAAGGTGATATGGGCAAAGGATATGGATGGCAAATGAGAAATTTTGGTGGGAAAACTAAAGAAGATGGTTATGACCAAATTAAAGAATTACTTTTTAATTTAAAGCGCAATCCCGATTCACGTAGGCATATAGTTACTCATTGGAATCCGTTACAATTGGATGAAAGTGCTTTACCACCGTGTCATATGTTTCAGCAATGGTATGTAGCAAATAACAACTTATCATTAATGGTTTATATGAGAAGTTGGGATATTTATCATGGCGCACCATTTAACATTTCAGGATACGGATTTGTATTACAATTATTTGCTGAATATTTAGGTTATGGTGTAGATAGCTTGGTATTTACATCAGGCGATACCCATTTATATAATCATCAACTCGAAGTAGCCAATGAATTAATTGAAAGATGGGAAACTAAAGAAATTCCACCATTACCAATTTTAAAATTTAAAAAAGACATATCAAAATTATCGTTTGAAGAATTGTTGAATATTCAGTTTGAAGACATTGAGTTGATTGGGTATAACCCTTTACCACCACTTAAAAAAGTGAAGATGGCAGTTTAGTCTTCTTCAAATCTTTCAATCAATATTCCTTTCATATTACCCGATATATTTGGTTTACCATTAAATATAGTTAATTTAAAAAATTAACAGTTAACAATTGATAATTTTAAATTAATTAACTATGCACCATTAGCAACAATCAAAGCACCTTTAAGTAATTAATATTATGAATGATAAACAAATCGAATTAGATAAACCTATGGAATATGATTTACGACATATAACAAACGATAACACATTAGAACCATTTTCATTATCATTTCATTTGAATAGTAATGGTAAAGAAATGATTAAAATATCACCATTTGGTGATATTTTAATTAAGGGAAAATTGTGTACTGATAATGCAGTAATCGTTGATACACTAAGAGAGTGGGCTAAACAAAATAGAACAGGCTAAACATCAGATGATATATTTTGAATCAGAAAAAGATTTTATCGAAAAAATATATTCTTTAAGCAGATTAGCACAAAATATATTATCTGACCAAATAATAGCTTATATAATCAAAGTATATAAACGTAAAGATATCGATGATTATACTATTTCATTTAACAATGATTCTAAAGAATGCACCGTTATCATATTTGATAATAACGGTGAATTTGGAAAATACATATTAACTTATTATATTATATTAAAATCAATATTAAAATTAAAAATAACGCAATGCAAGAACAATTAAATTTAATTAAAGGAAATGAATTAAGAGATTTAGGTATTAATGAATCTTTTAACAATGCACAAAATAAAAACGAATCGTGGGGAGCTTCGGCTTATTCATTTTTATTGGAATATATTAAAAATCATAAGCGATTTATGGCAGAAGATGTTAGAGTAGCATCTGAAGGTATTGTACCTGAGCCACCAAATAAACGTGCTTGGGGAGCAATTTTTGTAATGGCAAAAAGAGATAATATTATTAAATCCATCGGGTTTAGTAATGTTAAAAATCCAAATGCACATAGAACTCCTGCTACATTATGGGAAACAAATTAACCATGACGCAACAATATACTGAATGTTGGTATAATGAGTTAATAAGACAAAGTGCTGAACTTTTATTAGGTTCGAAATTAATAGGGGATTTGAACTCCTACAAAAGATATAGTGAACTATATGATTATTTAATTAAAAGAAGAAAAAAAATGTTATGCAAGTAAAATTAACACCATTTAAAAAGGCATCCTATTTTGCCATATCAAAACATGGTAATCAAACCTATAAAGGTCTTCCATATTTTTATCATTTGGAACAAGTAGTACAAACATTAAATTATTTTGGATATGAATCTGATGAAATTATTATCACAGCAGGGTATTTACATGATATCATAGAAGACACACCAACATCATATAATGAACTAGTTAAAGACTTTGGTGAAGAAGTATCCGATATTGTATATGCAGTTACAGATGAATTGGGTAAAAATAGAAAAGAACGTAAATTAAAAACTATACCTAAAATAAAAGCTAATAGAAAAGCAATCATAGTAAAATTAGCAGATAGAATTGCTAATGTTAGTTCTGGTGGTGAATTTAACGATATGTATGTACAAGAGTATAAGCAATTTCGTGAAGATTTGTACAATTCATTTGAATCTGATGAACGTGTACATGCTATGTGGAGACATTTAGATTCAATTTTATTGGGAGTTAAATAATGTATATTATAAAAGTGGGACGAGTAGTAGAACCCGTTTATGATGTTGTATCTGAAAATGGAACTCCAATTGCATTTCTTACAGACGAAAAGGCAAAAAGTTGGGCAAAGGAAAATATTGAAGGTAAAGCCACGTGGGTAAAAAATTGGGTTGTTTATCCTATTGCATATTTAAACAATACTTAAAATAATGCTTGTTTTTAATATATTTTGTTCATATATTCATGTTATATTAACAATTAATTTTTAATATAAAAATTTATGACAGAATCTAAAAATTTCTTTTTAATATTTATTAACGCAATAATAATTGCAATAATATTATCTTTTCCTATCATGTGGTTGTGGAATGATATAGCACCCATATTTAAACTACCCATATTAACCTATTTACAAACCGTAAAATTATTCACCTTAATCGATTTATTATTTAAACAATCATTTAAAATTAGAATAAAATAATTGACTCTTCACTATTTTATGCTTATTTTATTGAAGTATTAAGATTGAAAATTTAAAATCAAAATGAATAAGAATATATACATACTACCAACGGATAAACCAAGTATTGGATTTACTTCGAATGACCCATTTTATACTGAAAATTGTGGTGGTGGTGGTACTAAAAACCAAAACATCTACATCACGTCTGATGAAAAAATTAGAGATATTATACCTTTATGTTTTAAACAATATAAAAAGAAATAATTATGAAATTATATACCGAAGAACAACTGTTTGACATCTGTCAATCGGTAGCAGAGAAGATGTGTGCTAATGCACTACCAGAAGAAGTTATAATCGAGAATTGTAAATATTACGGACATTCAAAAATTGAAATAGACATTGAAACCATTAAAGGATTAATGGATGACGATAACATTGATGTTATAAACGTAGCATTATGTTCATATAAAATATATCATACTTAACTTAGGCAAAAAATAAAATTTAATTTAAAAAAAAACATTAATAGAATGAAAATATCAAGACCAAAGACAGAGAAATGGCACAATTACGAAGAAGGTGATTGTGGAAAACCTATTGGTAGAGGTGGAAGTAATAAAGCATACTTCAAAAAGGGGTGGTGGAAAAGATATGATAGAAAGAAGTTTTTCCGCAATATTCGTAAGTTGTTTGAATAATTATTGCTAACATTTTGTGTGTATATGTCATGTGAAGATAAACTTAAATAAAATAAAAATGAAATAACATATGGAAAAAATACTTTATATAATTAGAGGAGCATCAGGAAGTGGAAAAACATCTTTTGCAAACTCATTAGAATGTCATGTATTCAGTGCTGATGATTACTTTACAAGTACCGATGGTACTGAATATAAATTTGACTCAAGTAAGTTAAAACTTGCACATGAATACTGTCAAGACTTTACGACCAAGTACATGAAGTTCGGTGAACCCAAAATTGCAGTTGCAAATACATTTACACGAGAATGGGAAATGGAACCTTATTTTACATTAGCAAAACTATATGGTTATACAGTATTCACTGTCATTGTTGAAAATAGACATGGTGGTAAAAATGTTCACGGTGTTTCACCCGAAATGGTACAAGCACAAAAAGATAGATTTGAAATTAAATTATAGAGGAAATAAATAATGGGTGGAAACTTATTTGAAGCATCGGTAAGACTAAATCGTGAAGAATTTGATTTGGTTGTATATAACATTAAACAAAGTATAGAATCATTGGTATATAAGTATCATATATTGATTCCTTATACTGATAAAGATTCATTTGGTGATGTGGATATATTAATTAATGTACCTAAAAATACTAATGTATATGAAATGATTTCATTATTATTTCCCGATTGTCCCATTTCGCATAATAGTAATACGATATCAATTTTATATGATGGTCGTTATCATATCGATTTTATGTATTATACTGATAATTATCATACCGCGGTTAATTTTTATCAATATGGAGATTTAGGAAATATTTTAGGTAGAATCGCAAACAAATTCAATTGTAAATTTGGTTTCGAAGGATTATATTATAAATATAATAATAACCAATATAGTAGAGATATATTAATATCAAAAGATATGACTATAATATTAAAAATATTAGGTTTTAATTTAGATGCAATTAATATATATCTCAATGGGTTTAAAACGGAAAATGATATATTTGAATTTGTTTGTAGTTCAGATTTCTTTAATCCGAGATTCTTTTTATTATCAGAATTAAATCATGAGAATAGAACCCGAAATGCTAAACGTAAAATGTATAATAACTTTTTACAATATTGTGAATCATTAAATCTTCAAGGTGATTCTTATTATTTTGAAATAACTAAAGATTTTAATCTACTTGATTATTTATATAACTTCAATAATAAAATATATAGTGAACTTGAATCTATTAAAGTAGATGAAAAAATAGATAAAATGTTTAAGGAAAGATTCAATGGCAAACTTGTTTCTATATTAACAGGATTGCAAGGAAAAGAATTAGGTTCGTTTATTAATGAATTTAAAAAAACATATTCTTCGAATGATAAACAATTTAAAACGTTTATATTATATAAAACGAAAGATAAAATAATTAGTTTAATTAAAAACTTTTATGAAACATTTCATCACAAATTTAAAACTTATTAAGGAGATAAAATGAAAACATATCATAAAATAAATACAATCTTTAAAAGAGATATGACCAAACCAAAAAATCCAATCATCATTGGAAATTGGTCAGAACCCGAATTTGAATATTTACAAAATAATATTTGGGTTGGAACAGAAAAGGTAGATGGAACTAATATGCGTATTATGTTCGATGGTAATACTATCACCTTTGGTGGTAAAACTGATAATGCACAAATTCCAACGCCATTATTAAATAATTTAAATCAACAATTCTTACCATTATTAGATTTATTTAAATCGGAATTTCTTCCCAATGAAGAAGGGCAACAACCAATGGTGTGTTTGTATGGTGAAGGATATGGCAAAGGAATTCAAAAAGGTGGTGTTTATTCTGATACTCAACAATTTGTTTTATTTGATATTAATATTAATGGATGGTGGTTAACAAGAGATTCAATTTGTAACATAGCCAAAAAATTTAATATCGATGTAGTACCACAAGTTTTCGAAGGTACATTACATGATGCTATATTTCTCGTTGGTGGTGGAATGACTTCTACATGGGGTAAATTTGAGTCTGAAGGTCTTATCTTGAAACCAAAGGTGGATTTATCGACTAGAGGATTTAAACGCATTATAACTAAAATTAAAACAGTAGACTTTAGAGTATGAATCTATTAGAATGTACAGTAACCAATGTGATTGGTGAACCTTATCAAGAGTATGGTTTCTGGTGGCAACAAGTAGAATATATTTGTTATGGTCATACAGAAACAACTTCATTAATGTATAAGAATAAAGAAGACTTAAAAGAAGTTGTTATTGGATTTAATTTTTTAAATTAAAAAAAAAGATTTGACATTTGATTTTAAAGTGTGTATATTATAACTGTAGATGAAGATAGCTACTTCAGAGAAGTAACTGTTGGTCAAGGTAGACCAAAATCTGATATGACTACTCGTCATTCAATAAAATTAATCCACGAATCTAAACCAAGATTTAAACGATACTTACACATCCAAGTGTATAATCGTGGTACAGAAAATAATCATTATGAATTAAACTTTTATATATTATGACAATATACGACACAGTTTTAAATACTATAATTAATTGGGCGATTGAAGGCTCTGGTAATTATGGACTCTTAGCGAGAAATATTCATGATATCATTGAACATCAATGTGATGTTGATGATATTAATGAAAACCATAATGATAATGGACAATCTGTTGTATTCGATAGATTGGAATATATCAATACACAACAGTTAGCACG
>Ga0210043_1000154_pt1 | contig 75142 bp, 94 predicted proteins | sample CryGeymet201501t_FD_183990 | JGI IMG/M metagenome (GOLD analysis project Ga0210043, IMG submission 183990) | Groundwater microbial communities from Crystal Geyser aquifers in Utah, USA - Crystal Geyser metaG 2015-01t (SPAdes) (version 2) | ecosystem: Environmental > Aquatic > Deep subsurface >... | reverse complement strand
CTTCCCCTGCCGATCTTCTGCTAATAGCTACGCGACTAAGTTTCACTTCCCCTGCCGATCTTCTGCTAATAGCTACGCGACTAAGTTTCACTTCCCCTGCCGATCTTCTGCTACTAAGTTTCACTTCCCCTGCCGATCTTCTGCTACTAAGTTTCACTTCCCCTGCCTGATTTTTGCGTGTAGAACAAATTCCCTGATGTGGTGTGTGATCTTTCCATTTGCTGCACATCCATTGCTGCACATAGTCGATGCTGCACATAGTCGATGCTGCACATACCCTAGTCCGTCGGCAGGTCTACTGTATAACTACTCGATTCTGAACTGGTGTCTGGTGGAGTGCTGCTGGGTGGTGTCTGGTGGAGTGCTGAGTGCTGGTAGTGTTCGTGTACGTGTCTGGATCGTGATTTCTGCATACCCGGTTGCATGGGCACACCTCCTGTATAACAAGCTGTTCGTGTAGTGGTGCATTCTGGCGGTGACGTGATAGTGGTGTAGTGGTGCGTGGCGTGCTGGTGAGTGGTGGTGCGTGCCCGCTTTCTGTTCTGTTGTTCTGCTGGCCCGCCTTGCATTCAGTGTAGACGATTACATAGCGCTTGCCATAGGATGTTATATAGAGGATGATGCCAGCTCGGAATTTCGCCGAGAACGCATGCAGAGGACAGTGCAATGAAAAATCTCTATTTGGTTCGCGGTCTGCCCGGGGCGGGCAAGACCTCCTTCGTATCTGCCATGATGTCCATGATAGATACGAAGTTCAGCGTAACGAATTGGGAAGCTGACGATTTCTTCATGGAAGAAGACGACAACGGCCTACTGGTCTACCGATTCAGGGCCGAACTACTGCGGTCCGCGCACTATGCATGCCAGCAGATGTGTGCCTCCAGCATGGAGGCGGGCGTGAACGCCATCTTCGTGTCCAACACGTTCACCGAAGAGTGGGAGATGCAGCCTTATCTGTATCAGGCTAAGGAGCATGGCTACCGTGTCACGCGGCTCATAGTGGAGAACGGGCATGAAGGTGAGTCGGAGCACAACGTACCGCGCGAGACCGTGGAGCGTATGCGCGCCCGCTTCGCGATGAAACTGTAGAAGGTTGACAAACAATCCCATCTAGGCGACACTCTCAGCTCGGCATGTCGCCGAACAACACGAAGGACAGTGACGATGACAAGCAACAAGACAACTTCTGCCCGGACCATCGCAGCGATGGTCGTGACCGGCTTCGTTTCCATCGACAAGCGAGGCAAGCTGGCGAAAGGCGGGCGTAACCCGAACTACGCCAAGCTCGAAGCGCTTGTCGGCAAGCGTCCCCTGCAGTACCACGCAGAGCGCATCACGCCCAAAGGGCTGACGAAGGATGGGTTCGCCCACTTCGCTGCCCGCCTCGACGGGAAGACTGCCCGCAACTCATGGGCAGTTCGGATGGCGGACGTTCAGCGTGAAATCGAAGTTATCGAAGCGCAGCGCGCCTGATCCACCTCACGCGCCCCACGCGGGGCGCACCCACCAAACTGTAATCGATTACACAAAGGACACTGCAAATGTATCTCGCACAAGGACATATCTCCCTCGGCATGATCGACCTGTACGATGACTTGAGCGCCGCGATCGTTGCCGCGATCGTGGTCGAAACCTCGTATCCGGAGCGCCCGATCTCCTGCACCACCATGGTTACCGCCGTTCCGGTAGGAGCCACATGTGCGTATCCCGGGGCAGTAGAAGAAGTGGGCCTCCTCGACGCCATCCCTTGCCTACACCAAGCGCAGGAGTACGTCACCATCTTCGCTGGAGGCGAAGGGGGCCAGCGCCTTATGTTCCGTTCCGCCATGTTCCCCGGCAAGTGGGTCGTCGTGGACTCCGACCAGATGACTACCCAAGAGAATGCGAGGTACGTGGAAGGGGATTTCAACACCCCACATTCCGAACGCATCCAATGGCACGACATCATGAACGGAGTGGAGATGAAGTACCGAACCCCCTGATATCCACAAGGCCCCTTCGGGGGCCTTTCTTTTGGCCCAGACAAAGACTGCTCTGCTGCCTACCGTGGTGCTGCTCTGCTGCCTACCCTCCTCTGACGGCACATTTTGTGCAATACATCGCGTCGTCTGTCTGGTGCGTGTTGCCCATACCCTATTCCATCGGCATGTGGTGCCGTAACAGTAGTGCTGCTGGTGGTGAACTGCTGCTGGTGGTGAACTGCTGGTGGTGAACTGGTGGTGGTGGTGAACTGGTGGTGGTGGTGAACTGGTGGTGGTGAAGTACCGCTTCCTAATGTGCTGTGCCGCATTTGCGTAGTTGACATAGAATCGTATATAGACGACGATTTAGGTTTGGCTCTAGTTAGTCGGCAGGTAAGTAAGAGAATGGAGCCGATCACTGTCCCCGTATTCCACGGGCTGGCCGCCTTCCACGGCGGCACCGATAACTTGGCCCGGCGCACGCGGAAAGCTATCGGCGTAGAGATAGCGGCCGCTGATCGACCCATCGGTCCAGTAGGGATACTGGCCCGCGCCGAGATACGTCGGGCATGGCGCGCTGACGCATGGACGTCCGTACATGAGGGTGTCCGGGTATCCAGTAGGCCGGCCGATGTCGAAGGTCCACTCGATTCCTACGTCTGGTCGCTAGTGTCGACATGGGCGAACTGTTGGGAGCCTATCCATCGACCGGGGCTTCCCGGACTGGAACGAGACTACGCGTCTGGCACATATGTGTGCCCGGCGAATGAGAAGGGGCATCCGGTCAAAGGCGCGTATGCCGAAGCGGCCGCCGTCATCCATCACGTCACCGCCATACAAGCGGTATGGTTGAAGGATCACGTCCGGGACCGCTGGCCCGAACTAACGGAGCGGGCGCAACGACTGGCGAGAGCGCTCAAGGTACCGCTCATGTATGTCACCCGTCTGGATCGCTCTACTATTTATCGGCCGCCGGCGCAGTACGACGCCCGGCCTGTACGCGTTGTACGTCGTTGCAGGTGGGTCGATGAATACATTGACGTGCTAGAGTGAAATTGATTACAGACCGGATGCCACCTGTGATCGTTCGAAGATTATATCTGCGGGGGGTATTCTTGAGCGGCGAGCATGTCGTACAATGGCGTCGCGCAATTCGCGCATCACAGATAGGACAGTGAAAGATGCATACTTCAATACTCCAGACTTCGATTCCGTTGGTCGACACCGGCCTTTGCAATCCGCTACGCCTTGGCGAGGTGTTGCACAGTTGCAACACCAACGGAACCATAGAGTTCCAACATGCGGTCCAATTCGCCATGTGGAATGGCGAGTACGGATCGTACAACGCGATGTGCGCGGTACAGTCCGGCATCGTGACGTTGCACGATCAGGTTTATCTGTACGATCGGGTCGGCGGGCAGGCGGTACTGGATGTATCGTCGTTGTACGCGGAAGTAACTGGTCCGGACGGGTATGACATCCGACAGTTCATGTGGTTCGACCATGTCGACTATGGATTCCTTGTTTTGGTCTTGACTGCCGAAGGCGGAATCGAGGTCCGCAGAGAACACGTAGTGGATGCAATTTCCCAAAAATCATGGAACGAAATTGTGCCCCATTCTTGGACTAGATACGCCAAGAACGGATTCTTGATCTAGCCTTCACACGCAGAGAGAGCCTAGTTAGGCTCTCTCTCCATCGTCCATACCTGCTGGCTGAGTGCTGTCCGTTTAGTGGCGCTTATACCATCGCTAGCTGGTGTCTGCGTAATAGGTGCTGCTGCTCTGCTGGATAGACCCTATTCCATCGGCACAGTTTCGCCTGATAGTGGTGCGTGGTGCGTGGTGCTGACACCTACCCCTCTGGGCTGGCTGGTGTATTAACAGGGTCTGCTGACTGATGCGAATGAGAATGAGAATGATTCTCGTTTCCGTTGAATGCGAATCATTCGCATTTCCGTTGAATGAGAATCATTCTCATTTCCGTTGAATGCGAATCATTCGCATTCAATCTCGCGCCATGATGAATCCGTTCCGCACAGCCTAACTATGGCGCGAAGGCGCACGCACCATAACTGAATCGTCATCAACTAACGGTTCCACTAGGGCGCGCGAATCGGGTTTGTCTAGCGCAACCATAGAATCGTATGCGAGCGCAATGCCATTCGTCGGACGACGTTTTGCCGCAACCATAGAATCGTATGCGAGCGCAAGCATTATTCGCGATGGCCGATCGCAACCATAGAATCGTATGCGAGCGCAAGCATTATTCGCGCGAGGAAGAAAAAAACTACAACGAATCCGCTAAGGCGCAATGCCGCGCGTACGGCGACTAGGACGCTCTACAGGACGCGTTTGTTCGGGCCTATGCCAGCGTATAGGGTACTTACCTAAATCGTCTCCAGCGCATTTTCGGCCATGCTCCACACATATAGATGCACGTATGCGGATCGCGTTTGCAGACGATTACACGAGCGCCGGCCGCGCCGATCGATCGCCATTCGAGCGGGGCAGCATACCTACCGTTCGTCGGTCGACCGAAGAATCTTATAAAACCGGTTGCAAATCGGGCCTACATGCGTCAATTTCCGAATGTCGGCCATGTCGGCCGGCCAGCCCCCAGACGGGAGCTCGACAATTATGACAGGTACCAGACCATGACCGATCCCAAGATTTCTCGCGCGGCCGCGAAAGCCGCAGTCGCGAAAGCCGCAGCCGCGAAAGCCGCAGCCGCAAAAGCCGCGGCCACGACGAAAGCCGCGGCCACGACGAAAGCCGCGGCCACGACGAAAGCCGCGGCCACGACGAAAGCCGCGGCCACGACGGCCACGGTCTTCTCGGTCTTCTCGGTAGCCCCGGGCAAGCAGTCGCCCTACCGCGTCATCGGCGCGGACACGCGCACGAAGTCGGCATATACGATCGGCGCGCTAATCGCCACCGGCTTCGCCGATCTTGACCGAGCCGGGATCCTCGTCAAAGGGCGGAGCAAGGCACGTCTCGCCTTGCTCCGGGCCCTAATCGGCTCCGGCCCAGTCGACTACCACATCCGTTCCGGGAATCTCTCGAAAGAGGGATTGACGGATAAAGGGAAGTTATGGTTTGGCAATCGCATGGTTAACGCCAATCCGAATTGGAACGCGCGCGGAGCGGACGTAGTCAGAGCTATGGCCGTCGCCATGACCGAGGGCGGCAAGATCGCCATCGACGCGGACGGCGCCAAGATCGCGTTATCGTTCGAGTACTCAAGCTCGGAAATGGCATGACGCGACCGGGGCGCGCGACGCGCGCCCCATCCCACGCGCCGGGAGGAACACGTATGAACATCTCGTGCAGGACGCAACATGCGTCCGTTACCTTGGCATACTTAGTCTCCATTCTAGCGACGCTCGCGTTCGGCACCAGCGAGCACACCCCGGCCGCTACTATCGCGTTTGTCGCAATCGTCGCGGTGCCCTATTGGGTACATGCGTACGTCGACAACGCGCGGATCGCGCGGGCCGAGATCGCCGAGCGCGCATACAAGGTACGGGCCGCAGCGCTTGCTACGGCAAGAGTACAAGCGCGAGCGCAAGATGCACGCAAAGCGCGCCGAGAGCACGAACGAAAGTACAAGGGCGCGGTACTCTCGCAGTACGACAAGCTCGCTCGGCAACGTCGCGAGAATCTAGAATTCAGCGGCCGACAATTCGACTAAGGCGCGGCCAGCGACCAAACTAAGGCGCGAGGATATCGCGCCTTTTTTTTGTCGTCATGCTAACAGTTCCGCTAAGGCGCGACGAAAAATGTCACCCGACGAACGGTCGTCTAACGGCTTGACAATGGCGCGTAACCAACTCCACTAAGGCGCGAAAAAATACCCGATTTACATGCTGGATCAAGGACGGGAAATTTTCGCACCATTTTTTTTCGGTTAGCCTGCTGAGGGATGCGAATGTATGCGGACTTGGTGTTGTATGTATAAGTTTATTTGTATCTATGCCATAACAGATGCGAATGTATGCGGACTTGGTGTTGTATGTATAGATTTATTTGTATCTAGCACTATGCAACACCTTCACACACACCCCTAAGATGTGAAATCGATTACACACTAGGATTCGGGCATAAGATTCGGGCATAAGATTCGGGCCTAGGAAAAGCTCTAGGAAACACACACTCGGGAACACACACTGGCCTGCATAGGATCGAAAAAAGGGGGGCCATGCGGTCATTCTCTCTACCTAAGAGGTCTCTCTACCTAAGAGGTCTCTCTACCTAGAAGGTGCCGTTGGCTACCTAGAAGGTGCCGTTGGCTACCTAGAAGGTGCCGAGACCCGGTTGTATGGGATTATTACCTTCTACCTTCTACCTCCTTCTACCTTCTACCTATAAGGTCTCTCTACCCCCGCAGTTTCCGGGTCGATGGGTGCGCGTGCGGAGTTACCATATATGGTTGCACGGATATATAGGATTGTTTACAATGGGCATCCATATAGGTTTGTCCGAAGACGGGTAGATGGCGAATACGGGGAAGGAGGCGGGTAGATGGCGAAGAGAGCGAGGATGGGGAAGGGGGTTCGTGTTCGGTCGTGCGAAGAAGCCCGGACGCTGGTCCAAATCTACGATTCCGAAGCCAGACGGATATCTTTCGACAAGGACGTTCACAGTTGGGTGCAGCAGATGCGCCTACGTGGCGAACTGGAGGACCACTTCTTTCGAGGGTATGCTCCGGCCTACGGTCTTACCATCGTGGCCCGGACCGTTCTGAAGAACATGCGGGAATCCAACCATGCGGGAATCCAACAATGAGGACAAGAGCGAATGAACAGTAAAGACCTGCCTAGCGGAGTGGAACGGGCGCTTGTCGAGATGCTGTCCGATATGCTCGGCGGGCCGTATGAGGCCCAAGAGTTCGTGGGCCAGATGCCGGCGATCGGGAGGAAGAGTAAGACATGATTGATTGGTCCAAACCGCTAGAGATCGATGCGCAGGACTGGACAGTCGCGGCCCACCAAGAAGATTGGGCGGACCCCGAGCACCCGCACCTTGTGCTCCTATGGTCCCCCCTGCGCCGGGAGCATATTCGGGTTCTGTATTCCGATGGCGGGAAGCCGCACGGGCACAGCGAGCAGTTCAGGATTCGGAATGCGCGCCCCCCTGTATATGAGGATACCGTGACGGGGGATCACGAAGCGATCGTAAGTAGGGTATTGGAAGTGCTGCAGGGGGACGAGAAGGTATGGTCCTCTATCCCACAGCCTCCCGATGCAAACGCGTTCTGGGGAGGTAAACCCCTGAATTCCCAATGGCTGGCATGGTGGATCGGAGCCGGTTGTCCTTATACAAAAAAGAAGGAACCACCATGCGAAGATACGAGCGGGACGTAGCGGTAGAAAAATACCTGTTCCGTATGACATCGACAGAAGACCCCGAGCAGTATCACGTCAGTGTTGATGACCAGACGGTAGGCCATGTGTGCCTTCGTCGCGGGCGCTTGACGGTGAGATGGCCGAACGCGGCCGGGGAGGTGGTCTACACCGCCAACCTGCGTCGGCGAGGGAAGTTCGGGAGTGGAGTACAGAGACGCACGTATTTGCGCAGGGCCAAGCTGGCCATCGAAGAGCGAATGCAGTACCAGAAGGAGAACAACGACATGAGCTACCTGCCAGACCAAGTGAAGCCCCCGGAGCCAGAGCGTCCGCCGTGCCCGCCGATCGAATGGAGAGCTATGGAGCGGATCATCGACATCCTGACGGCGGAGAGGCGCTACCGTCAGGGGATGCACGACTATGCAGATGGGCTTACACCGCGTCCGACTCTGGTTGCCGGTCCCGTCGACATGACCGACACCTTCGTGATCGACGCGGAGAACCCCGACTACTTCGAGCAGGGGCCTCTGTTCTACGTTCTCGGGACGATCAACGCGGCCGAGGTGGCAGGGAACGTGGACTACCTGTTCAGTTACGATCTTCGCAACCTCATCATCAAGGGCCTTCCGGAGAATTCCGCATGAAAGCCATGCCGCTGTCCGAATTGGTCTGCCCGAAATGCAAGACGAACGATGTGATGTTCGGGCAAAACTTCATGGAAGACAACGAAACCCCGATGGGGACGTACACCGGATTCTGCGATAAATGCGTACATGAGTGGGGCATTAAGCTGGTCGATATCCCGGAGCAGGGCCAGATGGACACCGAACTGCTCGATCGTATTACGGAAGTTATCGAGGCGTACCGCAGCAGTCGAACTACTTACACGGCGGCGCAGATCGAGCTGCCGCTGTAGGCGGCAAACAGGAGGAACCAATAAGTGACACGCAGATACGTTCCGGGCGAGAGACAAACCCCCATAGATCATGCTCGGTGCGCGGCCTCGGTCCCCCCATACGGGAGGGGGAAGATGAGCCAGTGCCCGCGCAAGCGCGGATACGGATACGGCGGGGAATGGTGTGAGAAGCACTCTGACGGAGAACAGGAGAACCAATAAGCAACACGCAGATACGTTCCAAAGTACGGCCTGCCAGACCTCTCTCAATTCGTCGGGGCTGGCCGACAGCCGTAGTCCGACTCAGTGAAATCAATCACAAAAACAGGCGTACAGAATGGCTAAGAACCAGTGGCACAAGAAGGGCCTAGCATGCCCGAAGTGCAAAAAGACCGAATCGATAGTCGCGGCTACGCGAGCCTACGATATCGTCAACGATTCCTGCTACGTACTACAGACCCCCCACCGCTACCCCGACGTGTGTATGGTTCGGCGGGAGCGACGATGCAAGGCATGCACCTACGTATGGTTTACCTACGAGGGCGAAATCAGTGCCATTGCGAAGTTTACGCAAGAACTGCAAAGGAGAACCTAATGCCCATCGTATTTCGTTGCTGCCATTGCGGGGACGAGAAGTCGTCCGAGGGACATCTACCGGGGGGCTTTGTCTACGCGAAAGAGCACATCCGGACAGTTAGAGGGTACACGGTGCTGTGCGCCGACTGCGACGACCTTCTAACCCGTCGTCTGGATGTTGTCCTCGATAGAATACGGCCGCACCTTCTGCTCATGCTCGCCGATGAGATGGATTGTATGCCGACCTATCTGAGACTGGGCAATGGACCGCACTCGGCTGTCGCCCTGCCCGGGCGGGAGAACGGGGTCAAGGTCTGCTTGGAGAGCGAAAAGTGAAGAAGCCAAGGCTTCGCACGCGAGGAAAGAAGACATGAGCAGAGAACTACCCGCCGTAGTTGTGAAATCGATTACACCGCTGGAAGACGAAGATGGGCCTCTTTCGCTTCGCGAGATCATCGGTCTGCGGATTGCGGAAGAGCGGGCCAAACTCGGGATCAGCGGTAATGAGCTGGCACGCAGGGCGGGGATGACATCCATCCGTGGATGGGCCATACACCAGTACGAGCGGGCGGACTTGGTCCCGACAGTAGAAACGTTGGTGAAAGTCGCGGCAGGTCTTGGCGTTAGCGTGGGTTACCTGATCGGCGAAACTGACGAGAAAGAACTACCCCGAGTTCCACAACAAGAGGTACGCGAGAAGTGAAAAACGAAGTGAGTAGCAGATTCGGGATCGAACTAGGAGACAGAATCCGGGCAGCACGCAGACGTAAGCTGCTGGGCCAGAATCGGCTGGCCAAGAAGATCGGGGTCGTCCCGAACATAATCAGTTCTTACGAGCTTGGCAAGATCATTCCGAGTCTGCCGACGCTAATGAAGCTCTCGGAGGCTCTGTCGGTGTCGGTTGCTTATTTCGCGGGGGAGCACTCTCCGTTGGCTGATGAAATCGACTTCGCCAAGGTAGAGGACGCCGGCAGGCCCATGTACCCCGCGTTCTGGTCTAGCAAGGAGCAGGCATGAAGATGCCACCATGTATGGGCGACGACAGGTGGTTGACTCTGGCCGACAAGAGCAGGATGGCTCGTAACCGAAAACGGAGAGTGCTGCAGCGTAGAATTGGGCTTGCCTGCGAAGGGAAGTACAAGGAAAAGCAGCGCCTGCTAAAACTTCAGCGTTGGCTGTAAAAAACGTCTTCCCGGAGCATACTAATCATGAGAGTCTTCTACGTGTTTGATATTGACGGTACGCTGTCCGATCCGGGGCACCGCGTTCACATCCTGAAGAACAAACGCGACCTGAGAAGGTGGGATGACTTCTACGGGATGGCCAAGTACGACGCCCCGATATCGCCCGTGCTTCGCCTATTCTCTGACTTGTGGTTCTCTCAGCAGAACGTTCGTATATGGACCGGGCGGACGGAGTCGATTCGTGCCGACACGGTACGTTGGCTCCATCGATTCACTTCGATTGACCCTAGTGCGATCAGCATGCGTCTGTTGATGCGGCCGGATGGCAACAACGTGCCTGACTACATCATCAAGAAGATATGGCTGGAAGACCTGAGCCGGACGCTATTGTTCGAGGATAGAATTGTGGCCTTCGAGGACCGGAAACGGTGTGTCGAGATGTTTCGGGCTCACGGCGTTACTTGTCTTCAGGTAGCGGAAGGGGATTATTGATGGCCCGACATGCCGTATGAGCAGCTAGATTTATTTGCCTGACCCGCTTACATAGGATTACTGGGTTTGGTACAATGCGGGTTCATAATTCAGCCAAGAAGGAGCGCAGGCATGAAGGTACAGCATACGGCGGCGGGACTGGCCTTCGTCGATATCACCGATGCGGACGGCAAGATATTCACGGTTCAGGAGAGCAGTTGCCCTGAAGCCCCGCACCTACACATCGGCCGCATAACTGCGGAATGCGGCCATCTCACGAAGAAGATGGTTTGCGATCTTCTCCCTTACCTGATTAGCTTCGCCGGGACGGGCGAGATCGAATGAGGCAGTTTCTGGCGGCTCCGCAAACAGGGAGTACAATGTGAAATCGTTTTCAAGTGCAGGCACCGCCATGAAAGACATACAACACTTTGCTCTCGGAGTGATCGGCGTTTGCGTTTGGGTCAGTCTGACTCTTTACTGGCTCGGAGGGGCAAGAGACCCTTCGAGTTTTTCCGCGCTCGGCAAAGCAATCTTGATCGCGTTCATCGTGTATCTAATTTGTGGCGACCGGCGCATGACACCGAAAGAAGAGGACCAGAAAAAATGGCGGAAGTAACACGAGCTACAAATATGATCGTGCACGACGACGGGATCGACATCGGCGACGAGACTGTGGTCATGGTCACGATTCGGGTGGTACTGACCGACGAGGAAATCATGAACGTCATGGCACATCGCGGGTTCTCGATGAGCGTCCCTTTCCTGATCGACAAGGACACCGGCAGAGCATTGCCGTGCTCGCGTCCAGACCTCGGCCTCGCCCCGGTCCTGAACTACGAAGAGGACGGGTTTGAAAGCCTCGTGTCTCAGATCGAGAATATTCTCGACGCGGGATGAGGTAGTGTCTCAGTTTGAAATAGGCGGGGATTGCGGATCTTCTGGGGTGGGTTGTGGCGCTTCTCCGCCGCCGGTTCCGTCACCGCGATCAACGCACCGGGTATGCCCGGTAGTGAGCGCGGACTCGTTCCAACTTCCCGAAACGGGAACGAAGGTACGATCGAACGAATACAAACATTCGTTGCGTCCTCGTGTGACTCGGTCTATTGATTCCCACCTCGAAGATGCGCTAAACTCTGCGTCCCCCTTGCTGTAGGGCGGTGGCACGGCAAGACCGCGACTACCATGCCAGCCCACGGTGCATCTTTGGCGGATGCACCGTGGGCGAACTTCTGATCATTGGACGCCCTCTGCTCTATGGCCTACTCTGCCTCACAATCGGCACCGTTCTCGACATCACCAAGTTGGCGCGAACAACCTGATCTGCGGTATGCGGGTGATTCGAGTGGCACACAGTGTTTGGGTGCGGCGCTGTTGACCCGCGATGACTTGTCGCTCGTCAGATAGCGAGGAAAGATAAGTGATTGAAAAATCATTGGAATACCAGCTGCTGAAAGGGAACGCCTTGTTTGACGACGAACTGGCGTACCTCATGGGAAATGCCTTCTTCGAGTGCGAACTCGGTTCCCTTCGTGGCTTGACTTCGGAAGAGTCCACTCGCTTCCTCGGGATCAATGTTTGCCCGGCTGCAGATTATCGAAGCCATCTTTTCTTGGCTGGCGACGACTGACTCGATGGCTTCGGCTCCTCTGCTGCGAGATACAACAGGTTCGCGGGTTGGAGCAGCCAGAAACCCCCGATCTGGATCATCTTCTCTCTCCGGAAATATCTTCAAAGTCAAACGATGGGACGGGCGGGCACCGGCACCCAAGAAGCGCGGCCCCTACAAGCCCCGGAATTCAAACTGAGACACTACCGACGCGGGATGGCAGTTGCTTTCGGGGGCTATCAGTCGTATAGTATTATTCGCCGTCAAATATGGACGGACAAATCACAAGGAGGAAAGAATATGCTGGTACTCAGTCGACGAGAAGAAGAATCCATCTTGATTCGGTGCCCCAACGGCGGGCCGGACATCGAAGTAAAGGTTCTGCAGATCGCCCGGAACTCTATCCGGATCGGCTTCGACGCCCCCAAAGAATACGTGGTAGTCCGGACGGAACTTCTCGATCGTCCAAGATCGTGAGCCGTCGGGCGTACTTCGTGCAGTCTGCAATGCTATGGGCGGTCCTATTGCTGTCCATGCTCGTCTAGCCCCAAGGAGGAATCAAAATGCAAATCAGTCTGAATATCAGGATGACCGGGATAGCCCCCGCGCTCGGGGGAGCCGCACTGTGGTACGGGTATGCGTACTCCACCTTCGGGGAGTTGTCAGCCATGCCCGCCTTGCTGCTTGTCCTGTCGTTCGTCCCCGCCATATTCGTTTCTGCAATACAGCTAGTGGACGGCAGCGCTCACCGGCAGTTGGAGATCGACGGGGTTATGGCGTCAATCCTTATCCGGGAAGGCAAGATCTGGAATGCCCTCGGCACCATGACGGAGTTCGCATCGCCTGTAGTCGCCGTCACTTTACTCCATACCCTGCTATCCCCCGGGCCGGCAACGTGGGGGTCCGGGCTACTGTCGATCATGGCCCCGGTCGCGGTCGCGGCATACACTCTGTACTTCTTGGTGTGCCCGCCCAGCTACGAACTGGTTGAGGAGCTAAACGAGGCGCTGGACAGGAACCAATCTTCGGCACAGGAAAGCACTGAGAAGTAGTATTGAATTCTTCGGTACGGTATACTTGACGCACAGGACAGCCAAGGAGACATCAGATGATGGATGCAAACACACCGCTGACGGTCGACACTATCGCTTTCGCGGCGCAAGCACAGAAAGAACTTCGTGAGATAGGATTCCCGCATGCCGAAGTAACCTTTGCCTCGAAGCTCCCAAAGGGGGCGGAGTACATCGTACACGGCGTCGTTGCCGTGTCCCCGAAAGTCCCCATTGTCCACACCTCCCTTCAGCTCATATCCCTGATCGAATCGGCCCGCGCCCATCGTCCGGTCCCACTCAAGAAGGCTGCGGGTCGCAAGATCAAGCTAGGCCGCGCGCAGGTTCCGACTCAGCGGCGGACGGCGATCGAGCGGATCGCGGACAGCATCGTGGAGACCCGGGCCAATGAGGTCACCGAAGCGCTGCGCAAAGAATTTCGGGACCGAGCATCGGAGCTGGAAGACACGGCCCACGGCCTACGGCTCCGACTGTCGTCGGCGGAATCCTACTCGGAAAGGCACCTCAACGAGAACAACTGCCTGCGGGAAAGGCTACTTGCGCTCCAGAGCGAAGTATCGGCACTCCGCTGTGACGCCTCGATCAAGGGCAAGGTCCGCAACGTGGACCGCGAACTGGAGCGCAGACGCGATGTATCGGCGGTAGTAGAGGCTCTGTCGGTATATTTGGGGATCGAACCGGCAGACCGCGAGCTGATCGAAGCGGACTTCACGCCCACGTTCACTCACGCTCTAGTCAACGATAGCGTGGAAAAGTACATCGCGGAACTCGCGGAGGACGATTGATGACCGACAGACCTGTACGTCGTCGGAAGAAGAAGCCTACTCGTACTGCTCAGAGAGCCAAGGTATCGATAGGCAGAGCATCCGGACGCGCCGGTGCCGCAGCAGGTACCCGGGCTGACCAGCGACGTTTGCAGGACTTGGCGCAGGAAGTCGTTCGACTTTCGGCCCGGGTTCAGGCTGCGGAGGGCATGGCCCATACTCTGGCGGTACAGGTAGCGGTGATCTTGCATTACGTCTCGGAGTCGCACTCTGTTTCCGACATAGCCCGCACCACCTACCAAACAAGCGGTATGCGTAGAGCGGCGGAGGAGTTTGCGACCTTGAATGAAGGGCTGGTTGGCCACTTCCGGCAGCCCATGCTCGACGAGCTGACACGTAGTCTCACCGAAATGGGCGTGCGTCGCGATATGCTTCCTGACGGGTACATATACGCGACCACGAACCTAGAAATCTCGCTTCTCGACTCGGGAGACGATGGTGAAATCGATTACATCTGACATGGATAGGAGCGCACAGAATGCCGATACCCTCTATGGGCCTTCCCCGTATCGCGGGCCTGATTCACGATCCCCACGTCAACAAGGCGGCGGAAGCCGCAATGGAGTGCCTATCCCCGGGATGGGAAGGGTCGCAGCCGGAAGATTGGGCGTGGCTCCCCGCCCAAAGTACAGCATGCGCTCCCGCGTTCGGGGCGATCGGTCGGCACTTCTTCCTCTACGATTTCCTGTTCAACGACTCGGTGATACGTAGAGTCCGGACCTCGAACCTGTCAGCCCGGAACAATCCAGCCGTCAACCTCCAGATGCGGACTATGGGCCGGTTCTCGGATCTGCTTTACGATCTGTTCGGGCACTGCTCCGTTACCTACGGGCTCATCTCCCCGGAGCTATCTGAAAAGATTGTCCGGTGGAAAAACCCCAAGCTCCCTAGCCTGCATAGGTGGGATGACGGGTCGGCCGCAGACTTCGTATTCCACGAGCAGTACGGCTGGAGAATTTCGCGGGATTACCGGCCGCTCTCGGCGGCTATCCCGGGCCTAGCCCGAAGGTCTCCCCCCGTCACCGGAACCCCGGCGCGGATCATGCAGGCCCTGAATTCGCATGCTGATCGCATAGAGCGGGCCATCACCTACTCCGAGTCCGAGGCGATCTGCATTGCGACCCCGAAGGAAGGGTCGCACGCCCGTAAGAAAATGTACTTGAACGTGTATCAGGGTAGGCAGAGGGAGAAGCCCCTGTACCTTTCCGGTCAGCTAGGCAGCGAGCGCGCCGCTACCCTGATCGGGGAAGCCCAGCTCCACGAAGGGTCCATAGGAGTCAAGGAAGAAGGGTGGAGAGGCCAAGGGTGGAGAGGCCAAGGGTGGCCCAGCTATCACGGAAGAGGGAAGCGGCAAATACAGCACATCCGTCTGCACCCCCTAGTTCTGTTGTCGGACCTCGTACGGCATCCGGAAATCCTGTCGGGCAAGCCGTCTTTCCCTTCCGCAAATGCTAAGGCGGTCCATAACCTTCGGGCGGCAGGCTTCAACATCGGCAGATTACTATCTGCCTACTATCTTGTCGACACTGCCCCGCAGCACCTGAGTTGGTATCGGACGCAGACCGACCCATCGCGGATATCGCTACTACTGGACTACTACGCAGCAGCGCCGAAAGCAGACCCGGCCAGAATGCGTGTTCCGAGGATGTCGATCCTCGGGTGTTTCGGTGTCTATTCCTCCTTCGGGTCCATCCTTATGCCGTCGAATGTAATGACTGATGTAGACCATTCTGGCAAAGGCACGTATATGATCGCCGTCTTCGGCAACGCAGGCCCCCCAGCGCACCGAGAGCTGGATAGCAGTATCTTCCGCGAGACCGCGACCGGGGCCATGCTGTCGTACGCCGATCGCATGGGCTGGCAACGTACGTACCTAGACTCGAGGTATTCGCGAGACGATCGGTATAACTCCGTAGTTGCTGTGCGAGTACCAACGACTGTGGACGAGGAGCCCCGATGAGCGTAGAACTTCCGGACGCGGTGATGATTGCGGCCGGGGAGCGTCCGCTGTTGGCGTCGGCCAGAGATAGCTTCCTTCTTCGTCCTCGCGGGTCCGGTAGGAAGAAAAGTTCATATGTGTCGAAGGTTGCCGTCGTAGCGCGTTGCGTAGACGTAGGCAAGATGCTCTACGACCTCGATCTGGCATCGTTCGACTTCGCCCCTCAATTCGAAACGTTCGTGTCCTCCGCGCTGGAGATGGGCGTAGGCCCGCATCTATCGGGGATCGTCAGCGTAGTGGAAGTACCGTTCCTGAACAATTGGGCGGTCATAGCGTCGTACCAACGGTGGCAGCAGAGCACCTTGCTTTGGCGCCAATCAGACAAGCCCTCATTCGTGGAGAAGAAAAGATGACGGTATCGAGAAGGAAGAAGAAGAAGCCCGAACCTCTGCCACCGCCGGTTGTCGTAGAACCGGAGTTGGACGAGGAAGACCGGGCGATGGACAGCGTGATAGCCCGGCAGCAGGAGCTTGTCGACGAGTACATCGATAAGATCAGCAGCCCTATCACTGGCATCCGGGCTTTTTGCGTACAATGCATGGGCGGCATGGTCCGGGCGATAGCAGACTGCCCGGCGACGAGCTGCCCGCTCTACGCGTTTCGGATGGGCAAGAACACCATGCACGGAAGTGCAGGCAAGAAACGAGGTAAGACACAGCATGCCGAAGAGGAAGAAACTGCCGAGCAAGCGTCCGGGGGCGCAGAAGCCCAGCCGCAGGGAAGAAAGACTAGCGCGAGAGGCGCAACTTCTGGAGCGGGCGACTCAGATGCTGCTCCGCGTAGAAGGAGAAAAAGGTAGCCGGTTCGACAATCGGCCGGGGTTCGTGAAGGGGTTTCTGTCCGGCTACTACCCGGAAGACCCGAAATCAGTGGGGAGGATTGTAGAGCAGTGGGAATTCAAGTATCTGCCGGAGATACGGCGTTCGGAGATGCAGCAGCAGCAGGAATCGCAACCCGTCGTGCCTCGGAGAAGAAAGCGTTCGTCCGTCGACTCGTTGCCGCCGCGTCGCAGGCGAAAGCCGGGAAGTACGGCATAGTGGGGGTCGAGTCCGGCATAAGCTCGGTGTACATAGTGCGCTCCAGCTACGGCGATCTGCCGATACACGTAGGCAACCGGGTGGAACAGCCGGACGGCACGTCTCACTTCGAGTTGTCTGTGTCGTACCGGGCCAGAAAAATCCGGAAGATGCAGACATTGCGCGTGCTTATGCCCACCCGGGGCGACTTGTACGCGCATCTGGTACGGATGATGAAGCAGGTCGAGGACAAGGAAAATGCATCCTGACCCTCGTTTGTTGTAATCGTTTTCACTTTCACCTAGACTGCGCCCTAATCTGAAATGGTAGGGCGCTATGGCCGAGAACCGATCACCAGAGCTTTCCGGGCGCGTGATCCGCACAGTGTCCGGGGACGACATGACCATGATGGTCGATCTAGGCGTCGACGATCTGTACAAGAAAGTCCGCATCCGCCTCTCAGGCGTAGACACCCCGACTGGATTCCAAGCATCTCCGGACTCCCCCGGCGGATTAGTACGCGACGCTGTTCGTGGACTGGTGGAAAACCGGGAGTGCACGATCCGCGTGGGCGTACAGAACAAGAGCGGATGGATCGTTGATCTGTTTGTTCCCACCGCTGCCGGCACAATCCTGCACCTCAACCAGCACCTGAGAGATCAGGGGTATGTATTCCGGCGTCCCCAAGGGAACGGCCGCAATGAGTGAATTCTACGACGCACGCCTCGGCATCAGCACCACCCCGCCTTCCCGTAGACGCCGAGCAGTGCAGGACGGCGTAAGCGAGTCCATACGTCGCCGCAGGCGGGCCGATAAGCAGTTGCGCAACATCATAGGGCTACCCAGCGGGTCGCCTGACGAGCGCCGCATGGACCGCATGAACAGCCGCATGGACGCATCGTTCATCCGAGAGGACGAGGGCCGCGCAGCTAGCCCGGAAGAGTCCCGCAGTGGATTCGGTTCTTCTTCTGGCACGATGCTAGAAAGATCGGTGGCAGTATCGACTGTCAACTATCTCTACAGCCGATCGAACATGCTGCCCCAACTCGTCGACGCGATGAAGACCAACATCGCTGGTTACGGTTCCAAGGTCGTCGCCTTCGCGGAAGGCGTGGAGATCGACCCCGTAGAAGAAGCTACGCTGAAGTCGTGGCTCGAACACGCAGATACCGACAACTCGTTCTCCCAGATCGAGCAGAAGCAGATTTTCGATTTCGAGAAGCACGGGGCTCGCGCTCTGGAAGTGGTCAGGAATCGGGCGGGCAAGGCCACCATGCTCAAGCATGTGTCCTCGTCGAGTCTCCAGATGACATCGCGGCAGCGCAAGACTGTGGAAGTGGTCAGGGAGATCGAACGCGGGGGCGAGCGATCCCGTGTGCGAGAGCGCAGGCGGTTCCGCAAGTTCGTGCAGCGCACCGCCAACCAGATCGTATGGTTCAAGGAGTTCGGCGACCCGAGAACAATGGACTGGCGCACGGGTAACTACCAGTCGAGAGAGACCGGGCGAATCTCGGAGAAGTACAAGGCTACCGAAATCCTGTGGCGCACTCAAGAAGGCGACGACCCGTACGGCATGCCGCGCTGGATTCATCTCGCGCCTACGATTATGGGCTCGCGGGAATCGGAAGAAGTGAACCTTCGCTACTTCGAGGACAACACTGTCCCGCCGTCCATCATCACAGTATCCAATGGTCGTCTCACCCGCGCTTCGTTCGAGGAACTGAAAAACGTCATCGAGTCTGGCGGCAGAGGCCGGCAGAACAAAATGATGCTTCTGGAGGCGATTAGCGAAGGCCAAGGTCTGGATGACGGGGGCGTAGCCCAGCTACGCATCGAGAAGATGTCAGATCAGCGTCCAAGCGACGGGCTGTTCCGCACGTACGACGAACAGAACCGGGCCAAGCTGCGCTCTGCGTTCCGCTTACCCCCGATCATCACTGGCGAATCGCAGGATGTGACTTTCGCCACGGCGAACGTATCTGCGTTTCTGGCGGAGATGCAAGTGTTCCTGCCGAACAGGGCGGCACACAACGACTGGCTGAACAACGCCTTCGTCAATCATGAAGCTGGCCTGAACCTGAAGACGGTGAAGATCGAGAGTAAAGGTCCAAAACTGACCGATCCGGCAGAAGTAGTAAAAGCGCTGCGCGAAGCCAACTCAATGGGGGCTCTGACCCCGCGTAAAGCCGTCGATCTCATCAACCAGCAGATGCAGGTCCGAATCGCGCAATACCCGAAGATGGGCGCAGAGGGCTGGGAAGAGTGGATGGATCGCCCGTTGTCTCTGTCACTTCGCAGAACGGACGCCAACGATAGGGAAATGCAGGACGGATCGCCCGGCGGAGCTGACCCAGAAAAGGATGGCCCGAGAGACCGGGCCGGCGAACCAAGTAGGGACCAGACGGCACAGATCGTGAGCACTCGGTAATGGTGCAGGTATACCGAAACAATCTGCAGGTAACACTGGCGTCCACGCTCTTTATCGCCCAGACATCGTGTTCTCTGTCTTCCGGGCACGGTGCCCGGATTGGAGACTTGACCGGCGATGAATACCTGCTGCTGACCGGGGCAGTTGGCAGTACCCTCGAGACAGACTGGGAGATCATCAAGGTCACCGCCCGGGCTGGCGACGTACTAACGCTCGAACGCGCCCAAGAGGGGACCACTGCAAAACAGTGGGATACAGGTACCACTCTGGTAGGGCGTATCACAGCCGGAACCATCGAGAAGGTCCGCGATGTGCCTCACCCGCAAAGAGGACTGCTCGCGGTAGTTGTGCGGAACTGGGTGTTTGGTAGGGACGAGCTGTTGTTCTCCAGTGACAGGGGATACACATGGTTTCCTCCCCCCGTCGCTATTCAGGACACGATGGGCCTGAAGACAGGGAAAGCACTGCGGCCGATGGACGCCACGCCGGCCGCAGACGTATTCGGCGCACCGCACATCGAGATCACCGCCGCAAACGGAATGCTGGGCATCCAGTATTGGTACCGTAACGCGGCGGGCAACGACATCGAAGGTGTGCTTGCCACCTTCGACGGACTGACCTTCGAGACCGTCATCTCTCCTACCACCCGGACTGTTCCGGGCGGCACTCAGCGTATGCTCACCGGGAGGATTGTCTACGACACCACGAACGCTCGCTGGGCATATTTCGTCCACAAGACAAACTGGGACACCACCAACGCTGTCTGGGTTTACCAGCGCACCGAAGGGTTCGGCATCTTTTCTTGGAATGCCGTTGCGAGCAAGATATCCCAAGCCACTCTAGGCTCCCCGTCCGTTGGCGTGCTTCAGGCGGTAGAGTTCAAGGGTCGCTTCTACCTAGTGGTAGATACCGGGATATACAGCCAAGCCCTCCCGTACAGTGTCGGCGGTGCATGGACGCTGGAACACGCCAATTCCAACTCCATGAGTTCGCAGCTTGTCCCTTGCAGACTGAACCGCGCAAGCGGCTCCCCCGGGAACATCAACATCCTCGCGGTAGGCCGCGACGGTACGGCGCTGACCGTAGCGGGAGACCAGATTCTCGGGTACTACGAGGGCACAGTGCAGTCCGGCTGGACCTTGCTATGGCCGAGGAACGTGTCGGCGGCGACGTCTCTTGCCAAGCTCCCGGGGCTGGGCGATACGCGTACTGACGTTGCCCGCCATCACGGAGTATGGTCGCAGGGTACGGCGGGCGAGCGCTTCTGGTTTGCGTACTCCAAGGCAGAGACGCTGAACGGAGTTCCAGTCAGCACGCTGTACCTAGCCAACCTCTGGTCAGCCGATGTAATCGATGACATTTTGTCCTCGACGAACGACGCGCTGGAAGACGCGATCGCGGTGGAGACCTTGCCAAACTTCATGGCGAGCATCGTATCGGGCGTGGAGTCGATGCACGTAGACGGGACTTCCCCGGACGTGATGAACGAGAATCTGTTGCTATCGGGCTACATCGACGAGGCAGGAGATTCCGTCGTGCTGCTGGCCGGCAACGCCGGTATCTACGCTGGCAAAGACCTCCCCTCGATCACGCTCCGCTCTACGGAAGGCTGGCCTCTGGGGTGCGTTGTATCCCGTTTGGTGAACGCAGACGACGGAACGGACCTGACCTACGAAGGCGGCGCAGACGCCACCCCGGACCATTCCGGCTACTCCTCGCCAACTGCTGCTGTTGCATAATCGAATTTCTGCACGTATTATCCCGCCTGCATGGTGGGTACCTCGACGTTGTAGTTGTGAAATCGATTTCAGATGCTGAAGTTCAGTCCTGCTGCCAATGAGTACGAAAGGCTCGCCTTCGGTGCCGTACTGATCCCCGACACTCTGAACGTGTACGGGGACTTTCACACCAAGGAGTCGGTCAGGCAGTTTGCGTACGGCTTTATGCTCAATGGATTCAAGATCGACGTGGATCACGACAATGAGGATGTCGGCCCGAAAGTCCGGATCGTCGAGAGCTTCTTGGCGAGGCCGGGTGACCCCAATTTCCCCGAAGGGTCGTGGGTCGTTGGTATTCATGTACTCGACGACGCGCTATGGGCCGACATCCTGTCCGGCGAGTTGAACGGCTTCAGTTACGAAGCTCTGGTATCGGTGCTCCCTATCGAAGTGTTGGCCGAAGAGGTTCGGCACGTATCGGGCGAGACCTTTCCGGATATCGTGGACGGCCACACTCACAAGTATTTCGCGGTTCTGAGCCAAGAAGGCCGGGTCGTGACGGGAGGAACTGACCTCGTAGACGGCCATAGCCACGAGATTGACAGTACGACGTACACGGCGTTGGGCAACTCTGGCGTGCGTAGTCACCGACATAGATTCCCCCTTCTCGGAGAGCGTAATGGTAGTAAAGCGGCGTAAGAAGGTTGTTCGGCGTGATGTGTCTCGCGCTGTGGATACTGAGGTTCGCGCGGCTTCCCTCATGGAGCTGGAACGCCCCGACTATCTTTCAATCGTGAAGCGTCCCGCCAATCGGAGCCCCTTTGCGATTGTGCGTAGCTCGGACGGCAAGAAGAAGGCGCGGACGTATGACACTCCGCTCCTGACGATCACGCTGCCTGCAGGTACCAGCGAAGAAGATGCGCAGTCGCACTTCACCAGCTTCGGGCTGAAGGAAGACGAGTACGAGATCGTGGTTTCCGACTCGGCTGTCATGTTCCGTCGGATCGCGCTGGACGAAGCCCTACTGGGCGATTCGTCCACGATCATGATTTCGGACGGGATCACCGCTCAGATTTCCCGGTCCGAGATGCAAGAAGACGTGCCGCCCGACGTGCCGTCCATCGGTCTCGTCAAGCTGACGTTCAGCGCGGAGAAGTTCGCCACCCGGGCAGATTGCGAGAACTACCTTCGTGATTGTGAAATCGTTTTCAACGAAGAAGACTTGTTCAGCATCGGCAAGGAATTCCTCTACGTACGCCATGACTGCGACGCGGAAACCAAGGATTTCGGCGTTCAGGAAGGCGTGGTAGGCACGTTCGCGCAGACCAAGCGCAATGACGTTCCCGCCGTGATCTACCGCTCTGTGGTCGAGGAGGCGTACGGCCGCTACGGATGGGGGCATGTCGACTTCTTCCAAGCCCTGTCAGACAACTACTTCAGTCAGGACGCACGCGAGGCGGTCAATTTTCTGTGGGATGTGCTGGACAACATTCTCTTCTACAGCTATTTGCCCTTGTCAGACCGGCAAGCTCTGGTAGACAATGCTCTGCAAGAGTTTTCGGTGTACCTGCGGGCGATGATGTCTGCACTTCCCCGGGCCACAGACGGCAACGCGTCCCCCGATGGAGCCCTGAACAATCAAAGCGCCGATGTGCGCAGCGATCTGGAGGGGGAGACCGAACAGGAAAACCCCACAATTGTCGATGATGACACGAGGAACGAAGATATGACAGGCAAGACCGACGCTGCACCGAAAGGTACCGTGGGCGACACGCCGGCGATGAATGACGATGCGCCTCAGTACATCACCCGTGCCGAGGCCGAGAAGTTGGCCAAGGACACGGCAGACCAGACGGCCGCAGCGGTGGTTGCCGCTCTTCGTGCTGACCCGGCCCCGGCTCCCGATCTGGATGCGGTTGATGAACCCGCACTGGCCGAAGTGCTTCGCGGTATCTCGGCCCGTCTGGAGAAGTTGGACGAGACCGTCGGCAAACTGAAGGAGAGCGCGGAAGAAACGGTGTCGCGCGCGGATGATGACGAAGGTGAACACGATGACGAGAACGAGCAGCGCATCCAGCGCGAAATTCAGGAACGCGACCCGATGCGCGGATCGATCTTCCGTGGGGACGCTGCCCGGGTGATTTCGGCCCGCGACCCGGCTCGCCGGTAACCCCACAGCAACGACACTGGTTCTTCAGGAGATAAAGATGACCACAGACAAGAAAGTGAAAGAGGTGATGGAGCGGGCCGATCTCACGATCGCCGCCCTCACCACGAACGGGGGTCTTCTGCAGCCCGAGCAGTCCCAGACGTTCATCGACGAAGTGCAGGAACAGCCGACCATGCTGTCCCAAGTGCGCGTCATTCCGATGAACTCGCCGACCTACCATGTGCACAAGATCGGCTTCGCCGAGCGAATCTTGCGGGCGGCTCGCATCGCCGGCGGTGCGCAGGATGACGGCGACAACGCGCGGAACCTCCGCGTGGCGGATCGCTCGGCCCCCGTGACCCGGCAGATCGAGCTGGTGTCCAAGGAAGTGATGGCCGAAGTGCGGATTCCGTACGAGGTTGTCGAGGACAACATCGAGCGCGGCAACTTCGAGAGCCACGTCATGCGCCTGATGGCAGAGCGCGCGGCGCAAGACCTCGAAGAGTGGGCGATTCGCGGCGACACCGGCTCGGGCGACGCTTACCTCGCTCTGGTCGACGGTCTCGTGAAGAAGGCGACGACCAACGTGGTCGACAACCTGAACGCCGGGCCGAACCCGGATATGTTCCGTGACGCGCATCTCGCGATGCCGCAACGGTACCTCCGGAACATGGGTTCGCTTCGCCACTTCATGACCGTGCAGGACGAGATTCGTTACCGCTCCAACGTATCGAACCGCGCGACCGGCCTCGGCGACTCGGCCCTGCAAACGACCGGATCGCTGACACCATACGGTGTGGCAATCGACCGCACTCCGTTCATGACTCCGAACACCGCTCTGCTCACGTTCCCGCAGAACATCATGTTCGGCATCCACCGCGACATCATGGTGGAGACGGAGCGCTCGATCCGCTCGCGCGAATTCGTAATCGTGTTGTCGACCCGCGTCGACGTGCAGTACGAAGACGAAGAAGCGGTGGTGAAGATCATCAACATCAACTGATGTTGATGCCGGCATGCTGGGGGGCTTAGGCCCCCCGGCTTTTCTTGGTGAAGGTGAAAGGTAAACCGAAATGGCAGGTGCAAAAGGAAAAAGCGCGGCAGACGTAGCCGCAACTCGCAGAAGCGATCCGAAGGAATCGGTACCGCTGCGCGACGTAGGTGAAATCCCGATCGTTCAGGAGGACGAAAAGCAGTTCGTCTACATGGTTCTGTCCGGGTGCAGTCGATTCGTGAACTCGCACTTGGAGCAAGGCCGCGCTATCGAACGCGGCGAAACCGTGCGTACTACCCCCTTGATGGGTCGGCGGCTGCTTCAGCAGCAGCAACCGGACCCGGACTCCCGCAAGGGCGAGATGATCCCGTACTTCCGGGTGGCTACGGACCAAGAGGTGGAAGATTACCGCCGCGTGTTCGAGAGCACCGATCCGGATACGATGACCGAATCGCAGCTTGCGAAGCTGGCACGCGAGGAAGCGCTGGCGGCAGGTGAAGCGCATCCTGATACTGCGGAGCGGGCGCAGGTCGAGAAGAACCGCCAAGCGCGTGACATGGCTCTGCCGGCACGGCGTCAACGCAGGAAGTAATCATGTTGCTGGCTACCCCCGATGAAGTCGTAGCAAGGAATGGGATGCAGCAGGGCACGGCAGCTTTCGTGACCCACGCAGAAGCGGCACTGCATTCAGCCACTGCAGAACTGGAAGCCCGGCTTGGGTATTCGTTCCAGCGCGCAGAACGCATCGATTACTTCGGGGGCTGCTACAGCAACGATGGTTCGAGCACTTCTCCACTCGTTCGCCTCAACCTGACTGGAAGTTTCGTAGACCCGAATGCTACTTTCGAGGTTTACCAGTCCACCAACGGCCAACGCATAGCCGCCATAGCGGATGCCAACTCCCTGCTACTGGACCCCGAAGAGGAAGAGTATGCAGTGGAACTCATCACTGGCCGAGCCGTTCTATTCTTCGCCCCCGCCCTCGCAGAATTCCGACGCTCGATGGCTGTGCACTACACGCACGGCTTTGTCGCGAGCGGCGAATATTACGGCGGGGTGCCGGACGGGCTGAAGGAGGCGGCGATCAGTCTGGCGATTGGCGCTATGCGTGCGTTCTCCGCACCGAACGGCAAAGTCGACATCACCGCCGTGTCCGACGCCATGCACCGAATCCGTGTTACGCAGGTCAACCAGTACATCCGGAGCCGGATGGTGGGGAACAACCCGCAGTTCACGGAAGTCGTGACCGCCTGATGGCCTTCAAGGGCGACGCCAATCTTCGTGGCGTCAAGAAGCTATCCAACTTCCTAGCCGATGCCCGGGCGGAAGTTCGCGATGTCGTCAACGATCGTGAGCTTGCAGAGCTGATGTTGGAGCGTATCAAGCGTCGCTTCGATACCAAGTATGGCCCAGACGGCAAGAGATGGAAGCCCCTATCCCAGAACTCCCGATTTAAGCGTAATAACCCTGACAGGTCCGACATTCTCGTGGATAGTGGACGATTGCGCGACGCTGTGCGGATCGTCGGGGCGCGAGCTAAAACGGGGATAAGAGCCAACGTAGCCAACGTGGTACGGATCGGCGTCACGGGGGGTAAACAGGGAGCCAAGGCGGCGGTCCACCAGTTCGGCGGATACTCTGGACTGGCCAAGGCCCCGATCCCTGCCCGCCCGTTCCTCGGCTTCGGCGTTACCGACGTGAAGATTCTGCAACAGAAGATCAGAGAACGGTTCAAGAAGGTCGAGTCCCGCAGAGGGCGTAATCCTGTAAGAATCAAGGATAAGTGATGGCCACCACGAATCAGCTCGTAGAAGAATTGAAAACTCTGGCCGAAGGATTGCGCGAATTCCAAGACCCGGGCTTCTACGCTTTCAACGCCGACGAAGTGTTGTCGTCCAGCGAATCGGCTACTTTCCCGTTGCTCGTCGTCACCTACGAAGGGAGTCAGCCCGCACCCGGCAACGACGTATCTCCCGCTGGCCAGAGTAGACAGACGGCCCAAGGTGTAGTATTTGTTGAAAGGGTCTTCTCTATTGTGGTAGGGGTGAACTACAATGGGATATACGGCGTCGGGGACACCAAGGTGATCGCCACTGATTTACTGGACGCTCTGAGAGCAAAGATACTCGGGTACGTTGGGGTCGGAACGCGGCCTTGGGTTTGGGTGAACGATACGCCCGTCGACGGATACGGAAACGGTGTAATTTACTACGCGCAGGTTTGGAAGATGATCGAGCCTCAGCGCGGAACTGACGCCTAACAACGGAGACAGACATGAGCAACTATTACTACTCGGGCCAAGGCAGTGTGCTGGTCGGCACCCGCGATGCCAACGGTCGCCCTCTCGGCCTGCGGAACATCGGCAACGTTCCCAGCCTCGAAATCTCGGTCGACGTGACCAAGTTCGAGCACAAGGAATCCGAGTCGGGTTCGCGCGCCATCGACCTTACGCTGACGCAGGAACTGAACGCAACCTTCTCGATGACGCTGGAAAGCCTCAGCCCGGAAAACGTGGCCCTGGCCTTCTTCGGCGAAACGGCTGTTGTGACTGGCGCTGCGGTGGTGGATGAAGCGCTGACGCTGGGCGCACTCGATCTGATCTACCCGCTGGCGAATGTGAACCTCAACAGTGCGGTCCCCCCGGATGTCAGCCTGACCGGCGGCATTCCGACGTACGTGCTGGGCACGGACTACACGGTGGATTACGAGAACGGCACCATCACGCCGCTTTCGTCGGGTTCGATCGCGGCCGACGCCGATCTGGTCATCGACTACACGTTCCTGTCGCACTATCGGCAGTCGATGTTCACGGTGACCAACATCGAGCTGTTCATGCGATTCCAAGGCATCAACACGGTGACCAGTCCGCAGGACAAGCTGATCGTGGACATCTTCCGCGCTCAGTTCGATCCGTCGCAGGGCGTCCCGCTCATCAACGATGAAGTCAGCCAGATTTCGATGACGGGCACGATCCTGAAGGACGCTCTGAATCTCGCGGCCACCGGCAGCGAATTCTTCGTGGAACGGCGTACCAGCTCGACGGCGTAATCCGTAGGGCTACCAAGGGTCTAGGTGTAGCGCTCTCCAACTGGGGAGCGCTTTTGCATTAGGAAGGTGAAAATGAGCGACGAACAGGAAGAAGTGAAATCGTTTGCAGAATACGCAGACATGATTTCCTCGGGCGAGAACTTCCCGGTAAAGCTGGCGGGCATCTCGAACGCTGCGATGATCCGCAAGATTCGGACTGTCGACTTCGGGAAAGCACTGGTGTTGCTGCGGGCGGCGTTCTCGGCGATCAACCTCGACGACAAGTCGGAGATGGGGCTGGAAGCATTCGCCAAGGGACTGATGTCCGACTCGGACGCGGTATTCGACATGGTGGAGAAGAACTTCCCGCACGCGATCGGGCTGATCTCCACCATGACCGACCTCTCCACCGAAGAGGTTGAGCAGATGGAGCTGGACGACTTGATACTCGTGGTGGGTCTGCTATGGCAGGTCAACGAGCGTTTTTTTACGAAGAGGGTGGCGACGATGTTTCAGCCGACCCCGCCCGTGCTCACCGCCGCGCAATAGCGCGGGCTAACGAGGCCAAGAAGAAAAAGCGAAAGGTCAAGGATGCTGAGGCTTTCGCTGACTACGTGACCGCAGGGGTGATGGAGCTGGTCTCCAGAGGCTTCCCGGAACACGAAGTCCTGCAAAAGTGGTCGTACCAGAAGTTCGACTACTTCTACCGCTCTGCGATGCGGGCGAGGATCAGGGAGCGCAGTGAATTCGTGGCGGACTTGGCCAATGCCATCTCCGGACTGATGGGAAAGGACAAGAAAGGTCTGTCGAAGGTTTTCGAGGGATTCGATAGCCAAGACGAGGAACTGAGAAAATGGCCGTTACGTTAGACGCACTGATTCGCCTGACCGCGAGGGACGCGGCTTCCAGCTCGATACGAAGCGTGGAGTCGTCTATCATCCGGGTGGTCGGGGCGGTCGCGTCTCTACGAGCGGCCTTCGCTACCATTTCCTTCCCTGTCACGCAGGCGGTGGAATTCGAGAGGGCTCTATTCGAGATTCAGAAGACTACTGAATTCTCGGATGAGTCAATCGGCCAGCTCTCAAATTCCATCCGCGCTATGTCGGTTGACCTCGGTGTTGCCGCTTCCGACTTGGCCCTGATCGGGGCTCGCGCTGGACAGCTCGGTCTGGGCAGGCAGGGCAGAGAGGCAATTGAGTCGTTTACCGAGACCATTGCCCGCTTTTCGGTGGTGGCGGACCTCTCGGTCGACGAGGCCGCTAATTCGATCGCCAAGATCACTAACCTGTTCAATATCCCCATTGAACAGGCAGAGAAGGTGTCTTCCGCCTTCAATGAACTGTCGAACACTACGGTAGCCACCGCTGACCAGATCGTCGACGTGGTTCGCCGAGTAGGTTCGGCGGGCGGATTGCTTGAATTCGCCGACGCTGCTGCGCTTGCGGCGCAGGCACTTGAGCTTGGCCAGACGCCGGAAGTCGCCGGTACGGCGTTGGTGAAAACGTTTTCAAACGCCCAGACTGCGGCCAAGAAGTTCGCGGATACGGTAGGCACCACCACCGAAGAGTGGGTACGTCGACTGAACGCGGACGGCCTCGGGGCGATCAAAGATGCTGCCGCTGCAATCGCCGAGCTGGATACCGTAGCTCAGGGCGAGGCAATCCAAGAGCTATTCGGCGGTGGCCGGCAGTTTGCGTTCGGTCAGCGCCTCGTCGAAGATGCCGCCAACGGCTTTCAAATCCTCAATCGTACGGTGGCATCTGCAAACGCTGCGTTCGATGACGGGCGGTCCTCGCTTAAAGAATTCGAGCGCCTTCAGCGATCGGTATCTCGTCAGGTAGACCTGACGACGAGGCAGTTTGAAAATCTAGGCATCGCTGCCGGCACCGTTTTCCTGCCCGCGATCAGAAGCGCTCTGTCTGCTCTACAGGCATTCGCTTCCGACCCCGAGACTATCGCTCGGGTGGAGGCGCTTGCAGAGAATTTCCTAACGGTCGCAAAAGCGATCGTGGAGACTACGGTGGCGGTAACGAATTTCCTCCCCTCACTGGAAATCATGCTTGAGCTGTTCACGGCGCTTGCCGGTATCAAGGTAGTCACTGCGGGGTTCGCCGCACTGGCCGGCTTGTTGGTTGGGGCGCTTAGATTCGGCGCGAGCATCGCCAACGCAGCCCGGATACTCAACGGCTTTGTAGTCGTCCTGCTTTCTCTCCCGCAGGCTTTGCCGTTGGTGGGCGGTGCATTCTTGGCACTATCCCGTACCTTCGCCATCGCAATGTCTGCTATCCGCGCTGCGCTATTCGGCCCGGTCGGGCTTGGCGTCTTGGCGGCAGGTGGACTACTGGCCTACCTCTTCCCCGGCGTACGAGACTTCTTGTCTGCGTTCGTCACCGGGTTCAACCACACGCTGGAAGAGACCAGCCAGACTACCAAAGAAATGCTGGCACAGATCGAAGGAGACCTCGCTAACTTCCGCGAGGCGGTGAGCAAAGGGAACGTCGACGGGGGGCTCATCAAGATAGACGCGTCTGCGATCGGCACCGGCGCGGGCGACTTCACTTCGCAACTGCAGACAGCGGTCAACAACCTCATCCAGCTCGACAGCGTGATTCGTGGTGCCGCGGCCGAGATCGTACGGCTTGCCGATGTGAACGATCGGTTGTTCGACCGCATTGTCGAGCGCCGTACGGAGAGCGCTCGCCTGCTACAGAAACTCGCCGAAGTGAACAGCCTCATCGAAGAGGGCAGGGCGAAGGGATTCATCAAGCCGATAAACCGCCAAGAAGAGGAGATACTGAAGCGACGGATAGCCAGTGTCCGGGCGGAGATTGCGCTGATGGAGCAGGCGGCTACCGCCATTGCGTCCAGCATCGACAGTACGAAGACTGTGGGGTCTACTCTCTCCGACGGTTTGCGCGCGCAAGCGGAAGAGATTGCAAGCGTTTTCACCGCCAACGACATCCAAGTCATCTCACTGAAGCGCAACCTAAATGCCGTTACCGCTGCGCTGGAAGGAGAACTCAAAGCGCAGACGGAACTGCAAGATAGCCTACTACGGGACAAGAACCCCGAGACATTCGGTGCCAGAACCAGCGACCTCGCAGAAGGGGCTATTCGTATCGGCGAGCTGGAAGCCAGAATCACAGAGCTTAACTCCAAGCTCGGCACCGACTTCGACAGACTTAGCAAACGCATCAGGGGCGGTGTGCTGGACGATTTGATCGACATAGGTAGAACCTCCGACCGATCGTTCAAGCAATTGACCGACGCGCTGGCACGCACCCAAGTAGGGGCGAACTCCGGGGCCGAGGCCATTTCAGAGATCAGCCAAGCGCTGGTGGACAACCTTGCGGTTGCCGCTCGGGCCGGGAGCAATACCGCAGGCTTCAAGCGTCTGTCCGATGCCGCAAACTCTACTGCCGCGTCCATCAAGGGTGTGTTCGATAACCTCGCCACGGAGACCCGTACTACCCAGACCAGGCTGGCGGCGCTTGCTGAAGAACTGGACAACATCACCAAGACGCGAACTCTCGACTTCCAGATCGACGTGGCAACGGACAAAGCCACGGAGCCGCTACGGCGCGAGTTGGCCCTGACTGAGCAGAGATTCCAGCGCCAGATCGACGCTATCGACAAGAGTACGGCATCCGGGCGTAGGTACGCCGCTGGCCTGGAGAAGACTCGCGATGAACTCGTCCGCATACGCAACGTTCAGATCGAGGAGACTGCGGCCAGAGCAGAGGCGGATCGGCTAGACCGAAAGCGTCTGCAAGCATTCGCCCGGACCAAAGAGCTTCAGCAAGAACTGCTAAAAGTCACGAAGGAAGTCGAAGAGGCGGACATCGGCACTGCGGCGGGGCAGTCTGCCCAGCAGAAGAGGATCGAGCGGGCGCGGGTTCTGAATGAGCTACTGCGGGATTCTCAGGTTGCTGCAGAGAAGGCGACGATTACGCAAGCTGAATTCAATGATCGCGTATCGACTTTCCTTGGCCAGAACAGACTGGAAGATACCAAGCCGATCGTCGACCCTGCCTACATCGAAGAGCTGAAGAGCCAGATCGAGCAGCTAGGCGAAGCGACCCTTAGTGCGCAGAACAAGGCGATCACTTCTCTGAACGAGCAGACCGGCCCTCTCGTCAAGGCTGTCGAAACGCTCAACACTTTCCAGCAACGCGTGGATCAGGCCAACGCGCGCTTGCTTGTTCTGGTTGAGCGGGCAGGCTTGAGCGCTGCGCAGTTCAAACTCATCACGGACGAAACCCAGCGTGTAGTCGACAATCTTGAGCTGAGCGTAGCGACCGCCGAGGAGCTGCAGAATCTGCTAGATTCTGTTCCGGGCAATGTCACCCCGATTCTGCCGTCGGAAAGCTCCGTCAACGAAAGTATCAAAGCGGTCCGAGATGGCCTTGTCGACATCGGCGTTAGAGAGCTGATCGAGCAGCAGATCAAAGAAGGGGTCGGCGCGATGGGCGCTGCCTTCGATCAGCAGTTCCGCGAGCTGGACCCGCCCCCGGTCCACCTCAATACGCTCTTGCCTGACATCCAGCAGAGCATTATCCAGCAGGCCAAAAACGGCACGTTCGAGCTGCCGGTAGAGCTGGACTTTGGCAGCCAGACCAGCAGGAGAAGGCGACCCGGGGGTTCTGGCCCCGGAGCAGGGTTCGCATCTGGCGGTCTGGTCGAGGGACCGGGCACGCCGACTTCTGATTCGATCATGGCCATGCTTTCGGCAAAAGAGTTCGTGATGGACGCCAAGACTGTGCGTCACTTCGGCCCGAGCTTCTTCTACCGATTGCAGCAACTGGCGAAGCGAGGCCGTGCATTGCAGTTCCCGGGATTCGCATCTGGCGGATTCGTTGGTGCAGTACGCGCCCCATCTGTTTCCGTCGACGGGGCAGGCTCCACTGGAGTACGGGATGTCGTCGATGTAAATCTCAACGTAGGTGGCGGTTCGTTCCGGATGTCCGGCGATCGCGAAATGGTGTCGGGGTTGACCCGGGCGCTGAGAAACTTGAGCAGAGGTGAGTGAGATGGTAGACAATCAGCACAAGCAGATCGATGGGTATCGAGACTTCGGGCACCAAGAGATCGACCTCATCAATCAGTGCAAGGCGGTCGAGAAGCAGGTTGCATCGCTGTGGCTGACTCTCCGCAGAGATCAGCGGATAGACCAGCGAGAGCTGGCGATAGCCCGGACCGAGATGGAAAATGGGTTCATGCGGATGGTGCGCAGCATCGCGCAGCCCAAAAGCCCGTACGAAGGCTGAGTAGGGGAACGACGTGATCGAGACAGGCGATATCACCCTCGGGGGGCTGGCGCTCAATAACAGCCTGCAATGGACCAATAGGTACCAGTCGCAGCGCGTGGCGCAAAGCGCAGAGCGAACCTTGGGCGGCGGTATCGTTCTGTTCTCCCGCGCCTTGCAGCAGGGAGACTCCATTATGCTTGAGGCCACCGCCGAGACAGGCTGGCTAAACCGGACGATGGTTGACGGTCTTCTGTTGCAGGCCGAGGCGGACAATCAGGCGTATGAGCTGGTCTACCACGGAGAGACCTACACGGTGCGGTACGCCCACCATGAGCCCCCCGCTTTGTCTTTCAGCCCGCTGCAAGCCAAGAGCCCGGGCAGCTACGACGCCCCGAATGACTGGTTCATTGGTACGATCAAACTGATTACGGTATGATCGTGGATTGAAATCGATTACACAAAGGAACTCACATGGCCATTCTTGCTGGCGAAATCAAAGTCTACAACCCCGCAGCGAACAACGACACCAGCACGAACGGCGGCAGGCTGACTGGTACCGCCAAGACTTCGGGCGCTTCCGGGAACATCTTCCCTGACGTTTCCCAAGCGGAACGTACGGCGGGCAGCGTCAAGCACCGCAAAGCGTTCATCAAAGTGGACAACTCGGCGAATGAAACGCTGTTCAACACGATCGTGTTCATGCACAAGCCGACTCCGGCCGATGACTACGCGGTGATGTTCGCGGCAACCCAGACCGACCAGCAAGGCGATATCCTCGGGTCCGAACAAATCTACGGCGTCGGCAACCTGAACGCTACGGTACTGTCGGCAGTCACGCAGATCGCAGTGCAGGTCGAAGACGCGGCGCTTGTCGGTATGTTCCAGCCCGGCATGAATGTGCGTATCACCGATAAGCCGTCGGCACTGGGTGCGGGAAACGAGGAATACCTCGTCATCAACACCATCGATTCCGTGGTGTCCGATGTTGTCACCATGACCTTCACGACTGCGCTGGCCAATGGTTATTCATCCGCGAACACCTTTGTTGCCTCTGGCATTTCGGTGGGCGATCTGGTCGGTTCCTACACGTCGTTCGTGGTCACTAGCGGACTGTCCGGTACGTATGACGACACGGGTAACCCGGTCATAGTCGACAGCATTGCCGGGGTCGAACAGAACTGGACGCTAACTTTCACCTCGGCTACGGCGTTCAACTGCACAGGCGATACCCTCGGTTCGCTCGGCTCTGGTACGGTATCGGGCGACTTCGCCCCGAATAACACGGACTTCTCTCGTCCGTACTTCACTTTGGCTTCTGCAGGGTTTGGTGGCACGTACCAAGCCGGGGACACGATCACGTTCACTACCAGCCCCGCCGCCGCAGGACTTTGGTTTAAGCGCACAGTACCTGCGGGCGCTGCCGCTCTGTCGTCCAACGGCTTTTCACTGCTCATCAACGGCGAAAACGTGTAATGCAGCGCAAGCTCGAAAGAACGGTACCAGTACCGTTCCAGACGGGTAGTGTTGGGCTCTCCTTGTCCTTGGAGCTGTCCAACGACCCGCTCGGGCTGGATGACATTCCGCCTCCGGTTGTAGGGCTGGGGGCACTCGAACTCATCGAGCCGACTTTCGGTTGGCGGGCTATACGGCTGTTCCCTTCCGTCAAGGCTACCATTCGCACGACTCGCGGAACTGTACAGGACACGAACCAAGTCTTGAGCCTAAACCGAAGTGAGTACGTGGTCTTCAACGGCAGCGACACTTCCAGCTTGCAGTATCCTCGGGGCAGCACCACTCCGACTTTTTCGGTAGAGCAGGCGCTAGACGCCAACGGAGGCCCAGTGGGCAGCCTGTCCTTCGTCTCTACCGACAAGCGCGCAGAATTGAAAGCGAACAAGGCATTCTTCGGAATCATCAAGGTCACGTACGTCGCCCCGTACCGTGTGTACCGATACCGCCCGGAATTCATCCCCGGCGGCAACTCGGTGCAGGGTCTGTACCTACAGCGCAACTACGGCATGGTGTTGGCCCTGTACGACGGGGCCTCGGCTGTCATCGACATTCCTCCGTCGAGCCAGAACGAGCCGGACATCCGCTTCAAGGAGCTGTATCGGGTAACCTCCGTCGTTCAGGTGAATGAAAACGGCGCGTGGGAGAGGCACCCCACTTTCGACTCTGGCGGGACGTATGGGGGCGGGGCACCCACGATGTCCTCGACCTACGTGGAGTATGAACGAGTCCACGAGATTGGCAGTGTCCAGAATGGGTCGCTGGGTCATGTAGTCATGGATACTAGGGACTTCACCGTTGAGCAAGGCCCTGCGCCCGGGTTCGTACCCGATCTTACCGCGACGTTCGCCGACGCCACGTCGTTCCTGAACACGGAGTTTCATGACTCCTACAGCCGGCTCGATCTGAACGTCATCAAGTCTGACATACGGACGCGCTTCGGCAACATCCCGGGGCTCTGATATGGCCGCCATCAAGAGCGTACCGCAGCACAAGTTCGGGCGGATCATTCGTTTCCAGATTGCTGCGGACGGCAAGATCGTCATCGAGACTGACACCGAACGCCAGATCACCAACTTCACTCCCCCCGGTACGTGGAACACCAGCGCTGCGACTACGGAAGAGATTGGCGCTAATGTATTCTGGCGCGATGCTTCCGGAGTCCGCCTTGGCTGGAACGGGTACTACGGGTACTCCGTGGTATCGCAATACCCGTTCGATCGCGCGCATCTTATGCGAATGTCTGGACTGCCCGTCGGGTTCGAGCAGCGCTGGTTTTATCTTGATGGTATTCGATACGGCAGTAGTCAGGTCATCTCGGGTATGTGCTTGGCTGACGGCCCGGACCCGCTCGCACCGCTTGAAACGATCCAGTTTGTACTGTACGCGTCGAACGACGGCACCGACGTGCGATTCTACAAGAAGCCTGTCCGCGATCTCACCCCCGGCATTGCGAATGCATTCGCCCAGTTCGGGGCGACCCATGCGCTGGTGGATGATCTGGGTATCGCAGATGGACACTGGGAATTTCCGATCTTCTTCAACCGATCAGGCACCAAAGCGGTGGGCCTGTACAATGGCGGCACGAATCTTGGCGGCGGCATCGAAACCTACCTAGAATACGTCTGGACAATCGACTCAAATCAGACTTCTGCGATCAAGGCAGTAGAGATAGGAGGGGGCATACCGACCCTCGGTTTCAATCACGCTATCCAGACCGGGAGTGACCTTGCTGGCGCAGGGACCGTCGTGCCGTCTATGGACATTACGACTACTTCTGGAGATTCGTACGCCACCGTCGCCCCCCTGAAGCTGGCCGCGCAGTATGCCGGGGATACCTTGGTTCACTTGGAGGTTGATCTATCTGGGGTCAGTCTTTTCGAGGTGGGCACTTACCACTTCTCCTCTGGCGATAGCAAGAATGACGCGATAAGCAATCCAAGTGCCCCTAATAAATTCCCGAATAGCGTGTACACGGAAAACACCTCATTCTCTGCCGATGTCGGGCACTCTTTCTCTGCCCCGGGGTTGACAATTTCAGGCGGAGGCAACATCGACACGATAATCGGGTCGCTGTCTGCTTCCCTCACGGACGATGCCTACGACACCTACACGGTTACCACCGATTTCACCAGAGATGTGACTTACATTGTTTGGCACTACGCAGACCTAGAAGGCCAGTTCTACGTGTGGTCTGAGATTCGAGAAACCCTTTCCGGGTCTCGTGAGTCCGGCCGAAGCGGCACCTACACCCACACGCTGAAGGCAAAAACCCCTCTGGGGGGTACACAGGTAATCCATACGTTCTCCCCTATCCCTTACTCTGCAGTGGCCGAAGGGCCAGAGCCGAACCCCGGGATAACTAACGGGAATTTCGTCGGTAACAGTGGGACTTTTGGCCACACAAACTCGCTGTGGATACCGAAAGCACTGAAGACCAGCCCGTATGAGTCTGGAGCAGCCGGAGGAACGCCGTTCACTACGCCGTGGAATTCTGCTTTTGTGGAGAGTTGGATAGCTAACGGAATTCACTTTAGCGTACAGAATAGATTTTCTCCGGTCAGCACGAAGCAAGATGGCTTGATATTTGTAATCAATTTCACGGACAATGCACCTATCAGTTCACGGCGGTCCGACACCCCTCTGGATAGTGAACATGCAGGGTTGGCGAACATTACTGGCATAGGGCAGTTCAACTTCCGATTCAACTTTCTGAGTTCAGACCCTGAGATGCCCACTCCGACAATCGGTTTCGCAACTGGGAGCGATGTCGATTCAGTTCTCATCAATGGTAAACTGTCCGAGGACGTGGTTAGCACCAGCCGGATCAAGTAACCCTGCGTAGGCTCCAGTAGTGAATCTTTTCGAGTTCAACAGCGCAGGGTTCAACGAGTCGGGGGGTAGAATCCCCCAGAGAATTTCGGCCGCGTTCGTCGCTGACTACGAACTGCTGGTCCTCGGCAACCTGACGGCAGAATTCGAGGCTCGATACGCTCTAGCGCAGGGGACCGTACGGTCTGAGTTCTTCACTAGCTGGAAGATACCTGCACTTCGGCAGCAAGAGTTCGCATCCCTGTGGTCCCTGACCGGGGTCTCCACAGACTTCGATGCGTCGTACCGCCTCATTCTCGGTACCAGCGCCGAGTTCGACGCAGAGTACCGCCTGAAGCTAGAGCTGTTCTCGGAGTTCGAGGCCCCCTACTCCCTGCGCGGGTTGGTGCCGGCGGAGTTCGAGGCCCCGTACTCGCTCAGGAGTCTGGTCCAGACCGAACTGGAATCGTCCTACACCTTCAACCGTACTCTCGGGGTTTTCGATTCACCATACGATGTGCGCGGGATACTGTCCGGCGTATTCGACGCGACCTACATGCTCGCTACCGGATCGGTGCAAGCTGAATTCGTTTTGTCGCACAGACTGCTAGGGGCAGAGACGATGCAGAGTTTTGACGCGACATGGGGTTACACCTTCTCGGTAGAGTTTGAGACTGACTGGAACATACGCGGCCGTTTGGGGGCGGAGTTCGTCGGGCTTTACGATCTAGACCTACGAGCAAAGCTGTCCACGGACTTCGACGCCTCGTACGGCCTCTGGCTTCAGGCGTCGTTCGAGGTGGAGTACCCCATTCGTGGCCCGAGCTTTGCGGCTTTCGATGGGGTGTACAACCTGACGAACCGGATACCTCAAGAGTTTGCGGCCGGATACGACATGCTGGCTTTCGATCCTATCTTGTCGGTGTTCTCTTCCCGATGGCTGATGCCCGGCAGTTCGCTGTTCGTGCTTACCGGGGAGCCGAAGATCACGTTGCGCGGGCGTACGATCGACGTGCGGAGTGTTCGGATTTCCAGAACTGAGGATCAGGTCCACTGGATCGGGAACCTACAGATAGCGAACCATGATGACTTCCTAGACTTCGTGCAAGGGGAAGAATTCACCCTCAGCCTATTCGGGGATGATTACGTTCTAGTCGTGGACTCGAAAGAGGTCGTCCGGAGCGCGGTAGACTCGTTGGTGTCTTCGATCTCGGGTGTCTCAAAAACCCGTGATTACGAGACCCCACGGGCCGACCCCTACTCCGTCACGTATGAGGTACCAGTCACTGCCCGAGCTGCTGCTGAGGCCGCGTTATCCTCGGTAATCCCCGGGACTACGATCGATTGGCAGATCGTTGACTGGACAATCCCCGCGTATCGCCTCGCAGCGGAACAAGCATCTCCTTTGGTGTTCGCCCGGACGATCGTGGAAGCAGCGGGCGGCGTCCTCGAATCCAAGAAGGATGGCACGTTTCTGGCCCGAAAGAAGTTCCCGGTAGCCACGAACCGCTACGATGACGCCACCCCCGATCTGGTGCTGGCAGAAGTCGAGGACATCCTAGAGCTGTCCGAGCAATTGGTTCCCCGTCGAGTGTACGATAGCTTCCGGATTGTCGACGTAGAGTCGGACTTCCAAGATCGGCTGGAGTACATCGCGAGCGAATCGGTCCCTGATTCGGGCGTCGTCAATGTCTACCCGTCTCCGTTCCGGACCAATGTGCGCCTGCAGGTAACCAGCCCGGTCGGAGAGGTGTCGGTAGCGCCGGCATACCAGACTGTCGTTTCCATCCGAGAGGAAGCAGGCTCTGATGACGAGGGGGAGTTGATCGAGGTAATCAACGGGCAGGGCAGCGTGGCCTACCCGATATACTCGGTTTCTTCTCTGACATGGCTGAGCGAATCGCTCGGCGGAATCGTGTTCGAGCCGGACGCCACCACTTTCCGGACTACCGATCCAACGGTCGGCTATGGCCTCATGCTTCTGAAGTACAATACGAGGTACCTGCAGTATGCCGTGGCAAGCTCGGTCGGTCTTCCGGCGCAATTCATTTTGGAGGAAATCTGATGGCCGACCCACGGGTCATAACCCAAACATTGGTCGTGGGGTTCGGGCAGGGCTCGGACACCAGCGGGGACGTACTGATCGCCGAAATCGACGGAAGAGATACAGGACTGAACAAAGGCAAGACTACATTCAGTCCCGGTGAAGACGTTTACATCCTCGCCTACATCTCGGGCAACGTGTCCATCTCCTCGGTGATCGCGTCGCACGGTACGGTGTTTCGGGATAACAGCATCCCGACTCAGGTTGTAGACCAGAGCGAGTTCTTGGTGTTCTCGAATGTTTACGAGGCGACAGTCCAGAAGCCGCTAAACTATGCCGGTGGACTGTTCGACTTCACATGGCTGGGCAACAACCTCGGGAATGTCATTCGGCTGAACGACAGCAAGCTGAGGGTCAGTAGCGGCCCGACGCTCGTCGCACCGTATGTGGGCGTAGGGCTGTTGGAGTACAACTCCTCGGCGATCGCCTACAAGCTGACGAATACTCTTCTTGTCGGGCAGGAGGAGTACCAGATTGCGGTGCAGTTCACGGGGCTGGCAACATGACGGATATCCTTGTGGTTCGCGGCCCGGGAACCAAACCGGGCGAGGACATACTTGAGCCTCTTCTCTCGGAACTGTCCGTGGCCCTTGCTCGCGGAGCTACCGCGCTGGACGAGGCATCGACCAACGTACTGACGAAGAACATACGCATACCCTACCAGTCGGGAGTGGAACTAGGGCAGTTAGTAGAGTTCGACGACCTGTTGACCGGGGAGCTGGCCAGAGGCAAGATAGAGTCGATCTCTGCGTACGTCGATCTCAAGCCCCCGGCCGCGTACCTGAATATAACCCTGCTTGTTCCGGTGTGACATGAACAGACCGCAAATTCTGAAAGCTCTGCTAGGGTCTTCGACCAGCCAACAAGGCACCGTAGTCGCCGCCGACGGACAGAGAGTATCCGTGCGTATGCGTAACGGCGTTTCTGTGTTTCTCGCGAACGGGGCGACGTACCGACCCGGCGATCTGGTTCGAGTCAAGGAGGGGTCGATAGTGGGGCGGAGACGCCCTCGCCCGGCAGGCGGCAGATACGAAGTTTGAAATCGTTTTCACTGGAGAGCCAAATGAAGACCGCATCCCTTACCCGTTTCGGATCGGTTCCCGGCTGCGGAACTTTCGGTCAGTTGGAGTTCGGCAACGAGGCTCTGTACACCGTCGAGCAGGAATGGAAGAACAACGAGAAGTACGTCAGTTGTGTGCCAGAAGGCATATACACGATGGTGCCGCACGCAGGGAAGGGGCCTTGGGCCATCGTGAGCGAACCGCTTGGCGTGACCCATTGGGAAGAGCCGACCTCCCGAAGATTCTCCTGCCTCATCCACTCTGCGAACCGGGCGTCGGAGCTTCAAGGCTGCATCGCCCCCGGCAGGTTCTTGGGCGTGGTAGGGGATCAGTGGGCGGTGACCCACTCGGCGCAGGCCATACGAAGGATGATCGAATACTTCAACCTCGAAGAGCCGTGGGAGTTGGAGATTCGCTGGAAGAAGATAGCTTACAACCGTCTCAGCTAGGAGTAGCCTATGTCCAGTCTTGCGAAGAAACTCCTGAAGGGCGGGGCCGAGCTTTTCGGTGCCGCACTCGCCGGGGGTCCGGTAGGGGTAGGAGTCAAAGCGCTGCAGATGCTGGGGGAAGGTCTCGGGTTGCCCGCCGACGAAGACACCATCGAAGCCCATCTCGACGCGCACCCCGAAGACATGGTGCGGGTTCGCCAGATCGAGGCGGACAGAGAGGTAGAGCTGGCCCGGATTGCCGCTCAGGTTACTGCCGAGGAGAATGAAACTCTTCGGGAAGACTTGCGCCAGCGGGGCGAGACAAACCGCACAGAGCTGGATAGCGCCGACCAGTACGTGCGCAGGACTCGCCCGAAAGTCGTACGTACCATCATCTATACTTTGGCTTCGCAGGTATGGCTGACGATGCTCGCGGTTATCGGCACCGGGCTCGTAGGTCTGGGCGCGGTGGCCGATGGAGGCATTACCCCCGCAGAAGTGCTGGATGTGGCCGCGCTGATGAAGGCGGTCGGCGGCGCAATCGCAGAAGCAATGGCCTATACCTCCGGATCGATGACCTTGGCGGTTGGTGTGGTGGGCGTGCATGTACGTTCGCGCAGCACACATGACAAGCCGATTGCTGCCGGCAAGGAGCCCCCCAAAGGGTTGCTGACCGGAGCAGCAGAATGGTTGAGCAGCAAGAAGTAGTGCTGAGGTAGGAAATGGGGCCGCCCTTCGGGGCGGCTTTTTTTTGTAAAGGGCTTGACTAAAAAAGCCATACAAGGGATAATGGTCGGCGCGTCAACCAAGAAGGAGCAGAACAAATGTCTGGCATTCAGAATATCATTGTCGATCGCAGCAGCATCGACAAGTTCGAGGAGGATGTGGCCAACGCCATCAACTCCGGAACCCCCCTGATCCACGTCCGTACCACCGAAGTCGTCCGGGCATGCAACGATCTGCAAACGGTTGTCATGGCAATCCCGGGAGCCGAGTATTACGAATGGAACGTCCTGCGCGGACTCCGCCAGTACACTACGATGACCGCATTCACGCCGACGCCCGCGCCGGTGCCGAACACGCAGCAAATCATCCCCGCGATGCAGCACATCTGGGATAAGCTCATGGAGCTGCGGGATTGCCCGCAGGATAGCGAGGAGCGAGAACGGACCCGTGTCTACAACTTCGTCAACGCACACTTATACATCCCCAACAACGCCCCCCTGTTGGCGGCAGTCATGGAGCTGTCGCAGCACTCGGACGCATCGGCGATCAAGGTTGTATTCACGACCAACGACCAGCCCCTGCCGTCCGCCGAGTTCTCCCCCTACTTCTACCCCGTCTCCCTCGAACTGCCGGGGCACAGCGAGCTGAAGTCCGCGTATCTCGAAATGGTCGAGAATGCGTTTGGCGACGATAGCGAGGATGATCGCTTCGTGTTCCCCGCCGATTCGAGCGAGCTGGACCGTATCATCGTTGCGGGGGCGGGCATGACTCGTTCCAGCTTCGATCAAGGCTTGGCGCGCACCATCGTGGAATTCGCCAATTCCGAGGCCGGCGAGAACCCCAACGCCGACATCGAAGAGGTGTTGGTCTCCGGCATCCGTTCGGCCAAGGCCGAGGCCATCAAGTCCAGCGACCTTCTGGAATTGATGGAGTCCGGCAACATGGACTCCGTGGGGGGCATGGATCACCTCAAGCAGTGGGTACGGCTCCGGACCGATTGCTACTCGCCCGAAGCCCAAGAATTCGGCATCGAGGCCCCAAAGGGTCTCGTGTTGGTCGGCGTCCCCGGTACCGGCAAGTCGCTTATCGCCAAGGCGGTTGCGAGCACATTCGGCATCCCGCTCGTGCGGATGGACTTCGGCAAGATGTTCAATGCCCTGCTCGGGTCGTCAGAGTCGCGGATGCGCAGCGCCCTCAAGATGATCGAGGCGATGGCTCCGTGCGTATGCTTCGCGGACGAGATCGACAAGGGGTTGGGCGGGATCGGCGGCGGCGGCGACTCCGGCGTCTCGATGCGGATTCTCGGCATGTACCTCACATGGCTGCAGGAATGCGCCCTTCCCGTGTTCAACGTCGTCACGGCGAACAACGTCAATGGCCTTCCGCCAGAGCTGTTGCGTCGGGGCCGGTTTGATGCCATCTTCTCGACCACCTTGCCCACCGCGATCGAGCGGGAAGAAGTGTTCGAGATTCATTTGAACCGTCGGGGCCACTCGTTGGACAACCTCGACCCCAACGACGTGTACGGCCTCGTCAACATCACCGAGGGCTACGTACCGGCAGAGATCGAAGCTATCGTCAAGGACGCGCTGATCTTGGCCTACTCGGAGCCGGAGCGGTCACTCTCTGCCGTACACCTCGACAAGTGCGCCCGGGGCATGGTTCCGCTCTCGCAGTCGCACCGCGAGCAGATGGAGTCGATGATGGTCTGGGCGAAGGACAACGCCACGGCGGCTTCGTTCACTGAAGAGGAGAACCGGCAGCATGGGCGTACGCGGCGCGGGGAGCCCGGGGCGCAGCCGACCGGAGCCAAGCGCACGCGGCGCAAGATCAACACGACGCAAGGCAAGGTGACCAGTCTCGCCTCGCGGCGCTCGCCGAAGAAAGAGGAAGATTGAGGTGGCATCTACTATCCCGATGGCCGACTACGACAAGGAGGGTTCGCTGTGTATTGGTCACGGGAACGCCTCGTTCCCTTTGTCCTCTGACCGGCTTAACTCTATGGTGGCGGACTTCAACCGGGTGACCAAATCGGGTCGTCCAGTGATGGCGATGCCGAAGGAGATCCTGCTCACGCCGATCCGCTACTTGCACTGGAACGCCCATCGAAACCTCCACCACTTCGGCAAGTGGTCCGCGACGTTCTACCGTCGCCCGGTCGACACAGGGCCTACGCTTCTGTGGTCGACTTACGCCAAGGTACTTGGTACCGGGGGGAGACAGGAGACCGGGGCGGTAGCGATTCTCCTGAATTCAGGGGCGGCGATGATCGATGTGCGGTATCGGCCCGTACACAGCGCGGTATCCGACGTGTCGTCGGTCGTCATGTTCCAAGGCAGGGGGATTGTGTTGACGCATGAAATGCTCTCTGCCATCTCTCCTGCGATGGGGCGGGTCAACCCGGACACGATGGAGTGCGAAGACAACTACAGATGCGTAGAAGTCGCTGTATTACGCAAGTCCACGGTGGACTTCGAGGTACGGGCAGGCACTGGCGGGGCTATGGGGGTGCTCGCCCCCAAGCGTCGTAGCACCCGGAAAATAACCGTCGTGAGGCGCAAAAAAACCTAGTTGACTAAAGTTCCTATACAAGAGACAATGGCGGAGCTTGGATAGAGTTACCGACCGACCACAGACAGAAGGAGAACGAACATGAGCCACACATCCCGTGTGACCACCGCAGCCCTCACCGACCTCGACGCGCTCGCAGCAGCGGTCGCCGAGCTGGCCGCAGAAGGGATCGCCATCTCACTCAAACACAATTGCGCCCCGCGCTCGTACTTCGGGACTCGCCAGACGGGCATGGAATCCACCCATACCGTGATCCACCTCCCGAACGCGCAGTACGACATCGGGGTCTACGACATGGAAGACGGCACCCGCGAACTGCGGACCGACTTCTACGGCGGCAGCGTCCAGCGCCAGTTGGGCGGCGCAGCCGGAAATGAGATGGACAAGGAGGTAAGTCGCGAGACGTTGGCAGTTGGCAAGTTGCTCCAGCGCTACCAGATCATCTGCGCCGAGAAGGCCGCGATGAACGCGGGCTACGTCGACATGGAACGTCATGTCATGCCGGATGGCGAGATGCAACTGCTCGTCCAGATCGCGGCGTAAGCCGCAACCCTCGGATCGGCGGGGTTCGCCCCGCCTTGGTTCGCGTGAAAACGATTACACAGGAGACTGACAACATGGACCCGAATCGTCCGCACCTCAAGGTACGCTTCAGCCCGGCAGGCGTCGTCATCAACGAAGCCGTCAACTGCGAAGGCACCTCATGCGTCGAGGCGTCGGCCCCGATCGAGATCGCACTCGGCGGTGTCGACAGCCGAGACCTCAAGCCCGAATACTATGCGCCTCCGGCCGGCGCGGTGATCGGAACCACGGTCAAACAGGACTTCTGAGGAAGTCCACGCTCAGCACAGAAGGGAGTCAACTGATGAAGAAAGAGATCGTAATCGCCGTCGACAACGCCGGGGCAATGAGCGCCCTGCACATGGACGAATTCCCGTTGACGGCGATCGGAAAGGTGAAATTGGAGCGAGCGAGTACCATCGAATTCGACGAGGATAGGCAGACTTTCTTTGTACTGCCCGTCGGACAGGAGAAGGCGATCCGCGTCGCGTCGGACTTCCCGGGCTACGAGATTGCCCGTGAGTTCGAGATTGAATGGCTCCAAGCATGCACGCGAGCGCAATGCGATCCGCACGGTACGGTAGGGATCAGCCTTGCCGCACACGCGCGGGCTACGGTACTCGCGCGCCACTGATGGTCGGCGCACTTAGGGGGGCACTTACGTCCCCTTTTTTCTCGCCCACAACGCTAGTGGTAAAGATGGTCAACGACAAACTGATGTCTTTGTACGTCCCGGTGTACCAACAGATACTGAACCGATGGCTCGTGGAAGTAGGGATCAACTCCGGGCTGGTCCTGCTATTCATAACAGAACGCACTCTACGATGGGGGAAGGAATGGGAGTACATTCCGCAGCGTCATTTCATTTTCGGGGTTACAGATGTTAGGACCGGGGAGGCCCTGCACTCTGGACTACCCGTCAGCAAGAGCACCCTATGGGCCTGTCTATCGGACGTAGAAGAGAGGGGATTGGTGGGCACCATGAAGGGAAAAGGCACGTCACGAGGTAACAGATATTGTGTCCATGTAGAGAGAATTCTGGCTCCTTTGATCCGAGAAAGGGCCTTGAAATCGGTCTAGGCTATCCAGCAGGTGGATAGGGGCTATCCAGCAGGTGGATAGGGGGCTATCCAGCAGGTGGACACCATAATACTCAGAAGAGAATACACAGAATGAATACACAGAAGTCTTGTCGCCGTGGCGACGATGACAACTGGCTAACTTGGGCTACAAAGCAACTGAGGAGCACGGGGGTGGCGAAGTACCACGGTAGCATCGAAGAACGACTGGCTCAGGTATCTACCCAGAGTCGGAAGAAGAATTTGGAGCGGGCTGGGCGGGCCAACTCTACCCTGAAGACCCAAGACATCATCGCGGCGTGGAGAGTTCACGTACCCAACGAAGTTCAGCCTACCGCTAAGGAGATCGGTGCATTTCGTAGAAATCTCAAACTGGCCATGATCTACGACATCCCTGCCTTCTTCGCTGAAGTAGTCGAGAGGTGGCAGGACATTCGTCAGGGCGAACTTGCGTGGATGGATACGATGCCCTCCGAGCCCTCATTCGGATTCGTGGCCCTATGGACCCGCTACCTCAAGCGGGGCCTAAACCAGACTAGCGCCGCCAATGCGCGCAGGAGCCTCCCGGACGGCCGCAGTACCGCACCCGCTACCCCTACCGCCCCTCACGCCAGTACGGCCGATTACGACCGCCTAGAGGCCCGTACAGCGTCCCTTGCGGCCGAGAACGCAGAGCTACGCCGGGCGCTGGTACAGAAGGTCAAGCGCAGGCCGAAGACAGTCGGTGCACTCTCCGGGAAACTGGAGAAGCGCCATGACTGAGATTGAGAACCAGCTCGAAGCCGCCGGAGTAGCCAGAGGATCGTGGGGCCTTAGCATGCTCACTATCGGGTGCCACAAAGTCCGCGACTACGTGGCCACGGCAGGATGGGCAAGGCACCAGAAAGGCATCCATCTGGACGCGGGAGACTGGACTACTTTGCCGCCCGGTAATGCGCGATGCTTCATGCACATATTGACAAAGGAGCTGGTACTTCGGGGATGCCAAGTCCGGCTGCTCAACTTCTCTACGCTGATGGATACCGTATCCGAACACGCAGGCACGAAGTTGCTGGATTGCTGGCTCATGGAATACGGGCACCTCTCTATCGTCGGGGGAGACTTCGGAGTTACGGAAGACGCGTGGCCCTACTCTACCCGTGATACTTCTCGCCTCAGAGATTTCATACACCTGTTCCAAGACGGGGGCGGGGTGATCCACTGGTCATCGTTAGGTCCGGTCATCAACTCTCTTAGCCATTCCATTCTGGATTGGACCTATCGAGTTAGTGCAGACGATTTCACAAACAACGAGGAAGTCCTGTACCCGATGGGCACCTATCGTCTGTGGGAGCGGACATGAGCCACGGTATGGATTTGCTGTACGTCATATGCGAGCGTCAGCAGCCGGGCGCTTTGCGATCTGTGTCGCAAGAAGACTTCATGGGCGACGAGGAAGTGCGCGCGTACAACTACGTGCGGAACCACCGCCGCAGGTTTGGCGAGTTGCCCACGGTTGACGCTATCGAGGAAGATTGCGGGGTAGAATTCTTTCGGGCGGAAGACAGTCTCGAATACTATCTGGAGAAGGTTCGGGAGCGCAGAACGTACAACGCGCTTGTGGACCCGTTCAATGAACTGCGCGATGCCCTGTCGTCCAGCGATATGCCGGCCGCGTTCGAGGCAGTCAACGCTCTGGCAGGATCGATACGCGCCAACCGCACTGACGATACGCTCTTGGACTCGACCGCCTTGGGCGAGCGCGTCATGGAGCTGTATCGCGAGCGTCACCATGCGGTGGGCTTGATCGGGGTGCCGACCGGATGGGAAGCATTGGACGAGCAATCGGGCGGGTGGCTACCTACCGATCTGAACGCCATCGTAGGACGGCCGAAGCAAGGCAAGACGTGGCTTCTCCTATGGTCGGTTATGCACGCTGTAGACGCAGGATTCTCGGTATTACTGTCCAGCATGGAGATGTCCGCCGAGGCCATCGGTATGCGCCTCTTCGCGATGAAAGCCCGGCTCAACGCTGAGAACGTCCGAAAAGGCAGACTTGGCAGGGATGGTGAGCGCCGTCTGGAAGAGACTATGGCGTACTACGCTGGTCTCCAGTCTTTCCATGTGTACGGCAGCAACATGGCGCAGGGCACGAACGAGCTGGATGGGGTGATATCCGACATCCAGCCAGACATCGTGTTCGTTGACGGGCTGTACTTGATGCGGAGCCCCACGGCAGCCAAGAACTCATCCACCGGAGACAAGGTTACCGCGATCTTGACTGATCTGAAGAGATCGTCCTTCGACCATCGCTTGCCGATCATAGGCACCAGCCAGTTGAACAGGGAAAGCACGAAGGTACGTGGCGGTGGTAACCTAGAGACGATCGGGTACTCGGACGCCTTCTCCACGCACTGCTCGGTAATCCTTGGTATCTCGAAAGCGCCCGCTCGAATCCAAGACCCGAGGGTACGAGTGATCCGACAGCTCGCAGCCCGAGAAGGCGACCCGGTGGATTTCCCGATCCGGTTCTCTTTCGAGCCATACGTCCAGCTACCCCAGATCGATCTGGATGTTAGCGAGCCTGACGAAGCGGAAGGCGGAACGCATACCCCGGCCAGAACACTTGATTGGATGCCAACCCGATGAGCGAAGTTGCACTTGCCCGTGAGATATCGATCAAGAAGAACCTTCTGCGGGTACCGCATCCGTGCCGGACATGCCCGCTCGAAGGATGCGAGAAGATCAAGCCCACGCTGACTCGCGGGGCTAGGATTCTCGTGCTGTACAAGGAGCCAGAAAACGAGGGGGCGGCTAGGCAGCGACAGCATCTCAGCAAGAACGGGATGCGTGTGCTCTCACACTTCATGTCCAAGAACGGATTGGACAAGTCCGACGTTGCATTCCACAACGTCATACGCTGCCACTTCGTTCGGGACGAGACTGAGGCGGTCATCAAGAAGGAGATCGCCGCAAGCTGTCGCGAGTACATGCTTCGAGTCATCGACCAGGTCAAGCCTGAAGTCATCATCCCTTTGGGGGCGGAGACGGCCAGCATCCTGATGGGGCGGGGCGTGCAGATCATGAAGGCCCGGGGCATCGCCAAGTTTGTAACCGATTACAACGCCCATGTGTTCCCGATGATCGATCCGCTGTTCGTGGCACTGTACCCGCAGAACGAAGGCATCTTCGACGCCGACTGCAAGATTCTCTCCCGCCTCATGAACAACGGCTTCGACCAGAAGCTGGCGAGCGACAACGCGTCCGGGCACTACGAACGGGTGAAAGACCTACAGTTCCTCATCGACCAAAACCCGGAAGTAGTATCTTTGGACGTAGAGACCGAGGGCCTTCGCTGGATCGAAAGAGACAAGCGTTTGCTGACCATACAGGTATCCACCGAGGAAGGTACCGGGTACCTGATATCTTGGGATCATCCAGACGACCCAGCCCCGAAGCGGCTCAAGAACAAACTGAGGCGGCAGCTCAAGGAGCTTCTTTGCCGGCCGGAAGTGTCGGTCACAGGACACAACGTCAAGTTTGATGCGATGTGGATATGGACCCGCCTCGGCCTGCGCGTACGGATCATGGAAGACACGCTGGTCATGCTGGCAAGCATCGACGAAAACCTCCGGTCGAAAGACTTGGCCACCGTGGTCAAGATGTATGTCCCGGAGATGGGCGGGTATTCGGACTGGTTTGATTCCCACTACGACAAATCGAAGATGGCGGAAGTCCCTCTCGACGATATCGTGTCGTACGGGTGCGGGGACGTTGATGCCGCCCTGCGTCTTCGTAACGTGATTCTTGGGATCATGGCTGACGACCCGGCGCAGGAAAACAACTACTACACGGTGTCAATGCCGGGCCTGAATTCGTTCATGCCGATGGAGCTTCAAGGGCTCGACGTGGACGAGAATGCCCTAGACTCGCTGCAGGAAAACCTTCAGGCCCACGTTGACGATCTGCACGCGACGCTGGTTCGCGACATGCCTCGCAAGGTGGTCCGAGATCATTTCCGGGCGGGCAAGAAGATCAGCCTCACGAGACCGGAACTGATACGGGATATCCTGTTCGACCACCCAGACGGATTCTGTTTGGAGCCCAAGATGTTCACGAAGGGAACCTCCAAGCTCCCCGAACATCTACGTGTCCCCACCACCAGCTCAAAGGACCACCTGCCGTTCTTCTTCGACGAGTGCCCGTACACCGAGGTATTGGCCGAGTGGATGAAGATGAACCGTCTGCTCGAAACCAACATCAAGAAGTTCCGTGAGCATTACATCTACGAGGGGAGCATTCACCCGATCTACCAGCTCCACGTAGCGGTGACCGGGCGAAGCGCCTCACGCGATCCCAACGGCCAGAACTTCCCGAAGCGGGGACGCTTTGCCAAGCTGTACCGAGGAATCTTCAAGGCACCTCCCGGCTACGCTTTGCTCCAGTGTGACTTGTCGCAGGCCGAGCTTCGCATCGTCGCTGAGATGGCGCAAGAACCAACGATGTTGGAAATCTACCAAACCGGGGGAGACATCCACAGACGCACCGCGCTCATCGTCGCTGGCATATCCGAGGCGGAGTATCAGAGTCTCGAAGCGGACGAACGGGACTTGCTGCGATTCAAGGCCAAGGCCGTGAACTTCGGATTCATCTACGGCATGGGCTGGCGCAAGTTCATCGTGTACGCGAAGACGCAGTACGGGGTGGAGTTTTCCGAGAACGACGCCAAGCGCATCCGCAAGCAATTCTTCCAGACCTACTCTGGGCTTACCGCATGGCACCAAGCCGTTCGGGAGTTCGCGCGGGAGTACGGCTACGTGCGATCGTTCTCGGGTCGAGTTCGTCATCTCCCGGCCATCCGCTCTGTCGAAGAGTACATCCGCCAAGAAGCAGAACGTCAGGCGATCAACAGCCCGGTGCAGGAGTTCGCATCCACTCTAGGGGTGAGGGCGAATGCCGAGATCGACCAAGAGATCGACCCGGAACTGTTGACTCCCAACGGGTTCGTGCATGACGCCTTGCTCGCCCTCGTTCGGCTTGAGCACGTCGAGTGGGGCGCGAAGGTTCTGAAGGAGTACATGGAGGGCGTGGACATCGAAGGTTTGTGGGGCTACAAGATGTCGATCCCCATTGTCGCCGACGTGTCGTTCGGCACTCACGCGGGCAAGCAGTACGAAATGTCTGGGCTTGATCTGGACGAAGACTTCGACTTCAGCACGATCGAGGATATGGATATCGAGCTGCCGGAACAGGTCGTACCTGAGAACTACGGCAGGATTGAGATCGAGGAGCATTTGGTTACACTGGTCGCTTGACAAAGAATCTTAGACAAGTACAATCATCGGGCCGATCAATCAAGGAGGGAAACCCTCATGCCAGCCCCAACGCCTCGCAGAGTTCTGATATCGAAGAAAACCGCCACTCCAGTTGCTGGAGTAGCCAGACGCAAGCGAGTCAAAGAGACGGTGGACGGGCCGGCGAAGGCGGCATTGACTCGCGTAGCGAAGAGGATCGCGGAGGCGCAGGCGGCGATCGCTACCGCTACCGCAGAGTTGTCCGTGCTTCAGGATGAAGCCCGTACCATGATGACTCGGTACGGGATCGAAGAGTTCAAGACGGCGCATGGTGTCCACGAGATGTACACCCCGAGAAGCAATCTCGTGCGGACCATCGACCCGCGCCAGTTTTACGATGTGGTCTCCGAAGATCAGTTCTTCCAGTCCTGCAAGATCGAGCTGGCGTCAGCCAAGCGTTTCCTGAGCACCTTGCAGCTTGACGACATGATCGACGAGCGTAAGGGGGCCAAGAAGCCGGTGGAGTACAAGTTTACTTCGGCGACCCCGGTGAAGAAGCCGAGCCGCGCGAAGAAGAAGTGAAATCGATTTCACGGGAGCGCAGACATGGATAGAGCAGCAATCGTATCGCTGATGTCGGAACTCGGCGTCAGGAACATCGACGACAAATCCCACAAGGAGTGGGTTATGGGCTCTTGCCCGCTGGCTCCCCACGTCCGGGAACACAGCGGCCAAGACCTTCGGCCCAGCTTTGGTGTGTCGGTCCACGATGACGACAAGAGCGTCGGACATTGCTTCACCTGCGGGTTCCGAGGCCCCATCTCATTCCTGATCCGCCGTCTCGCAGACTTCCGAGGGATCAGCTACGACTCGCTCTTAGAAGACATCAACGCCACCGAGCTGTTCGGTGCGCCAGCGAAGAAGCGAATCTCGATCGGAGCCGGAAAGCGCGCCGCATCTCGGTCACCTGCTCAGACCGAAATGGAGGAAGTGCCACCAGAAGTAGAGGGAATGTGGGAAGAGCTATCTGAGCACATCGAGGCGTGGAATTTCATAGACGAACGGCTCCAGTCCCTCCAGCAGTGGAATCACCCTCACCCTATCGTGTACTGGTGCGGCGGGGGACAGACAGACGCCGATATTGCGCTTTCTCGTCTGAAGTATGACCCGGAAGAACAGCGAATTCTGTTCCCGGTACGAGGAGCGAACGGCAAACTGTACGGCTACACCGGGCGGTCTATACATCGCGACCACCGGATGAAAGTGAAGGATTATTTCGGCCTGCAGAAACGCAGGCTACTTCTCGGGGCGGACGAGTTCTCCGGGGAAAATGCGATCTCCTACGCGTCCGTGCACGAACACCAGAAGTCTCTGTATCTAGTAGAAGGCCCGATGGACTACTTGGCCCTGCGGGCGGTTGGGATACCTGCAGTAGCGTGCCTACACAGCGGACTGACGAAAGAGCAATTCAAAGAGTTGCAAACGATTACAGATTCGGTGGTATTGGCGTTTGACCACGACGCCGCCGGCTACAAAGCAGCCATCCAAGCGTGGAGCCTGATCGGGCAGTCTATGAAAGTCGACTACTTGGATTGGGGGCATATGCACACTAAGTCCCCCAGAAATTTTCCGGAGGGTGAGGGGGCCAAAGACCCGTCCGAATTAGTGTCGTTAGCGCAGATGGATACTTATCGAATTGTCGGCGAGTGCTTAAGGATAGCCCCCACCAAAGAGTGGACCGCCAGCAGCGCCGGCTACTATGAGGCGGCAGCCGATGCGGGCTTTGGCGTGCTTAAGAATCGTGTCGTTGGTGCGTCCGGCGGTCCGCGCAAAAGGAAGATCGGCAGAGTCAAGCTGAAAAAAAGAGTATAGCGATAGGTGGAAGAGGTGTGCTATAATTCTTCGGTCGGTAAAACCCCGACAGTAGAGGGCCAGCAAAGCAGCATCTTCGCAAAAGTCCTGAATCGGGAACCAGTGCTGTATCAGATCAACGATCCCAAGATGCACACCAAAACCAGATTTCCGATTCGCCTGATGATGGTCGTTCCGGTTTCGTGCTTCGGGGCAAAAACTCCCGACACAAGCATCTTCCCGGTAGCGATTGGAATCGACGGGGGCAAATGCGAACTGTTCGACTTTTTCGACTTGAGGATCGACAGACTGATCCTTCTTGGGTTGACCAAGAGAACGGCGATGCTGCTAGCCGATGAAGTGAAGCAAACGATACTAACCCATTGGAGAAGCCAAGATGCCCATCAACCGGAAACCCAACCGAGCAGTACGTGGGAAAGCGAAGCCTGCGACGCGGAGTACCGCCCGTCCAGCCGCTGGACCCGCACGACGCGCACGGGCCGAGTCCGCAAGCGCACCCGCAGCAAACCCGACAGGTCGCCGCCCGGCAGTGGCGCGGAGCCGCAAAGCCGCCGCAGCACCGACCGGACCTACTACCCGTAACTACGGCGGTAGTGCGGGTCGAGCCCGGGCCGAGGAAGAGCGGAAGAAGATGGAAGAACGGCGGGAAGCCGCTAAGCTGCAATCGAACGTCCCTTGGTCCTTCTGGATGCCGCCAGAAGAAGAGGTCGAGATTGTCGTTCTGGACGAAGCGATCGACACCTTCTACCGTCACGAGCACGCACTCCCGGACCCGAACAATCAGAACCGGCCGACCAAGTTCGTACCGTGCCTCGAAGCTCCGGACGACGGCGAGTTCTGCCCGGTGTGCGAGAACGCCCCGGACTCCCACCCGTCCTACGTGATGATCTTCACGATCCTTACGTTCTACGAGGACAAGGACGGCAACGAAGCGTTCAGCCGGAAGCTGATGAGAGTCAAGCTCGGTATGCAGCCGAAGTGGACTCGGATGCAGGACAGCTCCGCCGTACGCGACGGCAACAACGGCTCGATGCGCGGTGCCATCGTCAAGATTTTCCGCGACGATCAGCGCTCTCCGAACACAGGGTCGGACATTGATCTGGTTGGATTCATGTCTGAAGACGAACTGTCGGAGTACGTTCGCGAGTACACCAACCGTGAGGGCAAGACGATACAGGAAGACGCCTCGCAGCCCGTCGACTACGATGAGGTGTTCCCTCCCATGACGTACGACCAGCTCCTGAAGGTTGTAGGAGGCCGGCCGCGTCCGGGCTCTCGTGCCACCGAAGACGCGGAGCTGGATGACGAAGGCGTGACGGACGAGGCATGGAACAGCGCCGACGAAGAGGCGGAAGAGGAATGGGAGGAAGGTGACGAGGAGGCCGAGGAAGAAGGCGAAGAGGAGGTTGAAGAGGAGGCCGAAGAGGAGGTTGAAGAAGCCCCGCCTCGTCGCCGGGCCGGTGTCCGACCCGCAGTCCGACCGGCTGCTCGTCCGGCTGCTCGTAAAGGCCGTCGTTGAGGAACAGGGGCGGCAGGAATTGGCCTAGCCGCCCCGTCTAGGAGGAAGCATGCGCTACGTGCGTATCCGGGCGAATCGAGAGAAAAGGCTCCGGGCAAGAGTCCGCGACGTGCACTACAACGCGCCGTCGGACCAGAGCCGGAACAGAGGTAGATGAAGTGCAGGGCCTGACCCACATCGCAGACAACTACCAGCACCGCAAGAGACTGACCTACTCGGTAAAGAAGCTGGGCGAGCCCACTGTCGAGCACAAGGGCTATCGGTCGGACGAATCGCAATGGCTACTGGCTCCGCGATCCTTCGCCAGCTCGATTGGTGTCGAGCCGGATTTGTGCGGGGATGAAATGGATTACGAAGTCCCTAGCTGGCCTGAATTGCGCCCGCATCAAGAGGCCCCCGTGAACCAAGTCTTGTCTTTGTTCGCCCCGGCTAGCGGCAAAGTACCCCCCGCGCATGATGTTGTGCTCGAAGCGTACACCGGATCGGGCAAGACGGTTATGGGTTGCTGCATCGCGGCCCATCTGTCCATGAAGACCCTGATACTCGTAGATCAGGAAAAGCTGGCGAACCAATGGATCGCGACCTTGGTTTCCCTGTTCGGTTACGAGAAAAGTGAAATCGGTTACATCGGGGGTGGCAAGGACGAATGGGAAGGCTACGACTTCGTGATCGGGATGGTCCAGTCCATCTACCGGAGAGCGGACGACGGGTACGACTCTGATGATTTTTTCTTCAGATTCGGAACGGTGATATTCGACGAGTGCCACGTATGCGGGGCGGAGCAGTTTTCCAACGTTCTCGCTATGTTCCCCGCTATGTACCGATTGGCACTTTCGGCCACTCCCGATCGCAGGGACGCACTGAACAAGCTATTGATGGATCACGTAGGGCAGCACCGGGTAGTTCTGAAAGAAGAGCGTCAACAGTCGAAAGTCTGGGTATTGGAGTACAAAGGCAACGTCCCGACGTGGTACGCGAACATCTCGCCGAAAGACGGCAGGTTCGTCAGTGAGCTTGCCGCCGATCCCGACCGGAACTGGATGATCGTGCAGGCCATCAAATGGCTGTACGAGCATGACAGGAAGATTCTGGTAATCGGGGCGAGAGTTCAGCATCTGGAGGAGCTTCACACCCTGATGGAGATGACCGGGGTGCCCGAGGAAGAGATGGTTGTGTACACGGGCAAGACTACGAAGTGGAGATACGCCAAGGATAGGAGCCCCGACAGGTTCCCGCCCCACTGGCAGAAAGACACTGTGTTCACTCCGGTCGTACTGGTACCGAAGGAGAGCAAGAACAAGCTGGAAAGGCTGGACGACAGGTTGGCCAGCTCAAGGATCGTGTTTTCTACCTACTCAGTATTCTCGAAAGGCGTCGATGTCCCCGGGCTGGACGCAGGGATCGATGTGACCCCGAAGGCCGCATTTGTTCAAGTACACGGTAGAATCCTTCGGACGTTATCTGGAAAGCTAACCCCGATATGGGTTACCATCCGTGACGTAATGTCCTTTCGTGCCGAGCATCAACTCGCTCAGCGGTTGAAGGATTTCGGAAAGTCAAATGTGGAGATATTCAAATGGCGAATGCCCGACGAAGTGCAGAAGTGCAACGCCGCCGGTCTATCCGCGCAGTGCACAAAGAACAGCAAGCGGCTGCGCTTGCCCAAAATCGTAACGAACGCCGACGGCAGGCGTATGCTGCAGATCACATCCTGAGAGAAGGGCTGAAAGAGCAGTCGCGCCGTACGTATCGGGAAAGAGAGCGAGTCGAGGTGACCCCGATCTTGGATCAGGGGCTGCTCGGGGACGGCACGGAGCGGGAACTTCACGCGGAAGGTGTGGAGCCGTTCATGGCCGAGTCTTTCTCGTCTCGGGAAGCAGCAGCGGCACTAGGCCGTACGTTGCTCACCCTGCGTACGTGGATCAAGGCGGAGAGCATCCCGGCTCCGATCTTCTCGGATACGACGTACGGATGGCCGCAGTACCTACGGGAAGAGCTGGAGGCCATCGCAGGAGTTCTGGCAGTGCACGAGCAGCACTTCCGGTATCTCCGGCGAGACCACGAAGATACTGTCGCCCGCATTGCGGATGAGGTGAATGCGGCGAGGGTGAGACTTTTCAGTTAATGCCTAGCGCGAGGTGAAGGTATGACGCAGGCGACGGCAAGAAGGAGAAAATCGACTTCTCGGGGTGCCACAGGGCAAGGCATGGTGCACACAACCCTGACCGTATCCCGAGAAGTCGTCGACGACAAAATAGTCGATGTGCCGATAGAGGCCATCCTGTTTGACGTTGAACCCGCATTTGTCCGCGCATCCGTGGGCGTAACCAGAAACACCGGCAACTACGAAAGCCTGAGAATCGAGGCGAGCTTGACTATGCCTTGCGTTCCCGAGCGGGCGGACGACGTGTTCCGGCAGTGTGCGGAGCGGGTAGGCGGGTGGATAACCCAAGAGCTGGAATACTATGGGGTCGCCGCCCCTGGGGAGGACGAATAACGATGGCCACGCCCAAGAGAAGAACCAAGAAAAAGGACACGGACCCTAAGGGAGAGCTGGCCGCTACTATGGCTGCTTTCGACAAACGGTACGGGGATGGCGTGATACGCAGCGGCAGGGAATCAAAGGCCCCAGAGAGGATATCTACCGGCGCGTTCATTCTGGACTTCGCGCTACTCGGCGGGATACCGGAAGGCCGCATATCTCAGGTGGCCGGCAACCGGCACTCGGGTAAAAGCCTGATCGCGATGAAGATCGCAGGCAATGCTCAAAGACAGTACCCGGATCAGCGTGTAGTTCTGTTGGACCCGGAGAAGACGTTCGATGCTACGTGGGCGGAAAAGCTCGGTGTAGACGTTGACAAAATCTTGGTCGCCGAGCCGGAGACTGGCGAGATTGCGGTGGACATGGCCGAGGCCACGATATCCTCGCAGGAGACCAGCCTTCTGATTGTCGACTCGCTCGCCGCCCTTGTGCCGAATCGAGAGGTAGAGGGCGAGGCGTCCGATTCGCACGTCGGCCTACAGTCTCGTCTCATCGGAATGCTGTGCCGCAAACTGAACGTAGCGATGATTCACGAACGCATGCGTGGGCACAAATGCGCAGTGCTATTCGTCAACCAGTTCCGCACCAAGATCGGAGTCTTCAAGGGCGACAATCGTACCCTGCCGGGCGGGTACGCAGTAGAGCACTTCCCCTCGATTACGTGGTACATGCGCAACAAGGAGATAACCGGCAAGGACAGAGCCTATGACTTCGACACGATGGTGGAGAACGAGCATTCCTTCACCGTCCAGAAGAACAAACTGAATGAAGGCCCGAGGACCGGGGAGTTCCGTCTGTGCCGGATGGATAGGCCGGAAGAGGCCATTTCCACGGGGGACATCGACGACTCTCGAACCCTCCTCGTGTACGCAAAGCGGTTCGGCATCTACTCTGGCGGAGGCACGAAGTGGACCTTGGAATTCGGGGAAGAGCATCACGTCTTCGCGAACGCCAAGCAGGCCGAAGTGTTCTTGAACGACAATCGCGATGTGTACCGGGCCTTGTACTGGTACCTGATAGCCGGTCAGGCAGAGAACCTGAAGATGCCCGACTACTTCGTCTCATGGTTGACCGGGAAGATGTACGAATGAGTCGCGACCAGTTCCTGTCGCGCACGTATAGCGGGAGCAACGGACTCAGCCACCGCCGAGCCAAAAAGCAAGAGAAAGAGCTGGCGAAGCGCGGTGGCGGCAGGGTAACGGCGGGCTCCGGCAACAAACACGTCAAGGGAGACGTGACCAGATTTCACGGCATCTTCCGGGTGGAGGCAAAGACCACTCAGCGGAAGAGCTTTTCAGTCACCCGGGCGATGTTCGATAAGCTGACGGATGCGGCGCTCACTGCTACCGAGCTTCCGGTCATCGTTGTGGAGTTTGCCGACACGAACGGCAAGTCGCTCACTTCTCTGGCAGTCCTATCGCTGTCGGACCTAGAAGAACTGGTATCCAATCATGGCAGTTGATCGCAGAAAGATACTAGGCAAGACGGTGGAGCGGCGCACGCCGGCCGTTAATCCTAGACAGGCTGCCCGCCAGAACAAGGCGGACTCGGAACAGCAGATCGGGCCGATCTCGGTGAAAGACCCGATCCTGCGCATCTTCCATACCTCTCGCCCGTCTAACGATTCGTTCCGGCACGGGGATTACACCCACGTTAGTGACTTGATTCACAAGTGCATGCGGATGGTCGCGATATCCGAGGCGGCGGCAGTCCCGGTTCCTGCTTCGCCGATATGGGAGTCGCAGCGCCTGACTTTCGCGCTAGGCAGGGCAGTGCAGGATTTCGTGACGGATAACGTCATAGACTTCCCGATGCTGTTCGGCCGATGGAGATGCACTTGTCACGCTCCGTCGACCATAGGGCCGTGCACGAGAGCCAAGGCGAATAAGCACAACAAGTCGTGCACTGGATGCGGGCGGGTCGGGCACTTCACGAAGTACGAAGAGATATTGCTGCGGCATGAGGGGCTGAAGGTCAGCGGTTCGACAGACCTCGCGATCCTTCACAACAAAAGAATTCATCTGGCGGAAGTGAAATCAATCTCATCGACTGGTTTTGCAGACCTCAACGGCTCCCCGCAGGCGGATCATGTGGTTCAGGCTCTGTTTTATTGGTGGTTGGCGCGAGAGGCGGGCCACAAGATCACGGACAGGGTTTCGATCCTGTACGTATGCAAGGAGTGGAGGACCGGGAGCCCCTATCTGGAGTTCAAGGTCGACACCTCGAATGCAGATACCATCCTTGCGCCCTATCTGGCGGAAGCTGCCGCAATCAGGAAGTACCATGAGACCAAGGAAATCCCGGCCCGGCGGCACTGCAAGTCCGAAGACTCTTCCCGCGCGAAGACGTGCCCCTTCGTCAGCACCTGCTTCTCCATCGAATGACCCGGCAGTTCTCGGCCTAGATATGTCCCTGACCAGTACGGGCATGGCCTACGTCGACGCTGAAGGTACCGTCCAGACCAAAACGGTGAACGTAGAGGGCTTCTCGGACAATACCCTCCGGAACGTCATCATTGCCCATGCAGTGTGGGAAGTTCTACAGATTAGAAGGCTAGATGCCGTCTGCGTGGAGGGCTACGCCTTTGGTATGCCCGTCAAGGGGGCCAGCAGTCGGATGACCCAGATAGCCGAAATGACTGGCCTCACGAAACACCTTGTGCTTTCGGATGACATCCCTATAATCGTCGTTCCCCCATCGACCTTGAAGAAGTTCATCACCGGGAAAGGCAATGCCTCGAAAGGTGAAGTAACAAAATTTCTCAAGCAAGAATGGGACAAAGCGTTCACTGATTTCGACAAAGCAGACGCGTTCTCCGCGATGATGTACGGGCGAGCGGTTCTAGGTTCTGACTACCCGAAGGGGCCGAAGGATTCACTCGCCAAATCCCGTGCAGATACCTTGCGGAGCAGCGTCACCATTCAACCAGAGGAAATTGTGAAGTCGATTTCAATCCGATTCGAGTAATGGTGGGCGGTTGACACGGCGGATAGTCGGGATACAATTGTTCGGCAGTCTCTTGGTTTCGGTCCAAGTGAGCAAACCCCAAGGTTTACAGGTAGGGAAAGCGAATGAGCGAAGATACGATCAGCTACGAAGAAGGCAGCGTTGTGACGTTCCTCGGATTCGACGAGGATGCGGAGCAGCCCGAGAACGGCGAGTTGCTGGAAGTCGGCGAGCAGTACACAGTCGTCAGCGTTCTGGCCCCGGAAGAAGAAGGCGATGACGAGACGATCGTGCTCGCGGTTGCCAACCCGGACTTCAACGCCAAGAAGAAGCCCTCAGCGAAGAACCCCGAGACTGTCGGCGTCGCGGTGATCTCGGACGAGATCGAGCCTGCCGAAGAGGAAGCTGAAGAAGAGGAAGAAGAGGAAGCTGAAGAAGCCGAAGAGGAAGAGGAAGCCGAAGAGGAAGAGGAACAGGAAGCCCCTGCTCCGAAGGCCAAGGCCAAGGCCGCTCCCAAGGGCAAGGCGGTTGCTGCCTCGAAGTCCTCAACCCGCGTCGAAGAAGTCGACCCCGAACTCAAGAACATGATCGTTCTTGGTGAAGGTGAAGAGTCCGAGGAAATCCTCGAACTGATCGGCGACGGCAGCGACCTGACCGAGAAGGCCCTCGAACTGGCCGAAGAAACCACCAGCGCTCAGTGGAAGCTCGGCGGGGTGCTCTATCACATCCGTCTCAGCAAGGCGTACGCCGAGGAAGAAGAGTACGCGGGCATCGGCGGATTCCGCCGTTGGTGCGCGGATGTCCTCCACCTCGACTACCGGGTGGCCATGCACCTCGTCGCGATCTACACGACGTTCTGCCGCTACGGCTACGGCGAAGAGCATCTTGCGGCGATGGGCTGGAGCAAGGCGGCGCTCGTGGTCCCGGTTCTCGATGAGACGAACCACGCAGACCTGATAGCGGCGGCAACCGTCAGCACGGTCTCGGAACTGAAGGACACTGTGAGCGAAAGCAGGCAGACGCTGACCTCCGGCGCTACCGAGAAGACCGTGGTTCGGAGAGTCAACTTCCGGTTCTCTCTGGTCGAGGCCGCAGGCCATCACGTTCGGGCCATCCTCGATCTGGCGCGGGAACACCTCGGCACCGAGAACGACGGCGACTTGTTGGAGCAGGTACTTACGGCATGGGCCGAGGAAAATCTCGACGTGTCGTCGGTCACCAGGCTGCAGAACCGTCTGAAGCGGGAAGCCGCCAAGGCCAGCGCCGAAGCGATTGCGGGCAAGGCCGCTCCGGCGTCCAAGCCGGCCGTGAAGGCAGCCGCCAAGGCCGCAACCAAGGTTGCCGCGCCGAAGCCTGCGGCGAAGGCCAAGCCTGCGGCGAAGGCGAAGCCTGCGGCGAAGCCGAAGGCCAAGCGTACGGCGCGGTAATGCTCCGGCCGCTTGGCTTCTGACCACGGGGCAGGGGGTAAAACCTCTGCCCCTTTTTTTTTGGAGATGACTATGAATGGTGTTGCCCGCAGACGTAGCCGGCGGAACGATCCGCCGAGAATCCAAATTCGGTACGTCAGTATCGACGACATTGTGCCGTACGAGTTCAACCCGAGGGACAATGCCGAGGCGGTGGCTTCCGTAGCCAACAGCATTCAAGAGTTCGGCTTTCTGGTCCCGGTTGTCCTAGACGGAAACAACGTATTGGTGGCGGGGCATACTCGGGTCGAGGGGGCGAAGACTCTCGGCATGGATGAAGTGCCCGCTGTATTCGCGCAGCATCTATCCCCCGAGGCGATCCGCCAGTTCCGGATCATCGACAACAAGGTGGCGGAACAGGCGACGTGGAATCTCGATCTACTCGCGCAGGAGATTCACGCGCTCAGCGGTTCTGGAATCGATTTCACGAACTTCGGCTTTGCACAGGAAGAGATCGACTGTCTAGGCCAAACCGTCGCCGACGACTGTCTTAGCGGGGAGGTATCCCGTGATCTTACGGCGCAGGAGAACACGCCGTCGCGAGTAGTAGGTCGCGGCCCCGAGACCGTTCGCTTCGTGCTCGGGGAGTTCATCTTCCGGATACCCACCGATGTATATCGTCTCTGGACCAACAGCGTGAAGACGGACGGCGACTTCGAAGAGGGGGCGATCATCGAGCTGCTGAAGGATCGTCTCGGCATATTGGCCATCGAAGAGGGCCGGCGATCCAGAAGAACACGGAGAACCTGAGCATGATGATTGAGCGGGTAGCTCTGGATGACATCTTTCCGGACGAAAGCAACCCAAGGAAGGCGGACGAGATGCGCAGCAATCTGTTGCGTATCTCGCTGGCGAAGATGGGTTTCGTGCAGCCCATCTTCTGCAACCAAGATGGTATGGTTTTGTCTGGGCACCAACGACACGCGCGGGCGAGGGAGCTAGGGTTTCGCACCGCCCCTGTCATCTACGTTGATATTTCGGAGAAGAATCAGAAAGGCATCAACGTCCAGTTCAATCGTGCAACGAACGACTTCACTGCATTCGATACCGGCTCCAACTCTACCGACAAGATCGACATCACCAGCCTGATGCGTCAAGCCGAAGGGATGCCTGACTTCGACGGGGAGGAATGGTTTGCGTATGGATGCGAGGATCGGTCGATCGTCGGTGTCGGCAAGGACATGGCCGACAAGTACAATCGCAAGTCCCTACTCATCGCGTCCAGCATGCGCAGGAAGGGGGTAAAAATCCCCATAGTACGCACGCCTACGGGGCGGGTAATCAACGGGGTATTCCGGCTATTCGAGGCCCGCCACGAGGGCATTACAGAATGGCCAACCATCGAAATCCCGGAGGACATCGGTGACTTCGCGTCGAACATGCTCAACTACCTCAGCATGGACTACGCTGTCGATGGCGAGTTCGCTCAGCTCCTGCGGTATTCAGCGTACCGACGCCCGCAGAACAACCGAGGCAGACTCCCGAAGTCCTATCGGTTCTGGGCCAACGGATGCAAGACGCTCCGTGACGCGGACTCGTATAGCACCAACTACTGGCGCAAGTTCAGGACGATGCACGGCGACTATGTTTGCGACTTCGGGGCGGGTCTCTGCAAGGTCGGACCGTACCTTCGCAGCAAGGGGGTCGAGTGCGTAGACTTCGAGCCGTTTCGGATCAACCCGGATACTGAAGCGCACGTACCTGACCCGGGCTACAGTAGGGAGAAGGCGTCGGAGTTCTTGGACGAGGTGGCGGAAGGCCGACCATTCAGTTCGATCTTCTTGGCATCGGTGATGAATTCCATCCCGTTCCCTCGTGACAGGCAATGCGTTCTCGCGATCGTGCACGCGCTGTGCGGAATCAAGACGGCAGTCTACGGTACGTGCCGCGACATCTCTGACTACAACTACGAGTATTCCGGGATCAGGAATGCAGGGTACTTCGTGTTCGATTCGGAGCCGGGCGTACGTCTGGGGGACGCACTCAGCAATCCCAAGATTCAGAAGTTCCATACGCAAGAAGAGTTCAAAGCCATCGCTGGCCACTTCTGGAACAACATCGAGTGTTGGCCCGGCGGGAACGTCTTCTACTGGAAGGCAACCGCTCCGAAGATGAAGAACGCGAAGGTGATGTCCGCCGCTCTTCTCTTCGAGTTCGAGGAACTTTGCCTGTCGGACGGGGAATCGATGGGGCTCGGCGACAAAGCCTTGCAATCGTTTTCACACCGACTAGGGATTACCCTGTCCAGAAAGTGAAAACGATTTCACAACCTCGAATTGCCAGTATTCTGCGGTCTATGGTATATTCCTGCTGCTTGTCAAGTAGGAGAAATTCGTGGCCACTTGGAATGACAGACTAGCGGGCTGGTTCAACACCTTCCTCGTCGAACAAGTGGCCACCCGAGTAGCCAAATGGCTGCCCCGGTCGCAGGCATTCATCGAGCCCGCAGATACGATCGTCCTGCCCGCAGCTACGCAAGTACGGTTCACCATGACCGGGTGGGAAAGAATTGAGAATGATCGCTACGTGGCGTTCGGGTATATCCCGATCAGGAACCAAGACGGTTCTGTACGTCAAACACGATTCAAGGTGTACCTAGATTCTGGTTTGACGGGGGAGGACATGGGCGAAGTCCTCGATCCGGCCACCGGAGCGTCGATGTAGCCATGAGGTCACGATGAAACCCGCAACTCTCAAAGGCAAAAAGTGCAAGGTCTGCGCTGCGCTTAGCTTATGGACTATGAACCTCTTGTTGGCGCTCGATCTGTTCGCCAACGCGCTCATGCTCGGCAGCCCATACGAAACGATCAGTTCGCGGGCGGGGCGCTACCGGGACGTGTGTGTGCCGTGCGATTGGCTGTGCTGGTTGCTGGACAAGATCGACAAGAAACATTGCAGTGGGGCGGCCGATGCTTATCGCCGCCTGAACGTAGTAGAAAGAGACATTTTGGGAGATAGAAAGTAATGCCAATCCCGAGAGAAGCGAAAACCTTTGATGCGTTGGTACAGACGTGGTATCAGCGTCTGGAAGACCTTCGTTCTACCGCCGAAATTGGGGCGCAACAACTTGCGTCGAACAACGGGTGGGTATACCCGCATCTTATGGCGGTCAAGCGGCTCGAGGATACTGTCGCCACGTTGCAGTCAGCGGGTATTGGGCCGTCCGAGCTGGGACCGACAATTGAGCGATTGTTCGGCATCGCAGATTTCATGGCTTTGTTGGGCGAGTACGTGGTCATTCGTGATACGGCGGTTCCTGCCGTTAAAGCGTGGTTGAATTCTCACAATACCGGCACGTATACGGTATCGACTGCTGGAGTTGTACTGGCCCCCTACTCTGCGGGGGAACAGGCGGAAATTGCCGCCCTCCTCGCTGCCCTTATCTCCCACTGGGTGTAAGGCGTAGATCGTGGCGACAAAACCGTCGGGGCAGATACAGCTCAACACGGGGCACGCGCTGTATGCGAACGTGGTCGCGTTGCTTGTGGTCGAAGATGACGGAACCGTGCGTGAACTGGTTTCCGGGGCGACCGGAACAAGCATTACTCCGGTCACGGGTACCAGCGGTGATCTAGGTGTTGGCGGAGGTACTGTTACTGCCGTAGTCGATATGGGAGCGGACCTCGCGTTATTCGACGCCGCATCATTTGCAGGTACATCCGCGCATACGTGGGTGGTGTACTCGGATATCCCTAATAGCCCTGGCGCGTCGATACAAGCGCTTGCAACCATAGGCAGCCTGACTGCGGATATGGCAAATGGCGACACAGCAGCCGGGGTTTATGGACACAATATTGGGATGAACTTTGGCGGCGGCGCGGCGGTTGGTCTAAGGTCGCGTGGCGGGTGGAGCGGAAACGGGCCATCCTCTATGGCCCCGAATTGGTATATTGCGTCGGATCAAGCTGCAATACTAGCGATGCGCTGCGTAATTACGAGCGGGTCGCAAGCGTGGGACGGCTACATAGACGGGCAGGCGATGGTGCTGAACACCACCACGCTGCACGTCACCAATGACGTGAACAAAAGCGACGGGTCATCTGATGTCCTGCGTATGCGCGGGAACGTAGATTTTGTAATCACCCCGGTTACGTACTACACAGTTATTTTCGACACGTACCTGTCGGACGCCCAGCTCGACGCGATCAATGCAGACCCGTGGGATTTGGTCGCGCCGGCGGGCGGCGGCGGATTCGTACCGGCTACCCAAGTCCCTATGTTGGGAGGAATGCAAAAAATGTCCGGAGGTTTCCAGTGAAAGAGTCTATTTTCCCGGGCACTACGTCCTTGCTCGTAGAGTTCTTCGTGCGCAAGGTATCTGACGGGCTCCCGTTCACCGGCCTGCTCTACAACTCCGCCGGCCTGACCGCGTACTACTACCGCCCCGACACCGGCGCGGTTGCGATCACACTCGCTACCATGACTCTAGGTACGTGGGCGACAGGAGGGCTGATACTGGTGGACGATACCAACATGCCCGGCATCGTGCAGTTGGGGCTTCCGGACGCCACGATTGCGGCAGGAGCCCGCAAGTGCGTGATTATCCTGAAAGGCGTCACGGATATGGAGCAGGTCAACATTGAGCTGTCGCTAAACGCGGAAGTCAACGTGCGGCAAATGAACGATGTACCGGTGATTGGCGCAGGGATACTGGCCAACAAGTGGAGAGGGTGATATGACGTTTCGGATGCCCGATAATGTGCTGTGCGAAGCTAGCAACCTGCCCGGAGCGGCGACACCGTTCGATTTGTCGGCTAGCGGAAATACAGGGTTTCTGTCACTTACGGAAGTGTTTGCGGCGGGCGATATCGAGGACGGGGGCACGGTACCGTACGTTGCGGCGTCCGTTGATGCGTGGGCGGAAACCATGTCGGTGAACCCGCTGTGGCCGTAAAGCCGAGAGGGGAGATAGGACTGAATTCCGGTCACGCCCTGAACTCGAACATCCTTGAACTGGTTGTGCTGGAAAACTCCAAGACACTCCGCTCTGTGGTCGCCGCCAGCGCAAGTAGCGGCGTGAATTCGCGTTTAGGCAACGACGGGATTGGAGCCTATACCGAGCTTGCGCCGTTCTTTGTTGTGGGCAACGTCAATGAATACGGCGTCTTTGGCGTAGCGGCGCTGGGAGGGACTGAGCAGTTCTCTATCGTGCTGTACCTCGACGGCGATCTGGACCTAATCGGCGGGGTAAATTACCTATTCTCTTTGGTGGAGACTCCTTTCAATCTCGGCGGCCCCGGATTCGCCCTGAAAAAACTCCCGGTGAGCAGTACGCAGATCGGCTTGATGCTGGAGGGGGGTGGCAGCTCCGCTGGCCCTTCTATTGCTACGTCTTCTGGGGTTCTGGCTGACGGAATGCCCGCTATGATAGGCGTCGACGTAACCATCACCGCAGGAGTGTGGTCCACCAACTTTTTCTTCAACGGAGCGCACGAGGCTGGGGACAGCGGAGCATTCGTCCCCGCTCTGGACGGCAACACCGGTTCCGTACTGTTCGCTCAACTTAAGACAATGAGGGACTGGGGAAACACGCCGGTTTTCTACTACGCCGCTATCTTGGATAAAGCACTCAGCTCCGGCGAGTGGGCAGCTTTGTATGCGGCCCCTTGGGATATCATGGTTGGGGTCAACGAAGGTGCCGCCCCGTCTTTCTTCCCTGTGTATTACGAAGATCTGACGGAAGTCCGGGACGGAGACGTAGTGACGGTTGAGGGTCTGAACCTAGATCGGGTCACTGATGTGGTCGGAAAGTTCAGAGACCTATCCGGGGGTACTGATCGCCCTGAATACGCACAGCCCCAGACTGTTACATTTCAAGACGAAAGTATTCTGCAATTCACTTGGGACGGAGGCAATCTACCTTGGTACGACGGGGCGGGCAACGGAGCCGCCCTGTACCGCCCAAGGCTGTTTTTGACCGACACTGCATCTGCGGACGAGGCCACTGAATTTCACTCCTATCTGCCTCCGTCTGGGTGGGCAGTATTCGGGAATAACGCCGCCCCCAGAGAAACGGCGGTGGGGGATAGTCTCCACGACTTTGTAGCCGGAGCGGCCGCTACACGAGAGACGTTCGTCTACGAACAGGTGACTACCCCAGACGATAACTTAGATACGTGGCCGGTCGAGATTGCAGCCGATTACACTTTCCGTTCGGTGGGTGGTGGCGTTGGCGTCCATTCGTTTAAGGTCGATCATTGGAGTTTCGCTGCCGGCAAAACGGGCGAGTTCACCGTTCCTCTCTACGGTGGGCTTCCGCTGTCCGGAGCGGGCGGCTTCGACAACGACGCCTTCGATGCCGATGCATTCTCCCCGGACGCCTACGACCTACTGGGAGGCACGATCCCGGGAACCAGCCTGTCTCCCGCGCAGTTACAGCACGCAGCTACGTTGGATGCCGGCCTTCTGATCGTAAGCCACGTAATGTCCCCGGATGGCATTTCCCATATACAACTGCTCGATGCCGGGTCTTTGGCGGGAGCTGTCCCCGTATCCCCGGACGCTATCGATCAAGGCCACGCGCTGGGTAATACGTCGATTTCTGAGGCTGCAGCGGTATCTCCTGCCCCTCTGGAGCACGGGCATCTATTGGCGATCACCACGATCTCCGAGCGCGCGCAACTTTCTCCGGTATCTGTCTCTACTTCGCATCTCCTTGACGGCACAATATTGGTGCAGGCTAGTGTCGTAACGCCGAACCAAGTCCTACAGGTGTCCACGCTTGCCTCTACTGCGGTCAGCGAGGCGGCGGCGATATCCCCCGTTGGAATTGCGCAAGGACAGTCTTTAGACACGTCTGGTTTGGCGTCGAACGGGTCGATCAGCCCGAATTCGATCAGCCAGCAAATGCTTCTGGATATCACGGCGATACTGGTCGCGGCAGTAGTATCCCCGGAATCTTTGTCACAGAGCCAGACGGTGGATAGCCCGCTCTTTTCCGCCAGCTATTCGCTGACGCCGAATGCTCTGGTGCAGGCCCAAGATTTGGCGACTACCAGCGCCGTCGTGTCTGGCTTCTTGACGCCCGCCGGGCTCTTGCATCTACAGGTAGTTGGTGGCGGATCGTTGCAGCAGGCGAACGTGCTTTCGCCGGCAGACGTTTCCATTTTGCAGACGATTACACAAGCGGGCTTGTCTCAGTCGATCCCTATCTCTCCCGTAGATATAACGCACCCCCACCTGCTCGACGGAGCTGCGATCGAGGTCGCGTCTGCCTTGTCCCCAGAAGGGGTTCTGCACGCACAGATACTCGACGTAGCTGCGTTGGCCACAGCAAGCTCTATGTCCCCTGTGGGATTGCTACACTCTCATTTGCTCTCGGCGGTAACTATAGGGCGGCTGACTATCGATCCGGACCTGATCGTTGTGGTACAGTTGGGGGACAAGGTGTACATGGTCAGCACGTCATCATTGGTGGGCGTGGTCAGCACGGTCCCGATCCCATAGCCGGTATCCGCTTCATCTACGAACAATCTGAGGGAATGAAATGGCCAAGTTTGTAAACGATCTGGTGATGAACGCTGCGCTCGACGCAGCCCATGGCACCAGCCTAATTGTCTGCGCGGGACAGCCGGCCGACCGAGCAGGGGCTCTCGCCGCTGCCCTCGCTACTGTCGCGATCACCGGCGTCGACTACACTCGGGCGAACGGTGACACGTCCGGGCGCAAGGATACCATTGCCCAGCAAGTCGACATCGCGATCGCTTCTTCCGGTATCGCAGATCATGTGGCAATCATCGACGGCACGAACCTTCTTGTGGTAACCACGGTGGCCTCGCAAGCCCTTACGTCAGGCGGCACCGTCACCGTCAACGCTTTCGACCACGAAATCCTAGACGCGGCCTAATAAGCAGTGCGCATCTGAAACACGGAGACTCTAATGAAGATTCTGATGATCGACGATACCAAGCACAATGGCGTCAGCTATGTCGCCACCGAGCAACGAGTGGTGGCCGACGAGATCGGGCAATACTTCTGCGACAGGGGGTGGGCGCAGGATGCGGACGGAGTGTACCCGACCGGGCAGCGTAGTCCCGGTGCCGTAGTCCTGTCCCCGGAGAAGGTAGCCCAGATCATGGGGCAGACGGGAGTCTGATAGATGGCCAGAAAACTCCGCGTCACGGTATACCCCGGTGCCTCGAATCCGATCTCTCTCTATTTCGGGGGTAGGAGCCGTACGACCGGGGAATTTACGCCGGAAGACTTCACGGCTACGGCGCGGGTGGTGGCCACTATCGTTACGGCAACGGGACTGATTACGATCGACTCTGATGTTCCGGCTGAGGCGGGTTGCTTTGACTACAGCGACTCGCTGAACGAAGGGAAGTTGGTGCTCCATCTTGCCGGACTGAGTACCCTACCCGGGCCGGGGTACTACGATTTCCGAGTCCAGCACTACGACAGCTCTGGCGATCCGCCGAAGATACTTTCCCACGAGACTATGCCAGAGGCCCGGCTGGAACTTGAAGTAGCCAGAACTGCATAGGGGATTTGGCGATGTTACATCGCACGCATACGCAGACTGCCAGAATGGACGCGCAGTTTGCTGCTTGGGAGACTACCTCACAGTCTACGCTTGACCTGCTACGTCATGGGGTGGAGAACATACCTTGCGAGCTGATCGAGATTGTTCGGCACGCCGATTCTTTATTCGCTGATTCCATTTTGCCAGTATGGTGCAAAGTGCCATCACTAGGGTATAAGATGGTCTTCTCCACTAAAAGCTACAGGGATAGGTACGGAGCGGGCTACGTAGGGTGTAACGACGCCAAGCACTGGCCGAGCCTTACCGCTGATGGTTTTCGTGCCAACGATAAGAAGGTAGCGGAGACTGGTCAGGCGGAGTTCTTCACGGAAGGCGGGTTGAATTCTCTTACAGGGATGTACGAAATCTGGGGGGTCCATAAGTGGCCTCAAGTCTTTATGTCCCACGGTGAACCACAAATCGCAGTATGGGGCATGGTCATGGTCACTCACGGTGTGTTGCCCCGCCAACCCGGGAAGTAATCGAAGTGACTGACGGAAATAGAGAGGGGGGCGGGATGTCCTCTGAAACCGCCAGCTTTGCTATACGTAACGTGATACTACCGTTCGTAGAGAAGACCCGAGAGGTACTGGAAAGCCTCCGCGAGCTTGCCACCACCACCGCCAAAGAACTGGCTATTTTAGCGGAGCGTATGTCATCGATAGAGCGCCGAGTCGAAGAGATGGAAAAACGGATCGCCGAACGGACCCCTATGATCGAAGACTACGCTCTGTTCAAGAAGAAACACAAAGAGCATATGGACGACACCGAGGCCCGGTTCAGGGGGGTGGAGAAGCATGAACCGCAGAGTGCCAAGGGTCGGCTGACTCTCTGGACCTCGATCGTGACTGCTCTCAGCGCGGTTGCCATTGCTGTGGTAGATCGACTGGGAGGCTCTTAGCTAGAACTTTTGGTCACGATGTGGCATCATCCAGTTTGAAAACGATTTCACTCTGGATGGTGCAAGATGGTGATTAAAGTAGAAGGCGGCATCCCAAGGCACTATCCCGAAGGCGAGGTGTTCAGCTTCGACGCCGAAGTGTCCAGCATTTTCCCGGACATGGCGACGCGTAGCATACCCCTGTACCACGAGATGCACCGCCTGCATTCCGAGATCGCTGTATCGTTCCTGTCCTCCAGACTGCCGGAGCACCGCCAGCCTACCCTGTTGGATATCGGAGCCTCGCGGGGCCAGTTCCTGCGAAGCATGCACGAAGCCGCATGGCCCGGCACTGTCTACGAGAACGACATGGAGCTGCTATCCCGTGCCGTATCTTGCACCGCAATCGAGTCGTCCCCGCACATGGCAGCCCATCTGCGCTCGGAGTTCCCGGGCTTGCGCGTAGAGGATGCCGACCTTTCTGTCAACGAAGAGTGTCGCCCGCTCGGGCAATTCGATGTGGTGGCTTGCCACTACGTTCTGCAGTTCGTGCCCCAAGCCAACTTGGACTCGGCGATACGCAACTTGATCGGCCTGTGCCGTCCGGGGGGTTTGCTGCTGTTCGCGGAGAAGCACGGCTACGGTTTCTGGGGGAGAGAGCCGGGCTCAATCGCCAACGCCATCTCCCGCAACTACTACAAGTGGCGGGCGTCCAACGGGTACACTCAGGAAGAGATCGATGCCAAGAGTGCCGCCCTCCAGAATTCAATGTTCGAGCGGAGCGCCGCTTCGATAGAAGGAGCCCTACGTGGAAGGTTCGATCGGAAGTTCGACACCTTCCGGTTCGGCCCGTTCCGTGGGTTTGCCGCAATGAAGAATCGGTGAAGCAGCCATGACCGTAGTTACCGTCCGTCGTCGTCGACGCCGCTCCTCTGGTCTACCGGAGAATGAAGGCCCGGTCGATGATGTAGTCTCGGAGATCGAGGAAGCCAGCTCTGCTAGCAGTCCGGAAGAGGAGGCGCGGGCTATGGTGGAAGGCTTGCGTAACGCGGCGAGAAACCGCGTGGCAGCTCGGACCAACCTGTCTACTGCTGCCCAGACCGCGAACGCTGACCAAGCCGCCGTCGCTGACGATGACTTCACTCCGGCGTCTCGGATGGATCACGTACGACAAACCTCGCCCGAATACTACCGCGAGTATAGGCTCAAGCTGCTGGCGCGACTGCTTCAGCGCAACGTTCCGCTCGACCAGATTGCCGAGCAGTTCGGCGTCAGTGTTCGTCAGGTACAGCGGGACCGGAAAGAGCTTCACGAAAAGCTCCGGCGCGAAGCGGCGAACCTGAACATAAACGAGCTGATCGGCACCACGATGAGCTACTACGACGAGGTGTCAGGCGTCGCATTGCGTATTGCCACGCACAACAAGACCCCGATCCCGGCGAAGCTGGCTGCCATCCGTACGAGTGTCCACGCGAAGAAGGAGCAGACCGCGTTCCTCGAAGCGGCGGGAGTGTTCGATGTCATTCGTTACCGCGCGGGCGAAGAGGGCGGCAACTCGCAACTGGAAACTCTGGTACGTCTGGCGGAAAACGTCATTGCTGGTATCGAAGACGATCTTCCGGTGGAGCAAATGGAAGAGGAAGACCAGATCAGCATGAGGTTGCTCGGGTGAACGAAGCCTTCTCCTACGCGAACACAGTCCGTCGCCGACGCAGGCCGGCGAGGCATGCCCTCTCTGGCATCCCGCAGGAACGGGCCGATCTGATCGAGGAACGGCTGGCCGAGTTCCAGCGTCAGGCGGAGGTGTTCTGCCAACAGCACGGCAGACTGTCGTTTGTAGACGATTACATCTACGCAATCCGCCAAGCCACCCTGCACGGGAACAAGTCCTACCTCGCGTTCATCGGCCAGCTACGACAGTTACCTGTCGATATTGAGACCTTCCTAGACTCCGACGAGTTCATGGGCGGAACCGATCTGGAAGTGTGGCCCGAGGTACGCAACACGATCATAGAGTGCTGCAGCGGATGGTTCCGAGGCAAGACGGGCGGGGCCTACACTCAGTTCTTGGCGATGGGGGCGACAGGCTGCGTCGATAAGGACACCGAGTTTCTGACCCCGGAGGGTTGGGTACCTATAGGCGAATGGGCAGGGCAAAAAGTAGGGCAGTACACTGCGGACGGGGCGCTGGAATTCGTTGACCCGGAAGAGTACGTCAAGCTGCCGTACAAACGATTCTTCTCGTTCAAAACTAGAACGTTTGACCAGTTGCTGAGCGCAGGGCACCGAGTGATCTATAGGTCCGCCAAGACTGGCGAACTAATGGAACGTCCGGCCGAGGATATTGTTGTCCTGCACAACGCCAGCAAGCACGGGTGGAAATCCGGGGAGTTTGTAGGGAGCTATGTTGGCGGCGGAGCAGGACTACCACTGACGGATCACGAAATCCGTCTCATGGTGGCAGTAATGGCCGATGGACATTTCTACAAGAGGGCAGGGCATCGTCCTCAATACTGCGTGTTTCATCTCAAGAAAGCCCGAAAGAAAGCCCGACTTCGGATGCTCCTGAGCAAGTGCGGTATACCCTACAACGAGTATGAACGCGCTGACGGATACTCTGACGTCGCTTTTCTTGCCCCACAGCGAAACAAGAACTACGAAGGCTGGTGGGCGGCCAGTCAGCGCCAACTTCAGGTGGTGACCAGCGAATGCCTAAAATGGGACGGAACGGAGAAGCGGGGCGAGTTCTATACCCGAGACAAGGGCAGCGCTGATTTCATCCAGCACTGCTTCTGCGCCACTGGCCGCCGAGCCACCATCAACCCCTCTGACCGAGTAGACGGTAAGACCGACTATGTGGTGCACGTCGTCAAGTCCGAGCCTTGGAGGCTCGCCAGCTCTAAGAAAGAGAACATAGGTACTGTCCCGTCGCAGGATGGCTTCTGCTACTGCTTTAAGGTTCCTACGGGAATGTGGGTATCTCGGAGAAACGGGAAAGTTGTTGTCACTGGCAACACTGGCAAGAGCGAAATAGCCAAGGTCATCACGGCCTACCACCTGCATCTGATGGGTTGCTTGCGGAAGCCACAGACGTATTGGGGCTTGCCCACCGCTGCGCAGTTGGTCATCCCGATCTTCGCGGCTAAGCCGAAGGTAACCAAGAACGTTCTGTACATGCCCCTGCGCACGTACCTCGAACAGATGCCTTGGTTCCGCGCGCACATGCGCCTGAACAAGTACATCGAGGCGGAGATGCGCTTCGACGAGCAGAACATTCGTGTTGCTCCGGTCGGTGCGGATGTTGACTCGATCTTGGGTGAAGCAATTTTCGGGGCGATCATTGATGAAATCAATTTTATGCAGGTCATTGCTAATTCGAGGAGGTCGCAAGCCAAGACAGGTCGTTCTGCCAAGTTTGACCAAGCGACTGAAATCTTCACGAAGACGACACGCCGGAAGAGTGGTCGGTTCGCGAGGAATGGGCCGAATGTGGGCGTCATCTGCACTCTATCGTCTACGAACTACCCGGGCGAGTTCACGGATGTGCGACGGCAGCACATCAAGGACCACAACATCAAGGACGTGTATGTCTACGCCCGAGCGCAGTACGAGGTAAAGCCTGCCGAGGACGCCGACCCCGAAGACTACTTCCATGTGTGCGTCTACTCGGAAGGAGCCAAGTCGGTAGAGCTGCGCGAGCGGGGCGAAGACCTACCCAAAGAGTGTGAAATCTACGACGTGCCGGGCAGGTACCGGGATGACTTCAGCACTGACCCGGAAGGCGCGGTACGCGACGTGATCGGTCGGTCCCTTCGTTCGCAGAGTCCGTTCATCGGCCGACGTTCTGCCATTGAGTCCGCAGTAGAGCTGGGCAAGCTCGTAGACCTGCCCGACATTGTCGAAGAGATGAACGTCGATCTGGCGGTACACGGGATGCCCACCTTTGTCCCCGGGCACTTCTGTAAAAACCCATCCCGCCCTCGATATGTGCACATCGACCTTTCTCACACAGGGGACCGATGCGGCATAGCAATGGTCAGGTTCGACGGACTGATGGAGAGAGTACGGAAGGGGGGCAGAATAGAGATGCTTCCCTGCGGTACAGTAGAGCTGGCTGTATCGCTGAGCCCTAGCGCCATCGCCGAGGTAGACCTAGCGGAAGTCCGTGCATTCGTCAGCAAGCTCAAGGAGGTTCTTGGGTACCCGATCCGTTGTGTCAGCTACGACGGATGGCACTCGCTTGAGAGCAGGCAGGAGTGGAGAAAGCAGGGGATGCCGACCACTCAGCAAACGGTGGACAAGGCCCCTTCGGCTGCCTACAAGGCATTCAGAGAAGCACTATACGATGAGCGCCTTGCTCTCCCGAATAACCCCGAGCTTTCGACTGAGCTTCGAGAGCTGGAATGGGATGCCAAGCTAGAGAAGGTCGATCACCTACCCACCGGCAGCAAGGATATCGCTGACGCCTGCGCCGGCGCGTTCTTTGTGATGATGAATCGATCTGCGACTTGGAACACCGAAGATGAGGGGGGCCGAATTCTCAAGCAAGACGACAGGTTCTCCTCTGACCGTGCACACCTCGGACCGCGCAGATAGGGATACCCCTATCTGTCGGCACATTTTCCGCATAACTGCCCCGCCTCTGATTTCAATACCCTCCTCTGTCGGCACATTTTCCGCATAACTACTGTAGTGTCTGGCGGTGAGACCTGCTCTGGTGCCATTCTGTCTCTGCTGTACCCTGCGCGTGCTG
>Ga0210043_1000149_pt1 | contig 77274 bp, 75 predicted proteins | sample CryGeymet201501t_FD_183990 | JGI IMG/M metagenome (GOLD analysis project Ga0210043, IMG submission 183990) | Groundwater microbial communities from Crystal Geyser aquifers in Utah, USA - Crystal Geyser metaG 2015-01t (SPAdes) (version 2) | ecosystem: Environmental > Aquatic > Deep subsurface >... | reverse complement strand
TTTCTTTTTCGAGGGCAAATGTAAGAGCTAGTTTCGAAAATATTTTTTCTACAGTATCATAAGCTTCCGTATCCCCATAATAAGCCAGCACTCCCTTGCCATAGACAATTGGCAGATTTGGCATAGTACGAATTACTTGACTACCTATGGGAGCCTTATCTTTGATAAAGGAATATTGAATTCCTGCTGCAATAGAAATAATCGTTTTAGGAGAATTGAAGTGGGTTAAAATATCTTCAATTTGATTTGGTTTTACTGCGAGTATAAGTATTTGAGACTGATTGATACAATCCTGAATTGTATCACAATAATTTATTGAAGAATCATTTTTCTTTTGGATATCGAATGCTACTTTTTCGAACTCATTGCTTAAGCCTCTATAAATAGCAGATCCCATATTCCCAAGACCTAAAAAGCCAACTGTTATTTTATCCATAATTTCTTTCTCCAAATATTGCTGTTCCTATACGAATGATATTAGATCCTTCTTCCAATGCTATTTTATAATCACCCGACATTCCCATTGAAAGTAGACTCTGAGGGAAAAATTCATCTCGAATCTTTCGTAGTTCTTTAAAGACTTTTCTGGTAAGGATTGGATCTCCGTCCGAGGGTCCCATAGTCATAAGCCCTGCAAATTTGCAGAAATCATGGGAGTAATCTTTAATCTTTATAAGTATTTCATCTAGCTGGGTAATATCAAATCCGTGTTTAGTGTCTTCTTTACTTAAATTAAATTGTAATAAATAATTTATTAATATCTCTTCAGAGGCTGTTCTCTTGGAAAGATCTTTCCAAGCTCCCCAAGACCCAAGCCCATGAACTGTATCGAAGACTGCTACAATTTTTTTCACATTTCCTGATTGAAGTGGTCCTATGTGATGAAAGATAGGTTTGTCTTTATTATTTGCTTGGTCTGAAAATTGTTCTGGGTATATTGATTGAAATTCTTGCCATTTGGAATTTCCCTCTTGAACAGAATTCTCTCCAAACAAACGAATGCCTTGCTTGTAGGCAGCCTCTAATGTGCTAAAAGGATGCTTCTTGGATACCGCAACTAAGGATATATTATTATTGCCTGAAATTTCTTTGGCTTCGTCAAGAAGAGAAAGATATTTTTCACCAAAGTTCATTGTGCTTGTAAAAGTTTACTTTCTAGCTTTTCAATTCTTCTCTCTATAGATTCAAGTCTAGTATTTGTATCTTGCATATGAACATTTAATTTTGTTTCGAGATTTTTAATTCTTTCTTCATTGGATCTAGACTTCGATGTAAACGATGCACTTGACTTTTGAGTTGGTTTGGATGCAACTTTTGGTGAACTCGATTTAGGTTTTGAAATTGCCTGAGACTTCACTTTTGGTTGTATTTTTGGTTTGGATAGAGTCTGTGATTTGGTTTTTGTAGAAACCTGTGATTTAGAAGTCGAATTTGATTTTGTTATCTGCTTAGGCTTTACAATAGTCTTACTTTTGTTATCGGTTGAAGATTTTACTTGATTGCTAGTTTTACTTTCCTGATTGCTTTGTGAGCTAAGGGAGCTAGGCTTAGATTCCAATTTAGGATCAGGTTTATAAACAGTAGCAGATTTATCTGACATTTCAGGAGGAATAGGATTTTCTTTTAAGGAAGCTATTGAGGAAGAAGAAGAAGAAGAAGAAGAAGAATCATTGGATAGTTTTGATGAGTCTGTCATCTTCGATTCTCTATCTTCAATTTTGCTCTTTTCAGAATTAGTTGTATCTGATTCTTTTTGAGGAAGATTGGGGATTTCTGGGTATTCCTTTGCCTCAGCATCCATTTTATAGCTTGGTAGGTCTCTGTCTTCTTCGGCAGTTGCTAAATTAGAATTCGACGAGTCATCCATACCATTCTTTTCATCACCTAGGATCATTCTTTCAGAACTTTTTCCTTTTCCCTGCCAATTTGGTAACATTTCTGAGATTTTATCCCGATAGATAAAAGCATAGATACCCATGGATGCAACAATTACAATGAGTGCGGCTGAAATAACAATTTTAACATTTTCTCTATCTGCCATGGCTTTACTAATATCGGCTTACAAATACCAACTCTCTAGAGTATTACGAATTTTTCTAGTCTTGGCAACCTTTTTTCCAATTGGTTCAGCACCTAGGAAACAAGAAGCGGATGAGTTAGGTAGAGTGGAAATTCTAGAACGAGTCCTCTCAGAAAGATCAACCTATCAATTATTCTTAATTGATTCTTTTGAAAGTGAAAATCCTTGGAATATCTTTCGAGGGAACTCTTTTCTCAATCATACAGAATTTATTTCCAAAACTCCTGAAACGGAAGCATTCAATCTTGAATACAAAATCATTAGTAAATCACAAACATTACAGAAGAATCGCTCCTTCATGATTCATTCTTTTGTGGAACAACCCGGAATTGATAAAGTAGAAATAAGACCCCAAGCTCCGATTTATCTGCCTTCTGGAATTCCCATAAGGATACAGTTCTGGGCATATTCTGAAAATGTGAATATGACTGCTAAATTAATTTTGGAACAAAAAAAATCTCAAGATTTATATTTAGATTTAGGGAATTTCAAATTCGAAGGCTGGAAACGTATGGAAGCAAGGTTAGAAATTCCTGAAAAAAATATTCGTTTAGTTCAGTCCTTGCAGATCCCTCTAAAAGTAAAGGGTATTCGATTTTACTCAAATCCATTCCAAACTAAAGGAGCATTTTTTATTTATCTTGATCAAATGACTGTTTTACTAGAAACTTCAACCGCGATATATTCAGGATCTGAAATTAAAGATAATTGGGGAGATTAAAAAAACCCTGACTCTGCCGAAGAGCCAGGGTGATCACCATTCCCATTAAATGAAATTAAATTCCATTTAATAGTTTCAACACTGAAGCGGGCTTCATATTTGATTGCGCGAGCATCGCCGTACCACTCTGCACTAATATTTGTTTTGTTGTAAACGCAACCATCTCTTCCGCCATATCAGCATCTCTGATTCTAGATTCTGAGGCTTGCATGTTTTCATAAGCTGCCATTAAACCTTTGGAAGTATATTCCATACGATTGTAATAAGCACCCATATCCGCACGCTGCTTCATAATCTTTGTCAAAGCTGCGTCTGCGATTCCGATAACATTGTCCGCTTTCTCTGGTGTTGAAAGAGAAATGGGACGTCCATCGTCACCGACCATCTTCAATGCCCTTGAGGTCATAGTTCCAATATAGAATCTCTCTCTCTGGTGCTGATTAGGTCCCATGTGAAACCACATAGATGCATCCTTTGATGTTCTCGCAAACCTACCATCAAACAGTTTGAATTGATTAAATTCAGCCTGTGATGCAATTCGATCGATCTCATCTACCAGAGCAGATACTTCTACTTGAATCATCTGCCTATCCTCTGGGGAGTATATACCATTCGAAGATTGAACAGATAGAACTCTAATTCTCTGGATGATTTGAGCCGATTGATCCAGAAAACCTTCTGCAGTCTGAATGAAACTCATTCCATCCTCTGCATTTCTCTCTGCCTGTCTAAGACCTCGAATTTGAGTCCTTAGTTTCTCCGAAACAGCAAGACCAGATGCATCATCTCCAGCTGAGTTAATCCTCATACCAGAAGATAGATTCTTCATGGTCTTATCTACTTCCCACTGATTAAACTTTAAAGCTCGATGCGCATTGATCGAACTTAAATTGTGATTGATAATCATCTTTCACACTCCTTTGCTAACTAACATTAACTTTATTAAAGTTAGTCGGACATTCCCTGTCCGGCCGCAAAGGGGAGAAGCGGCCCGACAAAGAATCATGCACCAAAGGACTTAATCTATTTAATATTCCCCTTTATACCATAACAATACATAATAAGATAATAGAGTCAATTTAAATTTATTTTTTAGTAAATTTTTTATAAAAATTTTAAAAAAAGCTAAAGTTTAAAATAATATTAATTTTTTATAATATTAAATTATTAATATACTAATGAATACATAAAAAGGCAAACCTGCCCTAAGGAAAGTTTGCCTAAGTTTTTTTTGGAGAACCACTAAGAGAGATCACTCTTAGTGGTCGTTAACTACCGGATTATCGAAGTAGAGATAATACGGACTGTGGTCTAACGTTAGCTTGAGCAAGCATCGCAGTTCCAGATTGAACTAGAATTTGATTCTTGGTAAAAGCTACAGTTTCCTCAGCCATATCAGCGTCCCTGATTCGAGATTCAGATGCTTGAGTATTTTCATAAGCGTTCATGAGCCCTTTAGTCGCATGCTCTAGCCTATTGAAATACGCACCCAAGTTAGCTCTTTGTTTGTTTATTTTGTAAAGAGCCTCATCCAAAGTTCCGATTGCTTCGTTAGCGAAATCAGCTGTTGAAAGTGTTATTAGAGAGTTGTCTTCTTTTTTCAAGGAGAGTGATCTTGCAGTCATTGTTGCGATAAACACTCGCTCTCTTTGGTGCTGGTTTGGTCCAATGTGAAACCACATAGAAGCAGAACGAGAACCTCGAGCGAAATCACCTTGCAATAGATTCATTTTATTGAATTCTGCTTGAGAAGCGATTCTATCTACCTCATCAACGAGCTGAGAAACCTCTACTTGGATCATTTGACGATCTTCTTGAGTATAGATACCGTTGGAAGATTGGATCGCAAGCACTCTAATTCTTTGGATGATATCATTCATTTCTTGAATGTATCCTTCGGTAGTCTGAATCATAGACATACCGTCCTCAGCGTTTCTTTCAGCTTGTCTTAGTCCCTTTACCTGAGTTCTCATTTTCTCAGAAACGGCTAGTCCGGACGCATCATCTCCAGCGCGATTGATTCGCATACCTGAAGATAAAACTTCCATGTTTTTTGAAACTTCGTCGTTTTGAAACTTTAGAACTCGGTGCGAGTTGATCGCAGATAAGTTGTGGTTGATGATCATGGTTTCCTCCTTGAAACTTGATCAACATTCAAGAAGCAATCCTTGCTTCCTTTATGTCTGTCTGGTTTGTTGGTCTATTTCTTTTTACATTAAAGATATCGGAAACCAGAGAGGCGTAATTAATCCAACGATTTTGATACGGAATTAGAGTTTTTTGATTGATTTCGAAGATAATTAACGATTTTTGAAGTTCAAGAGGCTAGTAAAAAAATATTTTAAATATTAAAAAAATCCATTTACCTGTAATGAGAAGATCGAATGATTTTGAAATTCCCTACATTAATTTTTTTATTTTAAACTTAAATTATGAAATTTTTAGACAATATTACAATACTCGTAGTAGATGATGAACCTTTGCAATCTATGATGACTTGCCTAATTCTTAAGAAATATGGCTTTAAGCCAATTGCAAGCCATTCAGGGGAAGATGCGATATTAAAGATTCGCGAATTTACAGATATATCCCTGGTTCTAATGGATATAGAATTAGGACAGGGCATGAATGGAGTAGAAACCTCTAAACTAATCATTGAATTTCTTGACTTACCCATCGTTTTTCATTCCGGACATTCTGACATTTCAACTCTTCAAAAAATAAAAGACGTTCAAAGATTTGGCTTTGTATTGAAATCATCTGGAGAACACCTTTTGATTTCAAATATAGAGATGGCTTTAGAGCTCTATTATACTAAGAAAAAATTAGAAGAAAATGAACTAAAGTATGATCTCATTTATAAAAATATCAAAGAAATTTTTTGGATCGAAGATGTTATAAACAATAAACTAATTTATATTACTCCAAGTGTAGAGAAAATTTTTGGGATTACAACTAAGGAGCTGTATGGGAATACTTTAAAATTTTTAGATTCAGTTTTTAGTGAAGATTTAGAGATTGTAAAAACAAATTTTGAAAAAGCTTTAGAATCAAAAAAATTTGTTAGTTTTGAATATAGAGTGATCAATCAAAATAGCGAGATTTTTTGGCTCCAAGCAAGATTGTATCCTATCAAAGATGAAAATGATACTGTAGTAAAGATTGTTGGTTTTGCTGAAAATATCACAGAAATGAAAACTATATCTTTGGATCTCAAAGAAAAATCCAAACTCTTAGATCTTCAGTTTCAAGAAATGCCTATCATTTCAATGTTTTGTGATATGGAATTCAATGTTCTTAGATGGAACACCATGTGTGAAAAAGTATTTGGATACAAAGAATCTGAAGTAATTGGTAAATATATTCTACCTTTTATTGTTGCTCCTGAAGATTTAAAAGATGTTAAAAATATTCCAACGTTAATAAATTCAGAAACAACAACTTTTGAATTCACCAATTGGAATTTAAATAAAGCTGGCGAGAAGATTCTATGCAATTGGTACAATACTCCCATTCGAGATGAAAACGGAAAGCTATTAGGTCTAATATGCAATGCTATTGACATAACGAAGATTAAACAATCAGAAGATGCGAATTTAAAATTGATTCAAGAAAAAGAAGTTTTAATGAGAGAAATCCATCATAGAGTAAAGAATAATATGGCGACTATCTCATCCCTACTCTATTTAGAAGAGGAAGAAATCACAGAAGAAAATGCAAAATCATCCTTACAAGAAGCTCGAAAAAGAATTATGAGTATGATGATTATCTATGAGAAATTATTTGAAAGTAAAACATTTTCAGACATCAGCCTAAAAGAATATCTTAATTCACTAATAAATGAGCTTAGGTTTACATTTCCAAAAAACCATGCAGAGATATCAGTCGACTTAGAAGAAGTAGTATGCCATACAAATATTATATTTCCAATTGGTATCATAGTAAATGAATTATTGACAAATTGTTATAAACATGCATTTCCTTTACCTAATTCAAATGGTCTTATCCATGTTCATGGTTTTAAATTGGAACCTAATCTATATCAAATAACTATCGAGGATAATGGAGTTGGTTTCTCTCAAATAGAAAATGTAACATCGAATACATCCACTTTTGGATTAAAATTAATAGATATATTAACTCGACAAATCAAAGGGAAAATTTCACAAAGTTTTCGTAATGAGAATGAGGGATCTAAAACTCTAATCCAATTTAATTTAATATAAAATATGAATTAGAGTTCTTTTTACTGTTTATTCTGGGCTTTTTTCTTCTTTAACCGCATCAGAAGAGCTGTCAGGGTTCTTAGGTTCTGATTGATTCCTGTTATGGGGTCTTCGATTTCGACCATGCTTATAAGGCTTTTTCTTTTCAGTTCCCTGATTCGCATTGCCTGTTACATTATTATTGTTCTTACTCTCAGCGTTGTTCTGGTTACCAGTATTATTCTGATTTCCTGAGTTGTTCTGAGCTGGAGTATGATTTTGATTGCCCTGGTTCTGATGGTTATGGTTGTTATTGCTATGAGAATTTCTATGATAATCTCTTACGGGTCTTTGACGTAAAGAAATCTCCCAGAAAAATGCAGACTGCAATGCCTCATCATCTTGAACAGAAATAGCAATAATCTTAAACAACATAAAGGCATCATAGAAAAAGTCCTTCTTCTTAAAGAATGCATTCTGTTCAGCCTTTTCATCTTCAATTGAGAGGAACCTAGATTGACTAGTAAACATCTTGACCAGTTTATCTTTATCTCTTTTTGAAATACCCATGCTATCACAGAAAGGATCTAATGCTGTCTTGATATTGTGAGCGATATTTCCCTTAGAACCATCCAAGGACGGCTTGACTAAGTCATAACAGATTAAAGCATAAAAGATGCATGGAGTCATCTCTTCACGTTCTGTTAGTAACTTGTCAGTGATTGCGAGCCTTTTGCCAACACCTTCTTCAAAAAAATTCTGAATCCAAACATCATCTTTCTTAACATTCTCAAAAGGTTGAGGAATCAAGACATCCAATAAATGGTTCTCAGCGAGTCCTTTAAATATGATAGAAGTCTTCCAAGTTCGAAAGATCTTGTTGTATTCTTCGATCATACGAGCGGGAGCAGCTTTCAAAATTTCTAATCTATTCTTCTTAATAGATAATTTCGTTTTCTTTTCGATATCCATTCCTAAGAGAACAGAGAACTTAACCGCTCTTAGCATACGAACTGGATCTTCTTTAAAAGACATATCGGGATCACCGATTACACGAAGAACACGGTCATTGATATCTTCAAATCCACCAACATAATCAATGATGGATTCATTTCTAGTATCAAAATAAAGGGAATTGATAGTAAAATCTCTTCGAGCAGCATCTTCTTTCGCAGAACCAAAGATGTTATCTTTCTTCATTAGATAGTCTTTGTCTTTATTGTGCTTCTCATTGCGGTGTTCAGGCAAAGATCTAAAAGTAGAAACTTCGATTACTTTTCCCTTAAAGAGAATATGTACAATCTTGAACCGACGACCAATGATTCGGCAGTTGTTAAACATCTTCTTAATTTGGTTCGGAGTGGCATTTGTTGCGATATCGAAATCTTTTGGCTTCTTATTCAGCAAAAGATCGCGAACTCCTCCCCCAACTAAAAAAGCTTTGTAACCGAATTTGTTCAGCCTGTGAATGATTTTGATAGCATCTGGATCGACTTGAGTCTTTCGAATCGAATGAGATTCTTTATAGTATCTTTTCCCTTCTGGATAGACGAGGACATTGTCAAGAGAACTGCCCTTCCTCCGGAAAAGGTTTGCAAAAATTTTCAACATATATGATAAGTCAAGTATCCTTTTAAAAACTGCCATGGCAAGTAAATTTTAGGGACATTAAGGCAACCTTGGAAAATTTGACCCACACAGAAACTCTCTACGAAAAGCTTATAATTGCCTCTTTACGCTTCCGTAAAAAGTGGCATTTTTGGCAAGGAAAAGGCCGAGAAAAGATCTCCTTCCTTGTTGTTCCTCATTCAGATCAAGTCATTGTAAAGCTGGATTTGTCCTTTTCTATGCTTATTTTCCTATCTACCATTTCTACACTTCTACTTATCTTAAGTTTTTGGGTATTGATCTACTATAGCTTTATATGGCAAAGAGATCCGACCATAGTTCTAAACTCCAATACAGATCGTACGAAATTTCTCTATTATAGCCTATTGGCCGATGAAATGGAAGAAAGCATCGAAAATTTAGAGAAACAGACTGAAGAATTAAATTTACTCGCTTGGGATGAGGTTTCCTGGAAAAAGTTGATCACCCAGGATTATTTTCCAGAATTAGAGATACCCAGACCAGATTATAAGGAAATGGAGACGAATATGAATTTGTTTCCCAAGACTGTTCAAAGCTACTCAGAAATCTCAGTCAGGCTCAAAAAAATGGAACCAGTCTTTCATAATGCAATTGATTACTTAGATAGAAGGGAAACTATTTTTCAGAACATGCCCAGAGGACGCCCTCTAGCACCTGGAGTGGGAAGCGTAACTTCTACCTGGGGATATCGTATGGATCCATTTGGGATTCTTCCTACAGGTGAATTTCACTCGGGAATAGATTTTGCAGCTGGAGAAGGAACTCCCATTTATGCAACTGCTCCAGGAGTTATCCCCAAACTAGAATTTAGTACAGGTGGACTGGGACGAGCTGTTCGCATCAACCATGAAAATGGGTTCTACACTATGTATGGACACTGTTCACAGGTTCTTGTCCAAGATGGTTCGGTAGTTAAGAGAGGGGATAAAATCGCTCTTGTAGGTCAGACAGGTAAAGCTACAGGCTCTCATGTTCACTACGAAGTTCACATAGGTATCGATCCTTCTATGGATCCTGAAGAATTCATAAACCTGGATTAGATATTTTGATTGATAGATTCAGCTTAGCGCTCAGAAAGTAAGAATGATAGATAGAATTCCAGTCCCCAATTTTTTTGGTTGGGACGGCCCTTCCACTTTTAGTATTTTGATGATGCTAGCCTTTCTTACAGCATCCTATATGCTTCCCAAAGAATTCAAGAGAAAAGGTCTTGAACCTGCTCATTCAGATACCATGATTCTTCTTGGTATTATTGGAACCTTGATAGGAGCTAAGGTATTTTTTATATTTGAAATCTGGGACCAAGTCTTTGTTGCAGCTCCTGGCTTTGAAGGCAAATACCTCTATCCCCTTACCCATTGGTACGGATTCCCTGGCCAACCTGGACTTTGGAGTTCTTTGTTTTCTGGTGGAGGATTGGTTTTCTATGGTGGATTTTTAACAGGATTTTTATTTGTTTATCTATTTATGAAATCCAAAGGATTAAACTACGGACTTTACTTTGATGCTGTTGCACCTTCTATGTCCATCGGCTATGCGATAGGAAGACTGGGTTGTTTTGTGTCTGGTGATGGTTGCTACGGATTTGCGACCGACGTCGAAATACCCTTACTTGTGTTTAACTACCACGGTGCCCATCCATCAGGTGTTCCAGTTTGGAATACACCTGTTATGGAATCCATAATGGCATTTGCCTATTTTGCATATTTTCAATATTGGGCAAAGTTCCAGGGTTTCCGAAAGTATAGTTTAACTTGCCAGTTTTTGATCATACATGGAGCAGCAAGACTTGCCATTGAATTCCTAAGAGTTAATAAGGCAGTTATTCCATTTATTGATCCACCGAAAATGTCCAACATTCCAGATTCATCTCAGAATCCAGAATTCTTAACAGGTTACTATTGGCATGGTTTTAGTCAGTCACAGTACATCTCCATCGCTTTAATCCTGTTTGGATTATTTTATCTTATCAAGGGTAAATTATGGATACGAGATGCAAAAGATGAAATTCCTCAAAGTGAGCCGAAAGCAACATGAAGCAGTTTCCATTTTTTGAATTAGAAAAGGAAGGCTCCATTGCTACTCTCTATCTTAACAAACCTGAAAAGAGAAACGCAATGGATTGGTCGTATTGGAGAGATCTTCCACTTGTTGTTGAAGAGATTGAAAATGATAATGAGATTCGAGCCTTCGTTGTTGCAGGTAGAGGAAAGTCTTTCTCAACAGGATTGGATCTAACAAATTTTTTTACAGAGTTTAAGGATACAGTGCAAGGTGCAAATGGGGATGATAGAGAAAGATTATACAAACTCATTTTACAAATGCAAAAGGGAATGGATAGAATCCAATACTCTCCCAAGCCTTCTATTGCAGCAGTCCAAAAACATTGCATAGGTGGCGGATTAGATCTAATAGCTGCCTGTGATATTCGATATGCATGTACCGACGCCTCAATTTCCCTAAGAGAAGCTAAGGTAGGTATAGTTGCCGACATGGGTTCCTTGAATCGACTACCCTCTATCATCGGACAGGGTCATACAAGAGAGCTTGCACTCACTGGAAAAGACATTAGTGCTGAGGAAGCTTTGGCTATGGGTCTTGTTAGCAAAATTTTTCCAACTATGGAAGAGTTGATGAAAGCCGCAAAAGAAACAGCCAAGGAAATCGCAGATAATCCAGCGATTGTAATTCGTGGAGTGAAACAAGTAATGAATTACTGCATGGATAAATCTATTCCAGCAGGATTAGACTACGTTGCTGCCTGGAATGCAGGGCAGATGGATTCCAAAGATTTCAGAGAGGCAATTCAATCCTTTCAAAATCGTAAGAAACCTAATTTCAACACGTAAATTTTGAGAATATGAAATACTTAGAGTTAAGCGAGAATATCCAAACCCATTTCTTTGTTAGCAGAATTTTGGATATTTTGCTCAATCGCAAGCTTCATAATCTTTTCAGATGTTACCATCTGCGCTTGGAATATCTCCTTGGGCAAATTGGCGATACGTTCAATCATATTTGCTTGGGAATTAGTCATCTGGTTGTAGCTATTTATTTGCATTTTCTTCGTCCCCTATATCTGTATTCGGTTGAATATAGAAAAGCTAAAGGGTATTTCCAAAAAAAATGAAATTTTTTGTAGAAGCAACTAAATTAGCCATGAATATGGAAAGGTCTAAAGACTTTACCAGAGCATTCAATGCCTACCAAAAATCGCTTTCTTTAACCTCAAATGAAACTACTATTATTAAAATTCAGTCAAGACAGGCTTGGTGCTTACACCAAGTAGGAAATCCTTTAGAGACTGAAAGAATATACCAAAGTCTTTTAGAAAAGTTCCCCAACAACCCTTGGGCTAGTATTCTTTATGCGAAATATTGGATAAAAACTAGAAGGTGGAAGGCGGCAAGATCCTTACTAAGCCAAGCATCCACTCTATTCCCCAACAATCTCGAACTCTACCTAACTCATGCATCTCTTATGAAGGATATGGAAAGATCCAATGAAGCTATTGAAATCCTTAAAAAAGCTCTAGCCCAAGAATCTTTAACAAAAGGTAGAGGCATTAATAGAAAAGATATCTGGGCAGAATTAGGAAGTCTTTTTTTCCAGAGGGGTGATTACAATTCGAGTATTTCTTCTCTAAAGAAATCCTTACTTATGGATGAAGAAGAGAATTTTCTCCACTATGATATTTTAGGAATATGCTATCTTTTAGTTGGAGATCATGAAAATTGCATCCATTATATTGATAAATATATTAATTATAATGGTGAAATTGATACAGAGATCCTAAAGATAAAAGCAAGGGCTCATGCTAGAGCTGGAGTTTACCACTTAGCTACAGCCAGTATTCTACAAGCCTATGCCTTGGAGGATAGATTGAATTTGGATGCTGAAGATATGATCGATCTTGCTCCATTGAAGCAATTGGGTTTTTTAGAAACCTTAGAGAATCTTGAAATAGAAGAATAAGAAAAAAATGGTCCTTCTATGTAAAAAGAAGAAGGACCCAAACAACCAGACATACACAACTTATCATAACCGAGTGATTCGCTTGGTTATGAGCAAGCCTACTTAAAGAATCGACTGGCTATGTTTTTTCCAATAGGATTTTTTTAGAAAAATGTTTCTACTAAGCTTGGACTTCTTTTCTTTCAAGAGCAAGCATTCCACAGGCTCCACCGATTTCCTTACCTGGAGATCTACGATTCATAATTGGAACCCTAGTTTTAATTTTCAACTTTGCTACGAATTTTTCTATTTCTTCTGATGATGGAGTTCTCCAACCATGAAAGCTCGTATTCAAAGGTATAACATTGAATTTACATTTACCAACACGGGAAGCAATTCTTGCCATAGCAATAATATGATCATCCGTCATATTTTTATCTGGAATCATAACGTATTCAAATGTGATGGTGCGATCCAACACATCGACAAATTTTTTGGCAGCTAATATGAGTTCGTTTAGTGGAAATTTTTTATTGATATCCATAATTTCTGATCTTGTATTAGGATCAGATTGATTGAGTGATATTGCAAAATTATAAGGCTGCTTTTCTTCAATAAATTGTAGAATACTGGGAACAACTCCTGCTGTAGAAATTGTAATTCTTTTGGCACCGAGATGGAATGCCTTAGGATGGTTCAAAATTTCTGCTGCTCGAATGACTTCTTTATAATTGTGCATGGGTTCACCCATTCCCATAAATACAATATTCGTAGCCCTATCCCCAACAAGATTTTCCACAGTTAAAACTTGGTTTAAGATCTGCCAGGTTTTTAAATTACCTTGGAATTTTAGTGTACCAGTCGCACAGAAAGAACAATTTAAAGTACAGCCAACCTGGGATGAAATACAAATGGTTTTACGGTCACCATCTCCGCTGGGAATCCAAACAGCTTCAATTTCTTTGCCTGGCGCAATTTCGAAAGAAAACTTTTGGGTTCCATCCACTGAAACTAAATGGTGAGATACTTTCATCTCTTGGAATTCAGATATCAGCTTTAATTTAGTTCTCAGTTGAATAGGAAGATTTGTAAATTCATCCCAGTTCTTGTATCTATGCTTGTATAAACCTTCAAATATCTGAGTGGCTCTATACTTAGGCTCATTATTTTGAATTAAAAAATCTTCTAGCTCAGAAATTCTTTTGCCTTGGGGCGTAAAATTTAGATCATCTAAAATTAAAGTCTCATCTTTTTTAGAGCTTGCAGGTTTGTTTTCTATTCTGGGATTTATCACTGATTTGTTTTATATAAATTAAATAGCGATATAAGATAAACTACAAAATAGATTTTAAGTTTCTTGGATAACTTTTCCATCTTCCAAGATCATACGGATCAATTTAGTCATCTCAACAGAATACTCAACATCCAAATGCTTCGTAACTCCTTCACAGAAGCCATTGATAATTAAAAGTTTGGCATCGTCTTCTGATAAACCCCTAGTCTGAAGATAGAACAATTGATCCTCATCTATTTTGGATACTGTGGCTTCATAATTTAGAGTTCCATTTTCACCAGTTGCATCATTGTATGGATAAGCATGAGACTGAGAACGATCGTCCATCATAAGACCATCGCATTTCACATGACTATAAGAACCTTGGGAATTGGCATCGAATTTAACAAGACCTCTATAGGAATTGATACCACCATCTAAGGATACACCCTTAGCTAAAATATTGGACCTGGTATTCTTACCAACGTGAATGATACGTGCTCCCGTATCTTGGATCTGACCCTTCCCTGCAAATGCAAGAGAAAGAACATCTCCAGTCGAATTGTCGCCGAGTAAAACTATCCCGGGGTATTTGATCGTATTGGCGCCTATGTTACAATCTGTCCAGGTAATATGTGCATTTTCGTGACATAGACCCCGCTTCACAGTCCAATTGTACATGTTCTTCTTCCAATTCTGAATTGTAGTGTATTCGATTTTTGCACCCTTGAGAGCAACTAACTCGACAACTGCCGTGTGAAAGTTAGTTCCTGCATCCTGAACAGATGTGCAACCTTCGCTGTATTCTATATGGGCATCTTCTTCTGCTATGAGAAGTGTTCGTTCATATTGTCCAGAAGACAGTGCTGTAACCTTAAAATAAGCCTGAAGTGGCATAGGAGTCTTTACTCCCTTAGGAACATAGGCGAATGAACCACCACTGAATACACAGGAATTAAGCGCAGAAAATTTGTTATCACCAATAGTAACAACTGTTCCTAAATACTTTCGAACGATATCTGGATATTCTTGGATTGCAGTATCTATATCACAAAATATAATTCCTAAATCGGTTAACTCCTTCTTCACATTTGCATAAATAGTTTCAGAATCATTCATCGTTTCGATTCCTGCTAAATATTTACGTTCGTGTTCTGGAATTCCTAACTTTTCAAAAGATCGAAGTATTTCTGGGTCAACATCGTCCCAGGACTTTTTCTTCTTTTGGTTGGAACCTACATAATGGACGTAGTTATCCAAATTGATGTTAGCTTCTGGTATAAATCCCCAAGTTGGCATTGCCTTAGCATTATAAACTTCAAATGCTTTAAGTCTAAATTCAGTTAGCCAACCTGGTTCATTTTTAATATGAGAAATAGATTCAACTACCTTGCGAGTCAGTCCTTTCGGAAAGTTATCTGCTCTGTAGTATTTTTCCGATTCTTCTGTTGGTTTATCTAAGGTAGTTTCCATTTTTTTTCCTTTATTAGTTTACTGCGTTAAAGTATTCTTTCGAACCTTTAGGATCAGCTTTCATTGTTTTCTTGCCTTCATCCCAGTTCGCAGGACAAACTTCACCATGCTTATCAGCAAATTGAAAGGCTTTGATCAGACGAATCGCTTCATCAATGTTTCTACCTACTGGTAAATCATTGACAGTTGCTTGGCGAATTACACCTGCTGGGTCTATAATAAAAGTTCCTCTTAAAGCGACACCTGTGTCAAGTAGAACTCCGAAACTTTTCGAAATCTCCTTAGTAACATCAGCGACCAATGGATATTTTACATCTCCAATACCGCCTTCTTTTCTAGAAGTTTTCTTCCATGCTAAGTGAGAATACTCACTGTCAATGGAAACTCCCAGAACTTCTGCACCTAATTTTTTGAAATCATCGAGTTTTGTATCATATTCAATTATTTCTGTAGGACATACAAAAGTAAAATCGAGTGGATAGAAAAATAGTGCGACCCATTTTCCTTTGTAATCAGATAATTTAATTTCTTTAAAGGACTCACCGATAACAGCTGTAGCTTTGAAATCTGGAGCCTGTGAAGTAACTTGTGGCATTTTGAGAATCTCCTTTTAGAATTATTCTAAACATTAGACTGAGTCTGGAAACTCTTTTTTTAAAAAAAATTATCCACCTTTTGCCATAAGAAATTTTTCCATAAATTCTGTGATATCACGGATGTTTCGATTGATCATTTTTCTCATTTCTGGTGGGATATTCTGTGACTTGACAACACGGTAGTAGTTGAGAGCATTTTTCAACATCTTCCTTCGTGCAAATTCCTGAGCCTTCATAAGCATAGGTTTGTATTTATAATAAGAATATTCCATGATAGAGTAGTTTCTAGAAAGTCGAAATCCATGAGGGATCTTTCCAAAATCATATGTCAATGTTAAAAAGGGAGCATCATCCACTTCTGGAGGTTTGAGCTCTAAGACCCCGTGTAGAATTTTCTCAGGTTCTTTTTCTTCTGGCTCAATCTCACCTAACTGTTCATCAAGGTCTCCATCAACGACTTCAATGTCAGGAATTTCGCCTTCCTCATCAAAACCATCTTCCAAATCTGGAGTTGAAGAATCAATTACTCCCTCTGATTTCTTCTCAGCGGCGAAATCTTCTGGATCAGGTAGACCAATATTAGGAAGCCCTAAATCTGCCTCGGAACTTAGATCAGGTCTCTTTTCATCTCTCTCTTCTTCTCTAGGAAGTGGAGCTGGAAGTTCGTAAGGTTTATCAGAGACCTTGCCTTCGAGTTCAAAATTTTCTGGATCAGGTAAGCCAACATAATCTTCGGGAGATTGAGGAAAGGCAGTTTCTTGCTTAGCTTCTGGTAAAGGAATGGGCTGTGATGGTGGAGGAATTTCTTGAGTTGGTAAAGCTTGATCAGGCAAGCTAATGGTAACAGGATCAGGAAGATTAACATCTTCAACTTCCCAGGGCTCCAAAGAAATACGAATAATGCGACCATCTTGAACTTTGTATTCATCGGGATCAGGAAGATTAATATCTGTTAGTGCATCGGGTATAGATGCTGGCGGATAATACGGTTCTAATGTATCTGAGAGAGAACCTGGTTGAGGAGCTTTTTGTTTAGCTTCTTTTTTTTCTTTGGCTTTTTGTTTAAGATATTCTTCTCGTAATTTAAATAGATCTTCTTTTCTTCTATCATCGCCCGATCTACGATCTTTTCGATTAAATCCTGTTCGTCGATCTTTAGTCTGTCGCCTTTCTTTACCTGACCTTCTATCTGTTAAGGGTAAATCCTTAAATTTATCCCAATCTCTAGAAAAAAATGTATCATCAGGAAGATCTAAACTTCCTGGGCTCCAATGATCATCTGGTACTGGAGGTGCTTGGTTAGGCTCAAGTCCTGGTACAACTGGAAGAGGTGGTGCTTGAATCTGGCTTTCCACCTCACTAGATGGTGGTGCCAAATTTTGAACTGCAGGGGACACGAATTGGTAAATAATGGGAGCAGGAAAATATCCTTCTGGTAGTTGCTTGGTAAATTCTGAGCCTGTTTGGTTGACTGGAGAAGAGCCCTGTTGGGGAAGTGGTGCAGCTGAACTGGAAGGAAATACTGGAGGATTACTAGTTGGTGCTTGGGGAAGAAATCCTTTTTGCAGTGATTCAGCCAAGGCTTCTGAAATTTCTCGTATAGCTTCCGCTAAATCACGAATCGGGATGGGTCCCGTAATAGGAATCTGTGATTTTAAATCATCAAAATCATCTTTCTCCCCATTCCCATCAAATAAATTATCAAGCTTCTTAGAGCTTTCTATAAAGTTATTAAGATCTTTAATATTGGCATTAATTTTCTCAGTAATTTCTTCATCAGGAATTCGAGAACTTGCTCTTTGATAAAGCTCAAGAGCACCTTGGATATTTAACTTATCAACGAGAGCCTCTGCATTGATGATAGGACGACGGTGGTGTGAGTATTTCGAATTCTTGCTGATGATGTCATCAACAAGATAGCTCAGTTTTGGTGGCTGAACTCCAGGAGGAACTTGGTAATCTTGCTTTTTTCCTTCATTTTCTTTCTTTTCATCTCCGTACTCACCCAAAGGTAAATTTTCGGGACGAGCAGCAGAATTCGATTTTGAACTAGAACCTCTGGGTTTCTCCTCATTCCACGAATTATCATCAGTATTGCCCTGTTCTCTAGATTTTTGTTTGGATTCTGAATCTGAATTGGGCTCAGAGGGTTCTTTGAGCACGGAATAAAGTCCCGCGCCTGCCCCAGAAAGCCCCAAAAGTAAGAGAAGCGCTGTTAACATATGCTTATACTATCTATCATCGAAGAATCAGGGGGTAAATCTTGATTCTATATACATAATTTCTTATTGACATTTGGATTCATACTAAGAATTATGAACTTATATGAAGGCAGTTGCTAAGAAAAATTTGAGTTTTGGATCTAGCCCTGATAATATGGATGGACTTCAGTTGAAAATCACTTTCGACGAAGATACAAAAACAGCTTACGGCGATTTTACCTGTCCTGATAAATTCCAAGGTCTCCCTGATACCATCCATCCTGGGGTATTAACAACTATCCTTGATGAAATTATGATGAACATAAATGAAGCAATGAATTTTGAAACACAAACAGGCGAACTGACTATTCGATTCCTCCAACCTGCTTTTGTGAATGAACCTCTTCATTTACGCGGCTGGTTTGTGAAAAAGAACAAAAAAGTAATTGAAAACCGTGCTGAAATCGAGAATGAAATTGGTAAAATTGTAGCTCGCGGTAAAGGTAAGTATATAGAAGCGGAAGAATAAATATTCTTCACTTATTCCTAATTTCCTAGCCAATTCTAGTAAATTAGCTAGGAATTATCCAAACATTTAAAATTATGGACTATATGCCGATGTGGTGGAATTGGTAGACGCAGTGGATTCAAAATCCTCCGGGGGCAACCCCTTGCCGGTTCGATTCCGGCCATCGGTAATTCCCACAAATTAAATTCTAAGTCCGCTTAGACAGTGCCTTTGCTTTCTCTGTTGGAAGATTTAGAACTTCCCTGCTTCCCATACCTTCTAGTATTCCTTTAGCAACATCTTCAGCTGATTCAAAATTTTTCTTTAAGATTTCAATAATCTTAAGAAAGCCTTCTTTATCTCCTAAAGCATTCTTTGGTAAATCAGTAATAACTCCCGATGGGCAACTAACAGATACTCGAACCTGGGTTCCGACTGTCTCCATAGCTAAGGCTCTAACAAAACCGACTAATCCAAATTTAGAAGAAGTATAAACAGCCATATTCTTAACTGCTGGCAAAAGACCTGCTATAGCAGCAACAATATGAAAATGCCCCTCTCCTTTCTCTAAAAAATATTTTAGTACTGATTGAGCAATCACTATGGGTGAAATCAAATCAACTTGGTAGGTGTGTTGTATGTCATGGAGACTCATCTGGGAAAAATTGCCGAAGTATGCTGAGCCAGCGGCTAATATAACAATATCTATGTTATGGGAAGTTAAGATTTGCTGAATTTTAGTTTGAATCTCTTCCAAATTTCCTTCAAAATCCAATTCAAATAGATGGGAAGAATCCCAAAAGTCCTCAGTTGGTTTAGTTCTTCGGTAGGTTCCATAAATAATTGCTGAACTTTCAAATAATTTCTTTGCGAGAGCTGAGCCAATTCCACCATTAGCTCCGATAATAAGTATATTTTTTTGATTCCATTCCATATATAAGATTAGACAAATGGGTAGATGATGGTTGTTATAAAAATTAATTCCCCTCTAGTAAAAAATTTTATTTCATCTTAAAATAAGAGAACTGATTTGTTATTTCAAGATAGAATCAATTATCATTTTTTATTTGGAAGTACGGATTCTGTAGTTCGAGTCCAAGCTGAGGTTTCGCCGTTTTATAATATTCCAGATTTTAAAATTCCCTCTTTCCCTTCTCTACATTCAGAATTTGCATTGATTCCTAGATTTCAATACGAGGTTCATTGGAACCGTAGAACATTTGAATCAAGAGAAATAAAACTTCCTGTATACATCGCAAATGATGAATCTGATCAAAGACCCCAACCAGATTGGTTGAAGAATTGGAGTATTCAAAAATCAGCTTTAATAAATGGGGTTTTCTTTTTAGAAAGAACTAACAGAGATCAAATGATAAGCACACAATATCTATCCCTCAGAGATATCGTGAACCCTAATTACTCAGAAGTCGAGGTAATCGAACAAATTGGAAAATTATATTTTTCTAAAGAAGAAAAACAAACCTTACATAAATTAGTTAAAATTCTCTATGCTGGAAAGCCAAGTGAAGAAAGAGAAATTGTTTCGAACTTATTTACCAATGAATTGGAGTTTGCGAAATTTTTAAGGAAAAGTATTTTTACTATTGAAATTCTTCCTTTAATACATGGAATTTTTCTTCAGGACATTCTCACAAAAATTGATGAACGCGTTATTAAAACCGCAATACGAAATTTAAGTCCCCCTGTAATGAATATGGTAAAATCTTCATTGTCTAAGAATAAATGGAAAATGGTTTTAGATTCTCCTTCATTAGAAGAAAATCATCCAGAGAAATTAGCTGAAATAATTGAAACATCTATCTTCCAAAGATTCTCTAGACAGATCTATTATAAAGAAGGCTCTTATTCAGCCTACCGCATTCCTAAGAACCCAGAAGACAAAACTATGATAGAATCTCTCGAGGGTGAGGATTCTAAAAAATATCAATTTTTTATTTCTAAACAATACCTTTCTTTTTTTTCAAGAACGAAAACAACCCTGCTATTTCTAACGAGAGAATGGATTGATATAATTCGATTTGATGCCTTTATACAAAGAAATGATATTGAATCTTCTGAATTTTATAGACTACCACCCAATTTAATTCTTAGAATACCAATTTCGGGTAATGTAAAATTTATCATAGGTAGTGGTATTACTAAATCGAAATCAAGTTTTGAATTTTGTCTTATGGATGGAAGTTATTAAAAATCGCTCTAGAAAAATTAAATTTTGTAGAGCGATTACCTTTGTGAATTTGGAATTCGCTAAGAAGAATGAGAAGAAAATTTAAGAAAACTTCTACTTTGTCTTAACCTTTTGAATTGCCTTATTCCATAAATCAATTTCTTTATCTCGAACTTCTTGCTTCATAGAAGGTTTGAATTCAGTTGCCTTATTATCAAGAGATTTCAGATATGCAACGGAAGGATAGAAACCTGTTTCGAGACCTGCCAAATAAGCAGCTCCTAGAACTGTTGTATCTACATTGGATGGTCTCACAACTTTAGTATTCAATAAATTGGCTTGGTACTGCATTAGATATTTATTAGAAGTTGCCCCACCATCTACTCTAAGAACTTTCAATGCTTTTCCAGTGTCTTTTTCCATAGCCTTTACTAATTCGTAAGATTGCAAGGCGATGGATTTAAGAGCAGCTCTAGTAATTTGAGCAGGAGTAGTATCTCTTGACAATCCAAAAATAGCACCACGAGCATCCATATCCCAATGAGGTGCGCCTAATCCAGCAAATGCGGGAACAAAAACAATATCATCCTCTGTTTTTAATTTTGAGACTAACTTTTCAGAATCAGATGATTTTTCAAAAAACTCTAAATTATCTCTTAGATATTGAATTACTGCTCCACCAATGAAAATAGAACCTTCCAAACAATATACAGTCCGTCCTTCGCCACCTAAGGCTAAAGTTGTAACTAATCCACTATTGGAAAGCTTGAATTCATCACCAGTGTTAAAGAGAAGGAAACATCCTGTTCCATAGGTATTTTTTGCTTCACCGACTTCTGTGCACAATTGACCGAAAAGAGCTCCTTGTTGGTCACCAACTAAGGAAGCAATCGGAATCCCGTCTGGAATACCTTTTAAACCAAGAGTTGTTCCAAACAATGATCTGGAATTTTGAACCTCAGGAAGAATTTTCTTTGGGATGGAGAGGATATCAAGAAGTTCATCATCCCATTTCTTTTCTACGATATTGTAGATCAAAGTTCTAGAGGCATTGGTATAATCCGTTTTATGAGATTTTCCACCAGTAAGTTTATACAATAACCAGGAATCTATAGTCCCAAATTTAATTTCTCCAGCCTCAGCCTTTTGTCTGACACCTTTTACATTATCTAAAATCCATTTAATCTTTGTTCCACTAAAATAGGCATCAATAACTAGACCGGTTTTTTTTCTAAAAAAATGTTCTAAATGTTTGGACTTGAGTTCTTGGCAATAGGAAGATGTTCTTCGGCATTGCCAGACAATTGCATTATACACAGGTTTGCCAGTCTTAGCGTCCCATAAAACAGTTGTTTCCCGTTGGTTCGTTATTCCAATAGCTACCGCATCTTTTAGAGATAAGCCAGCTTTTGAAACAGCTTGTTTGATTAGTTTTAAAGTTTTTTCCCAAATTTCAGTTGCATCATGCTCAACCCAACTTGGTTTTGGAAAATGTTGTTTAAATTCCAGATATGCAGAAGAAAGAGGTTTCCCCTTATCATTAAAACAATAAGTTCTGATTCCAGTTGTTCCTGCATCTATTCCAATGATGAATGATTTTTTATTTTTCATAGCCTTATATCCTTCATTTACTCAATCAATTTTTAAATTTCGATTTCTAATCCTTCGTAAGCCATAACAATTTCAAGAGATCCTTTTGGATCAAACATTTCTTTATATTTCAAAGCTCGTAAATAAACCATATCTAACTTCTCATCATCATAAGATGGATCATGGTGAAACATTACTAGTTTCTTAACACCAGCTCGAAGAGCAATGTCAGTTGCCATAGAAGCAGAACTGTGTCCCCAATCAATCTTTTGCAAGGACTCTTCAAAAGTATATTGTGTATCAAACACGAGTACGTCTGCTCCTCGGAAGTATCCTAAATATTGATCAATATTATCCATTTCTTCTAAATTAAATTCTGCATCTGAAGCAAAAATTAAGGTCTTATTTCCTTCCTGAAATCTATATGAATATGAACCACCAGGATGACGCATTGACTTAGATAAGGCTCTTATATTCCTTCCTAATTGAAAAACTTCCCCTTCTGGGTGGTAGGTAAAGGTCTTTGTAGCATGATATTGACTCCATTGTACAGGGAAGTGAGTGAATACATGCTGGTATTGAAGACGATCTTCTAGTCCTTCCATAGAAGTATGGAAATGGAATTGATTACCAGGAATAAATAAGGGAACAAAGAAAGGCATCCCCTGAATATGATCCCAATGAGTATGGGTCATCACCCAAAATGCCTCACCCTTGCCTTGTGCGAAATCTTTAGCTAAAAGAGAATTTCCTAAATTTCGGATACCTGTCCCTGAATCCAAGAGAATCAAGGCATCATCTTTATCTCTGATTTCAAGAGTGGTCGTATTTCCCCCGTAAGTCGAATGATTCGAAAAGGACAATCCGTCCAAGAATTTTCTTATATTTTCAGGGCTTTGAATATCCATCGCTGTAGCAAGAGATAGGATATGCTCAATTTTTTTTCTAATATAATTCGGTTTAACAGGAGCGCTTATGGAGCCACGAACTCCCCAAAATTTAATTTTCATAATAGATTTATCTTTTTCTATGTAACCCACTTAGTTTTTCCACTGAAAATCTTTTTTTTTCTTGAAATTAAGTAAAATTCTTTCAAAGTGGGGTTGAAGCATGTTTTCAACAGAAATAAAAAACGAAAATGGGATCTGTACGATCCTAATCAATGGAAGTGTAAGCTTAAAGAATGCAGTTCAGATGAAAGATACTATTATCGAACAAGCTGACCTTGGTAATTTGAATATTATCCTAGAATTTAGTGATTCCGTATACTTAGATAGTTCTGGAATAGGTGCAATTTTTAATGCTCAGAAATACCTAACTGAGAAAAGTGGAAATCTTAAATTAAAAAATGTTTCTAAAGATGTAATGACTATACTACGAATAGCAAATTTAGATAAACATCTTGATATTATCAAATAATCAGTCGATTATCTCTGAATAATTTATTAAATAATACTTAAGCTAGGCTTAAAGATCTATTTAATTTCTATTTTTAAACCTTATTCTCATATAGGCAAATTCTCTAAATAAACAGAATTTTTAATTATTGAATGTAATGATACATTTCAAAAATTAAATTTATCTACTTATCTATATTCTAAACTTTCAATTCTTGGATTGTATGGATGATAAAAGAAACTATGCCACTAAAAACATAAAGAAAAATTACAACATATAGAACCCATGGCCAACGGTCAGTCCCTATAGATGCAAGTAGTACTAAAAGACCAGTAATAACAATGCCCAGTTTACCCCAGGTAAAGTTCCCGCGAATTGCTACTTGCGGCTTAGAATAGCGAATAGTTGATACCATAAGTAGGGCAACTAATACAAAAAATGGTATAGAAATTGAAATGGGTACTGGTAGAACGGAAAATGCTAAAGGAAAAATCCCAACAATAACACCTGCTACTGGAGAAGGTAGACCCGTAAAAGATTTTGGATCGCTATCCACATTAAATCTTGCAAGTCGATAAGCTGCACAAATTGGAAACAATGCGGCGATCAACATTCCTATTGGAAAAAGATCTTCAAAAGAAAATAAATCTATTTTAAACTGATGGAATACCATTTGATACATAAGAACACCTGGAGCAATTCCGAATGTTGTTAGATCAGCAAGACTGTCTAAATCAGCACCTAATTCTGTAGTTGCATCCAATGCACGTGCAGCCATTCCATCAAAGCCATCAAATAAGGCTGCAAGGATTATTAAAAATCCAGATAGACTAAATAATCCGATGGGATTGGGGTGATTTACATTGTATTCAGATGCTACAAGAATTGAAACGAAACCCAAAGTCAAATTGCCCAAGGTTAATGTGTTTGGTATCCATGCTAATTTTTTTTTCATATTTTATGCTATCCTCTTGGGACTTACTTGAAAGTCTATATCGTCCCTTATTCCTTTAGTAAATAAATAATATCCTAAACATGCTACCATAACTCCATTGTCTGTGCTTAGTATTTTGCTTTTAGGATAATGTATTTCAACAGAGTTTTCAATTGCAAAACGATCCAATTTGTTACAAAGTGTTTGGTTTGCGAGAACACCACCACCTGCGACTAGGGTCTTTATTCCTGTTTTTTTAATTGCGTTTTTAATATTCCTAAGTACCAACTCTAAACTAGTTTCTTGGAATTCATAGCAAAATCGATTTATAGGTATTTCAGGATGATCTTTTTTTGCATAACTCAATGCTGTTTTAAGACCACTGAACGAAAAATTAAGTTCATCTTCCGATTGAGTTTTCAGCAATTTTGGTAGTGTAAAGGCCAGTTGCCGTTCTTGGAAGGATATATCCTTTATGTATTGGTTCGCATATTTCTCAATTTCTGGACCACCAGGATATCCAAGCCCTAGAATGGAAGCTGCCTTATCAAAGGCCTCGCCTAGTGCATCATCCAGAGTATCCCCTATTAATTCTAATTGATTCCAATCTCGGTGGATGTAGATATTAGAATTACCTCCTGAAAGAAGCAATCCAAGATGAGGAAAAGAACTCATAGTCTTGGTGTCAGAATGATCCTCAGATCCTGATTTCAATCGAGCTACAGCAAGGTGAGCCTCTAAATGATTTGCACAAACAATTGGAATTCCATGAACCAAATTTATGCATCTAGCCATTTGTGCACCAATCATGAGTGAGCCCATAAGACCAGGTCTTTGAGTAACGGCAACGTAATCTATCTCTGAAAATGAGATTCCCGATTTATTTAAGCATTCATCTAACAAAAGATTGATCTTTTCTAAATGAGCCCTTGAGGCAATTTCAGGAACCACTCCACGGAATTTTGCATGGGATTCTATTTGGCTATAAAGGGCTAGATGGAGTATCTCTCGTCCATTTTTCACAAGCCCTATGCTAGTCTCATCACAAGAAGACTCTATACCTAAGCCAATCATGAATCTATTTCTTAGATTTGTTCAATAAATCAATCGCGACCTTCAGTTGCGGATCAAATTCCAATTGAATCAAAGGAGCTTTTTTCCCAATCATAGATTCCGAATAATATAAAAAATGCGACAACTCTTCCGAAAGTAAGATTTTTTCTTTCTGTAATTTTTGGTAGAATAGATCCGCATTCTTTTTAGAATATGCAGGATTTTCCTTAGTAAAAGTTTTCAATAGATTCAACTTGGAAAGCTTTTCAAAATAAAATTTATCATCATCTTTAGGTCCAACTGGTTCAATTAATACATCTGGCTCGATACCCTTCCCGTGTATGGAAACTCCCGAAGGTGTGTAGTATTTTTGAATGGTAAGCGCAACACCAGTATTATGTGGAAGGTTGTAAATATTTTGAACCGAGCCTTTACCAAAGGATTTGGTCCCTACTAATTTTGCACGCTTATGATCCTTTAGAGCACCTGCTAAAATTTCAGAAGCACTCGCTGAACCATTATTCATCAGTATTACAACGGGGAGATCCAAGAACTTTCCCAATCCTGTGCTTGATTTATAGCTTCGAATCATAACACCATCTCTACCTCGAACAGAAACAACTTCCTTGCCTTTTTCTAAGAAAATTTCAGATAGTTGAACTGCTAAATCTAAAAGTCCGCCTGGATTATTTCGTAAGTCTATCACCAAACTTTGAGCACCCTGATTTGTTAAATCTTTGATCGCCTGGTAGAATTCTTTTCCTGTTGTATCCTTGCCCATAAATTGGAGAAGTCGAATGTATCCAATTTTATCATCTTTTAATAATTCTTTTTTAATATATTGAATCTTGATCATCTCACGAACAAGATCTACAGAGAATGGCTTTACATTCTTTCTTTCAATCATCAAACTAACACCAGATCCAACTTCCCCTCTCATCAAACTAATTGCATCATTGAGATTCATGGATTGTGTTTTGTTTCCATTGATTTCTATAATTTTATCTTCTGGAAGAAGACCTGCTCTTGAAGCGGGAGTATCATCTATTGGGGAGACGATTAATATTTTTCCATCTTGGAAAATTACTTCTATACCCAGGCCACCAAAAGATCCACGAGTTTCAGATTGTAATTCTTTAAATTCTTCTTTGTTTAAGAATCGACTATGAGGATCTTTTAGTGAAGAAAGTATTCCTTGAATAGCGCCTTTGTATAAATCTGCTTCATTTACTTTTTCAACATAGTCTGTCTCTAGATAAGATACAATTTCGTGCAGAATCTGAAGGTATTCTTCTGCATCTTGGGAAAATGCTTTCGCTTTAGGTGGAAGAGCAAAGATGAGAAAAGCAAGTATAAAACCAGTTCCCATCCAAGATAGATTTTTCAAAAATTTCAAATTTCCCCCTGAACCAATTTATAGATCTTAGGTTCTGTTGATTTTAGGACTTGGAATGCTATGTCGGGATTCAATCGATATACCTTGCAGGCTTCTATAAAAAGCTCTCTATCAGATGGCAATTTCTTCCCTTCTTCTATTGAGATGGCGGTTGATATTCGGTCTTTAGACCATTTTTCTAGAACACGATTTAGATCTAGCTCTGTAACTTGTTCTTTCTGAGCAGCACAAGATAGAATTAATAATAATAAAGGCAAAAGTAGGAATCGGTATTTCAAAAGCAAACCTCTATTTAGCTTGGTGTGAGTCCATTCCTTCGTCAATCAGTAAAATCTTAAAATCCCTATCAATTTACCCATGACTATTGCTTTTTTAGTCTTAATAGGCTTTAATTTAGGATTTCTTGGTTCTAAACGTATATGATCTGCTTCCTTGTAAAAAACTTTTAAAGTTGCTTCATCTTCAAGTAAGGCAACAACGATTTCACCATTTCGAGCAGTATCTTTCTTTTGGATGATTGCAAGATCTCCGTCATTGATTCCTGCATCTATCATGGAATCTCCCACTACTTTAAGGGCAAAGGTTCCTGGCTTCTTAGCTAAGCGATCTGGAACAGGAATATAAGATTCTACATTTTCTTCAGCTAAAATCGGCATTCCAGCTGCAACTCTCCCTAGAACAGGAATCGTAATCGCCTGAGAAGGAAGTGAATCCAAGGCATCGTTTCTTGTTAATTCAATTGCTCTAGATTGGTTTTTATGGGTTTTAATGAATCCTTTCTTTTCAATCGCCTTCAGGTGGTCATAGGCACCTTTTGCAGTGATTTGAAACTCATCACCAATCTCTCGGATGGTTGGTGGCATTCCTCGTTCTTTCATAGAATTGGTAATGAATTTATATACGAGTTCTTGCTTGTCAGTGAGTTCTTTCATAATACTTAACAAGTGCCTAGGAAATGTATGTTATGTCAATTAAAAATTAAATTTTTAAGTATTCACTTTTTAATAAAAAAGAACCATCAGATACTACTATATCTGTTTCACTTATCCCAGAAATAACTTCTATGCGTTCATCCACTAAACGTCCCACTTCGACTTTTTTAGGAGTAAAAGTTCCATTGGAATTTTGGAGGAAAACTATATTATCACCTTCAATTTTGTGAACACATTTCTCAGGTAGGGTGTAAAATTTAGACTTTTCCCCTTGAGAAACAAGACCCTGGACTACTGCACTAATGGATTGCCCTGGTCGCAATCTTCCTTTTGCATTCTTAACCAATAATCTAAGTTCGGCTGTTCTTTTCACAGGATCTATCACTTCACCAACATGGGCGACTTTTGCTATCACCTTTTCTGATTCATTGCCAACTGGCATTACTTCTGCTACAGAACCAATACGAATTTGATTTAGATCTTTCTCATAGACATCTAACATAATCCATAGAGTTGATAGATTTGCTACTGTAAAAAGATTATCTCTAACCGAAACTGCTTGTCCTATGATTGCATTTCTTTCTGTGATAGTACCAGAGATCGGACTTCGAATAGGCAGATTTAAGGAGTATGACTTACCACCAACTAATGCGTTGATTTCGGCTTCATTCAATCCGTAATTTTCCAAAGCTGATCTACTGGTTTCTAATTCTGTTTTTACTGTCTTGTAATCCATCATAGCCATCTCAAATTCTTTAGCAGATGTTACTTTTTTTTCATAGAGCTCTTTAGCTCTTTCCGCTTGAAGAAGTAAGGCGTCTTTTCTTGCACTTGCCTTACGATAGATAGCTTCCATATCACCCAATTCTACAGATTGGATGCTAAATATTACCTGACCTTTCTTTACATAATCGCCTTCATTTACAAAGATAGAAACAAGTCTGCCTGAAACTCTACTTCCAATCCTTGCCATTTGAGCTAGATCGTAAGAAACCTTTCCAGGCAAGAGAACTTCTTCAAATTCACCTTCCAAGGTTAGCTTGGTTGTTTGGATAGGGTGATTTTTTAAAATACTATCTGAAATTTGGATTTGTCTTTCTTTAGGAGCCGCAACTTCTTTTGTTTCTTCCTTTCTATCTCCCTTCCATTGAAGGAATATATAAATAGAAACTGCAATAACTAAAGTTAATAGAGCGAGTCGAAATATTCTTGATTGTTTCATTCTTTTATACCAGTTTTCTTTGAACCATAAGTAGATTCTTCATTCATTTTGCCAATTGCTGCTCGGAATAAGTCGATAGAATTATAATATAAATAAATCAATTCATAGTAAGTTCTAAGTACCGTTAAATAATTTCTTTCAGCCTCTAGGAAAGTAACTAGATTGGATGCTCCACGGATGTAGGCAAGTCTGGATTTCTCCTGAACACCTTTGTTCTTTTGCAAAAGATCAATCTTACGATATTCCAGAAGCTGTTCTTCTCTAACGGCTAATTCTCGTTTCGCAGTTAGTATTTCTGACTGAATTTCAATCCGTTTTGATTCGACATTCAGCCTTGCACCTTTGGCAATTTCTTCTGCTTTGAGAATCTCCCCTTGGTTACGATCATTGATTGGAAGAGGAATACTTGCGTAGACACCCATAAAATTTTCGGGCCCTTTATTCATAACTTCTCCACCAATTGTTAGTGAAGGAATTGCTTCTCGCTTTTTTAGCTCAACATTCATTCTTTCTCTATTTTCGTTGTATTGCAAGGCTAGCAAATCTGGTCGATCTTCAATAGAATAGTCGTTGAGGTCTAAATTTAATTCATTAGTTGAAAGGAATTCTAATCTACCTTTGAATTTAAGAACTGTCTGAGGGTCCTGAATTCCTATTAATACACGCAATTGATTTCCGATTTGAGCTCTATTGATTCTAGTATTTTTATATTCTCGTTCCAATTGGATTCTTTCTAATTCGATCCGCTCGTATTCTAAATAAGAAATGTCTCCCTTATCCGAACGAAATTTAGTTAACTCTAAAAGATCATTGTAATTCTCTATAAATTCTTCTTGGTATCTTATAAGCTCTGTTAAGTATAAATAAGACCAATAGTTTTGTCGAATTCTAAGACGAAATATTCTATCAAAGTCTGAAAATTTTGCTACACTAACTTGAAAATCCTGCAAGGCAACTTTCTTTCTTTGAGGAATCACTCCATTGATATCAATTGGTTGTTGAAGTATTGCATAAGATTCAGGAAGACCTGTTCCTGAATTCTTAGCAGCACCAATAAACTGTTGCTGCACGGAAAAAACTGGATTAAAATACAAGGAAGATGTAATAACATCTCCTCTTGCACTTCCTATATTGGTTTTTTCTTTTAAGTAAAGAGGATTGCTTTCAGTTGCATACTTCTCAATTTCATTGAGAGTCATTTTGGCAATTTTTTCTTCTAACTCAGATCCATCTAAGCGACTTAAATTTTCATCTTTAGATTCTATCGAAGTATTCAAACTTAGTATAGAAATAAGAAATAAAATGGAAAATACTTTAGCTTCCGAAATTCTTCTCATAATCTTTTAGTCCAGCAAGAATTACTTGCATTGCTTCTTCGCTTCCATAGACTTCAGGAATTTCTACAGGCGGGTGTTCGTTCACTACTGGGATCGCTTTATAAGTAAGAAAGTAATGTCTTAATTTATTTACTAAAGTTTCTGGGAGATCCTTAATATCTTTGATATTTGAAAAAACGGGATCATCTTTAAGAATAGCGATAATTTTGTCATCAGCCTCATTCTTATCTATCATTCTTAATCCACCAACTGGAATGGCAGTTAAAATAATATTTCCATGGTTGATTGGATTTGAACTTAGGACGCAAATGTCGATAGGATCACCGTCACCGACAATACCTGTTCGTCCAACTTTCTCCATACATCTTTTAGCTGATTCTTCGCCTGAATATGTTCTTGGAATAAAACCATATAAGGATGGCGAGTGATTGGAATATTTCTGTGGACGATCCACACGAATATATCCTGAATCCTTATCTATTTCATATTTCATAGTATCTATAGGAGTCATTTCTATGAAGACGTCCATTTCAGAAGGAGTTTTGTCTCCAGGATGAATACCATGCCAGGGATGAGATACGTAGATATTCTTATTTTTCATTTCTTTTTCCTTCTCTTAGACTTAGCTGATTTTTCTGGAGCTTGACTTTCGTCATCTTCAGTTTCTTCAGGTTCCAGTTGACTTACATTGTCTTCTTGAAATCCCTTCTCAAGCAAGAATTGTCTTTCTAATTCTATTTTCTTTTTTTCTTTAGATTCTTCTCTCTTCAAGGCCGCTATTACTAAGAATTGAAATACGGGAGGAAGTAAAAAAAGAGCCATCAAGGTTGCAAATAATACTCCACCAATTACAACAGAGGCGAGTGGTCTTTGCACTTCAGCTCCGGCAGAGCTTGCAATTGCCATAGGAAGAAAGCCAATTACTGCAACCAATACAGTTGTTATAACAGCTCTTAAAGTTCCAACTGCTGCCTTAGTAACAGCTTCGTGTATATTTTCATTGTTTTCTAAGGAAGATTTTAAATAGGATGCAAATACAACTCCATTTAGAACGGAAATCCCTGCAGCTGCAATGAAGCCTACACCAGCAGGAATACTAAAAGGCAGACCGCGTAAAACCAGGGAGAGAACTCCTCCAGCAGCAGAAAATGGAACTAATATAAAAACACCTAAGGCATAGTACACATTTCCAAATGCAATAAAAAGCATTCCAAAAATAATCAATAAGGCTATCGGAACAACCATAGATAATCGGTTCTTTGCACGTGTGAAATTCTCAAATTGCCCACCCCACTTTACATTGTATCCAAGTGGCAGATTATTTTCTATATCAGTTGTTGCATCAATGGCATCATTTACAAAGCCAATCATATCTCTTCCACGAACATTTGTTTCAACAAGAATTCTTCTTTTTAAGCCATCATGGTAAAGAGCAGAAGGACCCTCATTGAGTTCAATTTTTGCAACCTGACCAAGAGGAATTGGCTCACCTGTTGAGGACATTACGGGAACATTTTGCAATACGTCCATATCCTTAACATCTGCATCCAGTCGAATAATTAAATCAAAACGTTTATAACCTTCGTATACCTTGCCTACATCATAACCAACTCGTAGAGTTTGAACAGTCGTTAGGATTTCTTCGGAGGAGACACCATAACGTGCCATCTTCTCTCGGTCTGCCTTTATTTCAAGCAAAGGAAGCCCAAGCAATCTCTGAACTCGTAAGTCAGCAGAACCGGGAACATTTTTTAACTTTTGCGCATAATTATCTGCAATGCTCTTAAGTGTATCTAAGTCATCACCAAATATTTTTATTACAATATCAGCTTTGGAACCTGATAAAAGGGCATTTACTTTATTTTCAATCGGTTGAGAAATCGAGATGTAAGAAGATGGAACTGCTACAACCATCTTTTCTTTTAAAATCTCCATAAGACTTTCTCTATCGCTTGCAGATGTCCATTCCTTCTTTGGCTTTAACTTTACCATAATGGTACCTTCTTCGGTACCTACAGGTTCAGATGCTGAATCTCCTCTTCCCATTCTGGATGTTGCCATAGTCACTTCTGGAACTGTCAAAAGCACCGTTTCAAGTTCCGTATTTAATTGTTTAGAATGGTAAAGGGAAGTCGATGGAAGTCGTTTGATATCAATTTCTAATTCACCCTCATCTATTTTAGGTAAAAATTCTGAACCTAGCAATCCACCGAGCATTAAACAAAAAATTGTTACGGAAGTTCCTAAGAACAAGGCACGCAATTTTTTCTGCATTACAATATTCAATTTAGATTCATAATAACGGGATAACTTTGCCCAATAAGCAGGCTCTTTAAAAATTGGTTCTTTGTAAATCAATGAGAGCAAGGCAGGAAATGTCGTTAGTGAATAGATAAGTGCAGCACCTAAGGCAAGTGCTACGGTAATCGCCATGGGACGAAACATTCTTCCCTCTGTTCCTTCCAAGGTCATGAGGGGAAGATAAACTAAAAGGATGATCCCTACTGAAAAAGTCGAAGCTCTTGCCACTTTTTGACAAGACCTAAGTATAATATCTTCTGTCAGTAAGGTTAAATCTTGTTTGGACTTTTGTGTTTCTAAGACAGCCTGCTTATAGATAAACCCGTGAAGAACAGATTCGAGCATAACAATGGAACCATCCACAAGAAGCCCAAAATCCAAGGCTCCCAAGGACATTAGATTTCCCACCACTCCGAACATATTCATAAAGATAGTCGCGATGAGCATAGACACAGGAATGGCTAGAGCAACAGCCAAGGCACCTTTTATACTACCAAGTGTAACTATCAAGATCAATAAAACTAAAGTAGCTGCTTCAATTAGATTCGTAAAGACTGTGGTTAATGTTCGAGATATGAATTCAGATCTATCATAAAAGGAGGTGATTACCATTCCTTCAGGAAGTTTCGTTTTAATTTCTTCAATACGATTTTTTACAGAGTCAACAATCTCTAATGAGTTTTCACCCATAAGCATAATAGCGGTACAGGTAACTACCTCACCCTTAGCGTTTTGAGTAGCGAGACCAAAATGAAGAGCTGGTCCTTCTTCTACGACTGCAATTTGACCTAATAATACGGGAATCCCATCTCTGGAAGTTCTGATTGCAACTTTACGAATCTCATCAGCTGTTTTAAATTGACTTTCACCACGGATTACAATCTGTTCTTCCCCTTTTGAAATATATCCTCCACCAACATTCATATTCGCCGATTCTAATGATTCAGCTATAGAGCTAAGGGTCAAATTGAGAGCCTGTAATCTTCTTGGATCTATCTTAATCTGGTATTGCTTTTCATCTCCACCATATATATTAACATCGATTATACCTTTTACAGAACGAAGTTGTCTTGCAATCTCCCATTTCATGTAAGTCTTTAATTCTTCTTTGGTGTGTTTTTCAGATGAAAGAGTAAACTCGTAGATATCTCCAAGCCCTGTTGCAATAGGTGAGAGTTCAGGCTTTCCATATCCATTTGGGATGATTTCTTCTGCCATTTTTAAACGTTCGTTAACTAACTGTCTGGCAAAATATATATCCGTTCCATCTTCAAATATAACTGTTACAGCTGAAACTCCTGTTCTTGAAATCGAACGAATTTCCTTAACCTTTGGCATTCCATTGAATTCAAGTTCTACAGGATAGGTTATGAATTGTTCCACTTCGAGTGGAGATAAACCAGGAGAGGATGTTACAGCCGATACTTGAACGTTTGTTATATCAGGAACAGCATCGATAGAAAGTTTAGCTGCATTGAAGATTCCAATGAGAACGAAAAAGAGAGTAGCTATAATAACTGCGAAACGGTTTTTAATAGAAAATTGAATTATACTTTCAATCATAATAGTTTTAAAGTTGAATCATTTCAAAGAAATTAAGCAACTATATCCAGAAAACTATATAGAAGTCTTGGGAAAACTAAAAAAAATTAGAATTTTTAAACAAACATCTTGCCAAATCTCTAGATTCTGGAAATAATTCCTTAGAGGTTTTATGAGAGAAGAATCAATCGACACAGTTATCGGAGAAGATATTTCCTTTAGAGGAAGTTTAATCTATAGCAACACACTTAAAATAAATGGCAATTTTAAAGGAACAATTCAGACAACCGGTAAGCTCATAGTTGGTGAATCTGGATCTCTAGAAGCTGATCTTGAGGTTGGAGTCTTGGTAGTTGAAGGCAAAGTCAAAGGCAATGTAAATGCAAAAGAGAAAATTGAATTAAAAAAGCCATCTGAATTAATCGGCGATATTAAAAGTCCTAATCTAGAAGTAGAAAGTGGATCGAAATTTTTAGGAAATTGTAGCATGTAAATGGCAATTCAACCAGAACATGGACAATTGTTGCAAAATTTTTCTCTTGGAACACAGATTAGAGATTATTTAATTAAGAAACGAACAGAAGGTCTTGAAAAAAATGAAATAAATTCTTTCCAAGTTCACAAAAAAGGAATCGGGAATGCACTTTTTTTTTATTCCCCTTTTCTTTTACCTGATATTATACCATCCATCAATCAATTACTAAAATCTATAGAGAATAGTGAAACTATTCTACTTTATGGAGATCGTGATACAGATGGAGTTAGCTCCACAGCAATATTATACCATTTTCTTAAGAAAGAATTCCCAAACATACGACTAGAAGCCACGACATCATCCAAGAATGAAGCCTATGGACTATGTCCAGAAGCACTACTAAAAATCCATAAATTCAAACCTAATCTTTTGATAACCTTGGATTTTGGAACAAGCAATGCCATTGAAATCAATGACTTGGCTAAACAGGGAATCAAAACCATTGTAATCGATCACCACGAAATTCCTAGCCAAACTATTGATTCCTGCTTATTGAATCCGAAGCGCATTGATTCAATTTATCCTGAAAAGAAAATTTGCACCTCCTTTCTAGCTTGGAAATTATCTCTTTCCATCCTTTTCTTCAATAGCCCTGAATATAATAAAGTATATAGAATTTCTAAAAATCAAAAATCAACATTCTATAAAAATGGAATTGCAATTGATGATTCAAGCGATTCGAATTTTTTTGACTTCGAAGTAAATCTTTCTAATGATAAAGACAATTCATCTAATAATGAATTAATACCCGATGAACAAATTCTATTCTTTGAACAGCTTAAAAAAATTCCTGACCTCTTTAAAAAATTAACTACCCTTAGTTCCTTAGCAGGAATTGGAACTATCACTGATATGATGCCCTTGATAGGGGAAAATCGTTCCATGGTTCGACTAGCATGTGATTACTTAACGGAACTTAGTGGGAATATTGATACACCTAGCCTTCCTGGAATCAAAATGATTCTAATACACACTGGTTTATTAGATAAGAAAATTACTTCCAAAGATTTAGGATGGGGCATAGGTCCCTTGCTCAATTCTGCAGGTCGTATGGGAAATACAGAAATAGCCTTTGATCTTTTACTCGCAGAAACAGATAGCTCAGCTGAAAATAAAATCAAAGAATTGATTAAAACAAATGAAGAACGTAAAGAAAGAACGAAACGAAATGTGTTCAAGACAGAAAGATTCTTCCAAAGACACATTGACTTAACTGAGAAACCGATTCTATTTTGCTACGAACCTGATTTGGAACCAGGAGTATCTGGTATAGTTGCAACAAAATTAGTCGAAACATTTCAAAAGCCAGCTATTTTCATCACTCCTGATCATGGTCAGGCTAGAGGAAGCATAAGATCATGTGGAGCAGAAAATGTTTTAGATCTACTCAAAGAAGCAGATGGAATGTTGAATCAATATGGAGGACATCCCGAAGCGGGAGGTTTCTCTGTTGAGATACATCGCATACCAGAACTACAAGAAAAAATTTATGAACTCAGTATAGAGTGGCTGAAAAATATTAAAAGTCCTTTAAAAACAATTACTAGCGACTTAAAAGTTTCAGGGCAAGATTTAAATAAAAATTTATTCAATGTTCTGGAATATTTAGAACCAACAGGCCACGGAAATCCACCGATTCTTCTATCTTTAGAAAAAGCAAAATTAATGAATTATACATTTATGGGAAATGGAAAACATGCTAGGTTCAAGGTAATGGGTGCTGGAAGCCTAAAGTTTATTATCTGGAATGAAGCGGAAAAAATGTCAAGGCTGGTATCTATACAAGAAAGCCTAGATCTCTGGGGAAATTTAGAACTGAATACATTCCAAGGAAAAAGCAATCTCCAATTTGTTATTAGCCAATATTCTTAATTTTCAATTCATAATCATTCATTATTCTTAAAATTAGAATCTAAAATTAAATGAAATAATTTATTTACTAGAAACTAAATCTGCTTCGTTTATATAAACAGGTGTCCAACCAGACATATCTTGGAAATAGCGAATAGCTTTAATTTTTTTATTCTCATCTAACTTGAACCAATGGTTCGTGTTGGCAGGGACTGAGATAAAATCATTTTGACTTACTTTTACTTCAAACTTTTCGCCCTGTATATGAAATCCAAAAATTCCAGAACCATCTATAATGTATCGAACTTCATCATCCGTGTGGTAGTGCCATTTATCAAATTTTGCAAGCATGCCATCTAAACCAGGAATCTCTGGATTTAGAACGATCATATCCCTTGATTTGTAGGAATATTCTGACTTTAATTCTTCGAATCGGTTTTCAAATCCTTGTAATAATTCTTCCTTTTCTTGGTCATTCAAACTTGTCCTATCAAGCAATGGTTTTCCGCCAGCTTCCACATCCCAGTAACGGTATTCTATACCCATCTTTTTTAGGAAGTTTCTAACTTCTTCCGGTTTGGAAATAGGTTCTGTTGTATTTGATGTAAATATTTCTGCCATGATTAACTCCTATACGAAACTTGATGGATGAAAGACTAACCAAGAAAGTGCAATTACCAAAGTGAGTATTCCGACTACAATAATGAAAGATAAATTGCTTTCTAAGTCCTTTGAAGATGTGACACTGCCCTGCTCTTTTAGCATAAAACTGTAGAGCACAACCTTTATGTAATAAAAGAAAGCTATAGCTGAATTCATAACAGCTACTACTAGCAAGATAATATTAAATGTTTGCTCAGACTCTGCAATTTTCTGAAAGAGGAATAGTTTTGACCAAAATCCTGCGAAAGGAGGAAACCCTGCTAAAGATAAAAATACAATAGTAAGTGCAATTGCTATCCAAGGCTTTTTAGTCATCAATCCTGAAATAGAATCTAGAGTTACATGCAATTTAGAATTTTCTAAAAATGCAATCAGAGTAAAACCAGCTAAATTCATGATAGCATAGATATATAGATAATAAAGAACTTCTATATTTCCACCAACAAGTATACCAGCCACGACATATCCAGCGTGTGAAATAGATGAATAGGCTAAAATTCTTTTTAAATTGGTTTGGCGAAGAGCAGCTATATTCCCAAAAGTCATTGATGCCATTGCGATTAAACCAATACCTAAATTCCAAAATGCTGTCTTATCACCAAATGGGATTTGGATAAAGACAATAAGAAGAAGCCCCATGCTTGCAACTTTTGCACCTGATGCCATAAAGCCTGTTATAGTTGTTAACGCTCCTTCATAAACATCAGGAGTCCAGGCGTGAAAAGGAACCAATGCCATTTTAAAAAATATACCAACTAGAAAAAGACTTAAGCCTAACATGGTATAATTCGCTTGATATCCACTGGAAGCAATAGGTCTTAAGGCAATCTCTAAATCCGTTGTTCCAGAGCCACCGAATAAGAATGCTATACCCATTAACATAAAACCAGAACTAAAAGCTCCCAATAAGAAATATTTCATTGTAGCTTCTAAAGCTGAGATTGTATTCCTAGCGAGACCAACTAGTATGTATAAACTCAAACTCATGATTTCGAGTCCTATAAAAATCACAATCAAATCAGATCCCGATGTCATAAACATCATACCTAATGTTGCAAAAAGAACTAAGGGATAGAACTCTGGGAAATCCACTTCATGAATTTTTAAGACCAAAGGAGAAACTAGAACAGTAATAAACGCACTTCCTAAATACAAAAGGTTCAACCAAATTGTAAGTTCAGAAATCTTTAACTGTCCATGAAAGTATTTTCCAATTCCTGGAGAGGTATTTCCTTGGTAGACAAAATACCCAGATAAAAGTATCATAAATAAAGTTAAAGCACGAAGAAACCATCGATCTTTCGAGTGGAAGACAAATTGAAAAATAAGAAATAATAATGAACCTATCGTGAGAATCGCAAATGGGAGGATTGCAGAAAAATCCTGTGCAGAAGGAAATTGGTTGCTCATGGATTCTCTCCATTCATCAGATCTATTTCTTGTTGGGTTTCGTCTAACTTTTCGATATCGTATTGTTGGAAAATGGTGTCGGTTTCTGAATCTGGATCTATAGGAAATACTCGATTGACTTTTTCAAGCAATGGTATCTCAAATCCTGATTTGAATTTACCCATTCTATCCTCATAGCTCATAGGTGTAACACTTAAAGATTTATAGTCAAAGTTAGGGCTTGTTAAAGTTTGCTTTCTTTCTTCAATCATTCGAATAGATGCTGAGTTTAGGTAGGTATTCACGGAAGGCTCCAGAATTTTTAAAAAATACTTTGGAAATAAACCTATTCCGAATATTGCAATCACCAAGGGAATCAAAATGATAAACTCTCTAAATTCTAAATCTTTTACCTTTCGTCCTTCTAAATCCATAGAAGTTCCGAAGATGAATTTTTTAGTAAGCCAAAGTAGATAAACAGAAGTCCAAATAACGCCTGTTGCAGCAATGGTTCCTAAAATTACATTGTATTTCAAGGTTCCCATCAAAATTAAAAATTCACCGACAAATCCATTGGTACCAGGAAGACCTACAGATGAAAGCATTGCTATAACAAAAAATACACTAAACACAGGCATGAAATTAGCAGCACCCCCTACTTTCGAAAGTAAACGAGTAGAAGTTCTATCATGAAAAATTCCAATCAATATAAATAGCATACCTGTAGAAATTCCATGAGAGATCAATTGAAGCATAGCTCCTGCTACACCCATTTCGGTAAAACTCATTAAGCCAAGTAAGGTAAATCCTAAATGAGAAAGAGAGGAATAAGCGATAATTCTTTTGATATCTTCCTGCGCCATAGCAGAGAAAGCTCCCCAAAGGATCCCTATTGTAGCAAGGATAGCAAAGATCTCACGAGATTCCAAAGAAATTTCGGGAAAGAAAGGAATTAGGAAACGAACAAAGCCAAAAATACCTAACTTAAGTAGAACACCCGCTAAATCTACTGATCCTACAGTGGGTGCTTCTGTATGAACATCTGGCATCCAGGTATGTAGAGGAAAAACGGGGATCTTAATAGAAAAGGCTAAAGCAAAAGAAATAAATACAAAGATTCTCAGTTCAGGAGAATACTGATCTGAGAAAATCAAAGAAAGTGATTCTATAGAAGTAGTTCCTGTTTTAAAATAAAGAATCAAAATTCCAGCTAACATGAGAAGCGAGCCCGCCATAGAAAATATTAGATATTTCACAGCTGCCAATATTCTTTTATCTCCACCCCAAACTCCTATCATCAAAGCCATAGGGATTACCATTAGCTCCCAGAATACATAGAATAGAACAGTATTGAGTGCTGAAAAAATCCCTAAAACTGCAAATTCCAAAAGCAATAGACAGAAATGAAATTCCTTAATTCTAAAAGTGATATTCTTCCATGTAGTTAAGCTTGAAAGAAAAAATAAGAAGGATGTTAGAAAGAAAAGCAGTAAGCCTAAACCATCTAGACCAATCATATAATCGATGCTTAATTTTCCTGATACGATCCAATTTGGAATCCAATGAACAAATTGAAAACCAGGTTCATTTGCGTTGAATTTTAATACAAGCAAGCCACTCATTAATGTAGTAACTGCTGAAGTTACAGTTGAAAGCCAAATGATAGTAGAATTTCTTTTTAGCAATAAAATGATAAAACCAGAAATTAAAGGAAGAAAGAGAATGATACTTAAGATTGATTCTGGCATTTACACACCCCTCACAAGAACGAAAGAAAGGATAGCAATCACCCCAAGAACAATATACAAAGCATAGTCCCCTACAAAACCAGTCTGGACTCTTCGAAACAATCCAGATACTATTCCAAATCCAAGTCCCAAACTCATAAAAAATCGATCTATACCTTTCGCATCCAAAGTATGTGCAATGAACTTATTCATTCTAATATAAGATTTTACGAAAATAGTATCATAAAATTCATCTATATAGTATTTATTTGTGATAAGTTTCTTAAACCCAGTTTGCTCAGAAGAAGTAAATTGGCTATTTTTAACAAATTTTACATAAGCTAAGGTTAGACCGATTATTGCCAAACTGATAGAAATAGTAACCAAGATAAGTTCAGTTGCATGAGTTAGATGAAAAGATTCTGCACTATAGTTTGAAGGGATGATCAAAGCCCAGTGCTCTTTAAGTTGAATACCCGATTGGAATATTGGGGCAAAGTATTTATCTAATAGGTTTATGCCACCTGCGTAAAACGGAGTCTGAACAAAGCCTGCAAAAATTGCTCCAACAGAAAGTATAAACAAAGGCAGAGTCATAGTCAGAGGTGACTCATGGACAGAATGTCCACCATGAGAAGAATGTGAACCATGATCTAAATTTTGAGAATCATATCTTTCCTTTCCAAAAAATACCAAAAAGAGCAAACGAAACATATAGAATGATGTCATTAAAGCGGTAACTGCGCCGATGACCCATAGGTAAATTCCATATTGGGACTGAGCGAACACTTTTTCCAAGATTAAATCTTTAGAGAAGAAACCACTGAAGGGAGGTAGACCCGATATAGCAATTGTTCCAATTAGGAAGGTGAGAGCAGTGATTTTCATGTGCTTGCTAACCCCACCCATTTTGCTGATATCTTGCTGGTGGTGGAGACCGAGTATCACAGAACCTGCTCCCAAGAAAAGCAAAGCCTTGAAGAAAGCATGAGTCATGACATGAAACAGTCCGCCTACATAAGCCCCTACTCCCATAGCCATAAACATATAACCTAACTGAGATACGGTGGAATAAGCTAATACCTTTTTAATATCATTTTGAAAAATGGCAATCGTAGCAGCAAAGAAAGCAGTTATTCCTCCAATCCATGCGATTAATGATGAGGTAAGTTCAGCGTTAATATATATAATATTCAAGCGTGCAATTAGAAACAATCCTGCTGTAACCATTGTTGCTGCATGAATTAATGCAGAGACAGGAGTCGGTCCTGCCATAGCATCTGGCAACCAAACATACAATGGAATCTGAGCTGACTTACCAACTGCCGCAACAAAGAAAAAGAAAGCTATCCAATTCACATAAATTTGGAATTCATCTAACATGGGAAGAGCTGCATAGATTTCTGTGTAACGAAGCGTTCCAGTAAACCAATAGATCCAAGCCATACCAAGAATGAAACCAAAGTCACCCATTCGATTCACAACAAAAGCCTTCATCCCAGCTGATGCAGCCTCTGCTTTATGATAATCAAATCCTATCAATAGATAAGAACAGAGTCCCACTCCTTCCCAACCAAGAAAAGTAAGAACTAAATTATCAGCCAAGACAAGATTCAACATGGAAAATATAAAAAGGTTTAAATAAGAAAAGAAACGAACAAAGCCTTCTTCCTTTTTCATATAACCAATACTATACAAATGAATCAAAGAACCGATCCCAGTAATAATAAGTGTCATATACAAAGAAAGTTGATCAACTTGGTAAGCAAAATCTACTTTGAAACTACCTACCTCAATCCAAGAAAGTATCTTGAAGAGGTGAGGATCTTGTCGAACCATAGGATTGAATTCGAAAAAAGCACCTAGGGTGATTAAAAAAGGAATAAAAACAGCAAGTGTTCCTATGGTTCCAGCAACTCGATTTGATATTTTTCGAATTAGTAAGCCATTGTGTAAGAATCCGATTAGAGGCAGCAGAATAACTAAGTAAAATAGATCTAACATGACTTAGCCCCTAAGTAAATTAATTTCATCAACATTCGATGTTTTCTTTTGTCGAAAGATTGCGATTACAATCGCCAATCCAACAGCAGCTTCCGCAGCAGCCAATGCCATTACAAAGAAAACTATAACTTCTCCCGTCACAGTACCTAATACTTTTGAAAAAGATACAAAAACCAAATTAACAGAATTTAAAATCAATTCTACACTCATAAAAATCAAAACCGCATTTCGTCTAGTTAATACTCCAGCGACCCCAATTGAAAATAAAATACCAGCTAAAATAAGTATATGGTGTAATGGAATACCTTCTATAAATGAATCGATCATTGTTGCTCCAGTTTTTTCTTAGCGAGTATAACAGCACCTATTACAGCAACCAAAAGCAGTATGGAAATCATTTCAAATGGCAAAAGATAATCTATAAAAGTTGAAGCACCTACCACTGCAATATTTCCTTTCGCTGAAAATTCAGTTGCCTTACCTTGTACATCCATGAGATTGTATTCGTAAGCCCCCGTTGTTGCATCCACTCCCACTGTTGGAACTTTTGCATGAGGAACGCCAATGCTAACGCCCATCGCTAAAAAAAGAAGTAAGATTCCTACAGTAAAAAAGAGATAAATTTTCTTTAAAGGATATTCCCAAACATGAGAAATTGCTTCTGTTCTGAGAGAAAGTAACATAAGAACAAAAACAACAAGAACCATGATTGCCCCAGCATAAACTAAGATCTGCATGGTTGCAATAAATGTTGCACCCATAATAGCATAGATGGCTGAAAGAGAAAAGAAGGTTAACACGAGCAATACTGCTGCGGTTATAGGATTCCTGTTTAGAATTACACCCAAGGCAGCGATCACGGATATTGTTCCGAAAAAGTAAAATAAGATTTGAGGAATTGTATACTCATTCATATCAATTAAAAAATAACCACCATGAATCTTTGAAAAATAGAATATAAGAAGCTGCCAAGAATACATTGAAAAGTGACCATGGGATTAATTTTTTCCAGCCAATCTTCATCAGTTGATCGTAGCGAAATCTAGGAACAGTCCATCTTACCCAAATAAAAAAGAAGGCAAAGAACAAAACCTTCACCAAAAATATTCCTACACCAAGAATAGGCTGGTAGACAGAGCCTTCAAGAATACCAAATGGAACATTGTATCCACCAAAGAAAAGAAGAGCTGTGATGCAACTCATGGTAATCATATTCATATATTCAGCTAAGAAGAATAAGGCAAATTTGAATGCTCCATATTCCGTATGGAATCCTACAACCAATTCAGATTCAGCCTCAGCTAAATCAAAAGGCATTCTATTTGTTTCAGCAAAGATTGCGACCAAAAAGATGAAAAATCCAATAAATCCAGGAGGAGTAAATATATTCCAAAGACCCTTTTGCATATCATTGACATCAGTTAGCCGAAGCGAGCCTGTCATAATTATAATTGCAACCAAGGATAGACCTAAAGGAATCTCATAGCTGATCATCTGAGCAGTTGCTCTAATCCCACCTAGCAGAGAATACTTATTATTACTTGCCCAACCTGCGATCATAATCCCATAAACAGCAAGTCCAGAGATTGCCATCAAAATTAAGATCCCTGAATCAGGATTGGCAACTTGTAGATCCAAAGATTCTGTTCCTAAAATACCTACCATAAAATCGGGCAGAGGTATCGTCCCACCAAAAGGAATAATGGACCAAGCTAAAATTGCACATGTCATAGAAATGGCAGGTGCGAGTAAATACATTCCTTTAGATACATTAGCTGGGATTACTTCTTCCTTAGTTAAAAATTTAATTCCATCTGCAAGAGGTTGGAGTAATCCAAAAATTCCAGCTCGATTTGGACCAGGTCTATCTTGTATAAAGCCAGCAAACTTTCGTTCAGCTAGGGTATAATAAGCAACACCTGTCAAAATTATTATAAAGAAATTTAGAATTTTAAATATCCAAATCAAAAGAACAGTCATATCCATAGTATTCTTACCCGGCCTGTCCTATTAGTTCTTGTTTATTTATTTCTTCAGGATTGGTTTTAAATTTTGCAGTGAATTCAGAAGTAAACTTTTGAATGGTTGGTCGCACAGCCATTACACAAGCATCTGCTAATGGACAGATAGTTGTCCCACCTTCCATGTTTCTAGAAAGCGAAAGTATTAAATCCAATTCTTTCTGGCTTCCTTCCCCTTTTCGAATCTTACCTAAGAGATCTTTGACCCAATGAGTTCCTTCTCTACAAGGTGTGCACTGCCCACAAGACTCATGTGCATAGAAAGAAGCTAATCGATAAGTAGTTTCTACTAGATCGGTTTCCTCACTTAAAATAATGACTGCTCCTGAACCTAACATACTTTTAAGGGAAGCAATAGATTCGAAGTCCATGTTGGCTCGACCTACCTCTTCGGCAGTCAGTATGGGTGCTGAAGAACCGCCAGGAATTACCGCCTTAAGTGCCTTGCCATCCTTTACACCTTGGCATTGGATATTGATAAGATCAATAAGAGGAGTACCGAGTTCAATTTCATATACTCCCGGACGATTGACATGTCCACTCACAGAAAATATACGAGTCCCAGGAGATTTTTCTGTACCTATTTTCTTGTATTCTGCTGAACCCATTTCTAGGATGTGAGGAACATTGCAAAGTGTCTCAACATTATTAACAACAGTCGGGCAGTTGTATAGACCAGAAATTGCAGGAAAAGGAGGTTTCAATCTTGGATGACCTCTCCTTCCTTCTAATGAATTGATTAAAGCAGACTCTTCTCCACAGATATAAGCACCTGCTCCCGCATATACTGCTAGGTCAAAATCGTATCCTGAGCCTTGGATATTTTTTCCCAAAAGACCTGCTTTATATGCTTCTTCAACTGCAAAAGATACTATATCTATCCCCTTGTTAAATTCTCCTCGGATATAAATATATCCTTGGTGGCAATCAATCGCTCTTGCTGCGATAATCATACCTTCAATTAGCATATGAGGAAGATTTTCTAGAAGCTTTCGATCTTTAAAAGTACCAGGCTCACCCTCATCTCCATTGCAAATCAAATACTTGGGTTTATCAGTTTTCGGGATAAATGACCACTTCATTCCTGTTGGGAATCCAGCTCCGCCTCTTCCACGAAGACCCGATTCCTTAACTAAGGCTACGATTTCTTCAGGAGCCATCGTCGTTATAGCCTTCTTAGAGGATTGGTAGCCGCCAACTGATTGGTAGTGCTTGAGAGTATGAGATTCAGGATGATCGATATGTTTTGTTAGTAAAAGTTTTTCTGCCATGTTACTTTGCCTCTGCCTTTAAAGCTTGGATCAAACCTGATACATCCTGTGGTTTGATATTTTCATAATAACGATCATTAATTTGTGCAACTGGCCCAAACCCGCAGGCTCCTAGACATTGAACCTCTTCTACAGTAAAAGATTTATCTTTGGTAGTTTGGCCCTTTGAAATCCCAAGTTCTGAACAAAAAGCTTGGGTAACACCATCTGAGCCTGCCAAATAACAGGAAATATTCGAACAAATCTGAATATGAAAATTACCGACAGGCTTCTTGTTATACATAGTATAAAAAGTAGCAACCCCATATACTTGAGCTAAGGAAATCGGACTTCCAATTCTATCTGCAATGTATTGCATCCCTTCATTGTCTACAAAGCCTTGGTCTCTTTGTAAAAAGTATAAACAGGGAAGTATTAAAGAGCGTTTGTCAGGGAATTGACCTTGGATCTTCTTAAAAGTATCCTCACTATTTTTTGAAAATTGGTAGCCCATTAACAGTCCAACTCTCCCGCAATAACATTCAAAGAACTCATAGTCGCAACAGAATCTGCAAGCAAACCACCTCGAACCAGGTCAGGAAAAGACTGATAATACCAGAAGCAAGGACGACGAACATGGACTCTCCATGGTGTCTTCTCGCCCTCAGAAATAATTGTATAACCTAACTCACCATTAGCTGCCTCTGTTGCTAAATAGCATTCACCAGAAGGAACCTTAATTCCATGCATAATGATTTTAAAATGATAGATAAGTTCTTCCATATTATTGTATACTTTATCTTTTTCAGGGAGAAAGATATGAGGAAGATCTGCATGATAGCTTCCTGAGGGGATATTGGTAATCAATTGCTCTATGATACGAATGGATTGTCGAATTTCTTCCATACGAACAAGCGTTCTGTGTAGAACAGATCCGTCCTCTCCAACAGGAATATCGAAATCTACTTTATCATACAACATGTACGGTTGGTCTTTGCGTATATCCCAATCTACACCAGTTGCACGAAGATTAGGTCCTGAATAGCCATAAGCTAAAGCTTCTTCTTGGGAAATTCCACCTATTCCAGCAGTTCTATCTTGGAAAATTCGATTCCGAATCAATAAATTATTGAATTCTTCTAGGGCTGGTTTAAGTTCACGACAAACCAATTGGATTTCTTCTACAAAACCAGGATAGATATCTCTTTCCATTCCTCCAACACGGCAGAAAGTTGTTGTGAGTCTTGCGCCAGTTAGTTTCTCCAATACTTGGTATATATTTTCTCTATGATGGAATAAATGCAAGAAACCAGAAAATGCGCCTATATCTACTCCAAGAATCCCAACACAGACGATGTGGTCCATGATACGAGATAATTCTGAGATTATCATTCGAACATAAGTTACTCTATCGGGCACTTCAATCTGAAGCATCTTTTCAACGGTGAGTATCCAACCAATATTATTCATAGGAGTAGATACATAATTCATACGATCGGTGCAGACTAAAAATTGATTGTAGTCATAACGCTCACCTAACTTCTCAAAGCATCTATGGACATAGCCAATCACAGATTCAGCTTCGACTATCCTTTCTCCATCAATTTGGATTACATTTTGTAAAATTCCATGAGTTGCAGGATGGGATGGACCTAAATTGACAAGAAGATGCCCTTCAGGAAGATTCTTGAATTTTTCATTGAAATGGGCTTTTGTCTTTTCATACATAACCATAATTAATCTTCCTTAGAAATATCATCTTGGATATGAATTTGTAGTAAATCTTGGATCAGATAGTCTTGTCCTGGTCCTTCTAGGGGATAGTCTTTTCTCAAAGGGTATCCAACAAAATTATCAGGTAAAACGATTCTTTCTAGATTGGGATGATTGATAAAAGGAATGCCAAATAAATCATAAACTTCCCTCTCTGGCCAATTGGCACCCTTAAAAACAGATACAATTGATGGAACAGAATCTCCTTCATCAATAGGAACTCTAATTTGAATTTGAGAATGTTTATTTTTAGGAGATCTGAGAAGATACAAAACTTCGAAGCGTATCTTTCTCTTACCCAACCAGTCTACAGCCGTTAGGTCATTCAAGTAGCTTAAAGAATATTTCTCATGTGTCTTTAGAGCTTCTAAAACAGGGACGATTCCTTCGGGCTTCAAAAAGACATGAGGAATATTGGAATTCCTTTGTTCTTCTTCAATGAGAAAATGAGAATAGTTTAACTTTAAAAATTCGAGAATAGATTCAATCATCTTACAACCAGTGGGCGATTTCGTTCGTTGATCTCCTGAATCTTTCTCATGACTTCTTGTCTACGACCTTCCAATCCTTGGGATTTCACTTTCTCTTGCAATTTGATAACTGCGTCTAATAAAGCTTCGGGTCGTGGAGGACAACCAGGAACATAAACATCAACAGGAAGGATTCGGTCGATTCCCTGTAATACACCGTATGTATGAAACATACCACCAGAGGAGGCACAGGCTCCTACACTGATCACATATTTAGGCTCAGCTAATTGATCGTAAATTTCCCTTAGAACAGGAGCCATCTTGTAAGTAATAGTTCCTAAAACAAGTATCATATCAGCTTGGCGCGGAGAAAAAGATGGTCTCTCTGCTCCGAATCTAGCAATATCATAATCGGAACAGGAAGTACTCATATACTCAATTCCGCAACAGGCTGTCGCAAAAGGATAAGGCCAGAGAGAATAGGATTTGCCCCATTGAATAACAGAGTCAAGATTGGCAACCTGTGCCATATCACCCAGCATTTCGCCAGGCTTATTCATAAGATCTTTCAATCCCATTCCAATGCTCCTTTCTTCCAGACGTAATAAAGCCCTATGACTAGAACCAATAAAAACACTAACATTTCAATAAATATAAAAGCAGCCAGTCCTGCTGACTTAAAATTCAATAAGTTAACTGCCCAAGGGAAGAGAAAGACGGCTTCTATATCAAATAAAATAAATAAAACAGCTACCATATAAAATTTTATATTAAAAAGATTTCGTGCATCTCCGTAGTATTCAACTCCACATTCGAATGTGTCTTGTGGTTTAGTCTTCTTCTTGGGTTGAATGATAAAAGCTAGAATAAGAATGACTGCGGAGAAACCAATCCCTAAGATGAGTTGTAAGGCGATTGGAGCAAAACTATCTGGTGCGATTCCCATATTGATTTATGATTTAGTATCTCTTTTCACTTAGACATAAGTCAAGAGAGAATTTGGTTTTTTTTAGGAAATTATGGATATTTCTTAAACTTAGAGGCAGACCAGATGCGTTTCAAATGAGATTTAAGGTTGAGATCCATTCCATTCTCAGTTGGGAAGTAAAACTGGGGTGGATCACTTGCAAATTCTTGGGGAAAGTAATTTTCTTCTATAAAATGCCCTGGATAATCATGTGGGTATTTGTACCCCTTGCTTACACCTTCCTGTTTATGTAGACCTGTTGGTGCATTTCTAAGATGATTGGGAATAATGAGTTGGGAAATTTTTTCTTTAATGAACTTTTTAGCTAAATTCCAAGCAGAATAACTCGCATTTGATTTTGGACAGGATGCAAGAAAGCTTGTAACCTGTGCCAGGGAAATTGCAGCCTCAGGAAGACCTATCCTTTCCACAACATTCAAACAAGCAACTGCCAATGGAAGCGCATGTATGGAAGCATTGCCTACATCTTCTGAGGCAAAAACTACCAATCGCCTAGCTATAAATAGTGGGTCTTCTCCTGCCTCTAGCATATAAGTCATATAGAGAAGACTTGCATCGGGATCAGATCCTCGCATGGATTTAATGAAAGCTGAAATTAAATCGTAGTGATTTTCTTTATCCTTATCATAGTCCACAACTCTCGAATCTAAATAAGATTGAACTTCTTCAAGGGGAATGGATGCACCTTCTGCATGTAGGGAAAAAATTGCTTCCAGAGTTGTCAGTAATTTGCGAGCATCCCTACTGGAACTTAGGACGAGTAGATTTTTCCCATCAGGGCTAAGAGATCTGCCCTTGCCTTCTTGGTGAATGGCTTTTTCTAGAACTTCTTCTAGGGCTTCATCAGAAAGTGGATCCAACCGAAATACTTGCATCCTGGATAGAAGAGGTCTATTGATTCTAAAACCTGGATTTTCAGTTGTAGCACCGATTAATACAATTTTTCCCTTTTCAACTACATCCAGAAGTGAGTCTTGTTGGCTGGAACTAAATCTATGGATTTCATCTAAGAATAGTAAGATGGTTCCAATTCTATCAGCTTCCGCAAAAACATCTCGAACCTCTTTGACACCCGATGAAACAGCACTCAAGGTACGAGTGGGAAGGTTCCAAGATTTTGCAAGAATATGCGCAAGCGTGGTCTTACCAGAACCAGGTGGTCCGTATAGCAAAAGAGATACGGGACGCTTCAACCTTTTCAAATCATTCATGATTCGAGTTTGACCAAGAACTGCATCGAAACTTTCAGGACGAAGTTTATGAGCTAAAGGGATATAAGAAGAGGAGAATAAATTCACGTATTACGATATTCTGATTCTTTCAGAACTTCCTTGGACTTTTGCAAAGCTTGGTAGATAAACTCACTGCATATATCACATCCAGATTGGCAGCAGACTAAAGAGGATTCAGGGATACTTCCGTCTAAGTATTGTTTGAGTTGAGGAAGGACTTCCTCGGGAAGTTGGTATTGCTTAAGTATCCCTAGTAAAATTTCATCCTTACTGGGCGGAAAAAGCAAAGCCTCATTCATGTCCCTAACCATCCTAATTTCATAGCATAGTAGTAGATGAGCATTCTTGCAATTCTAAATTGAGAAGCAAAGAAAAATAGACGAAAACTCATTTTAAAAGAACCTGTTGTATACGCCATCCATGAATAAGGAATCGGTGTTAGCGCAGATAATACAACAGCCCACAATCCATACTTACGTATATAAGGAACTAATTTATCTTCGTAACGCAAAATGATCTGACGTCCCAAAGAAAATCGTGGAATTAAATATCTTCCAATTGCATAGGAAATACAACCACCGATTATCGAGCCTATACTACAGGCTACAATAACCCAGGTAGTCTCCATATTAGCTGCAATTGAAAAAACAAGAAAGGCATCAGGTGGTACAAAAGCAGGTAGTGAGTCACTGAGAAGCATTCCAAAAAATAAACCCCAATAGCCAATTTTATGAACCAATTTTTCAGAATAGAAAATGAGCTCTTCTCTAACTGTGAGACCCAAGCCAATTACAATCATAACCATCACAACAATAGTGAATAGAGTTTGAAGAGCTAGACGAAATACCCCCCTAGCCGAATCATCTTTATTGATAGGATGGTTTGATTCATTTGTGTTAGTTGGATTAATTTTAGAGTTTGAATCTTTCTGATTGCTATTCATTGAGTGATTTAATCCTGAATATATATAATAATTACTAGTTAGAATACCTTACCAAAAATTGCTGTCATATCGCAAAGTGGATTTTATCTGTTGATGAAAACTAATTCACATCTATTGCGAGTAAAGTCATATCATCGGAAGGTTTCAAATGGCTATAGGCTACAACGCGATCTGTAAGCTGGCTACAAAATTCTTCGATAGGAAGGTTTTTTATCTTATGTATAATTCTCTTTAGCCCTTCTTCTTCTAGTATTTCATTATTCTTATTCCAAACTTCAATAAAACCATCAGAGTAGAAAACCAATCTATCTTTAGGTTTTAATTCGAAGGTATAATTATTTCTGAATTTAAAAAGAGAGACCAAGACTAAACTGCCCTTTCCCGGTAATGCAAGTATTTCACCCTCACGAATCAGTAAAATAGAGTGATGGCCGCCATAAGAATATTCTAGTAATTTTTGTTCAGGAAGAATTCTAAAATAGATACAGGATATAAAAAGAAGATTGTCAGGAATGGAACTAAGTTGTTTTTCTATCTCACTAAGTGAATCTGCTGGCGTGAGTTGAAGCTTAGATACAAAGTCAAATACTTTGGAACTCATCGCAGATAAAAAAGCTGAAGCAATACCGTGACCGCTTACATCAGCAAAATAAAAATCTATATAATTGGCATGTTCCGAATATGCAATTGCATCTCCACCGACAGCATCATGTGGAAGATATCTACTTTGAAAATTCAATTGATCACTTATTGGAAATTCTTTAGGAACTAAGGAGTCTTGGATAGCTTTTGCTGTAGCCAATTCCTTTGTAATTTTATTATGAAAGGCTTCTAAGGAAGCTAAAGCAAGTTTCTCCTCATATTTACGGAATTGTTCTAATCTGAATTTATCTCCAAGTGCTATAGAGAGAATTACTGCTTCTAAAATTCCTCCAATCGCAGGAGAATGATTTAGAAAATATGTATATTCAAATACTCCGATTTGTGTTAAGGAAAAAACTAATAATGAAATTATAGCACCTAGCCATGCAAGTAAAAAGAATCTTGCAGGACGAAATCCTCTAATGGAACAAACTAGTGATGTTAAAAATAATGAAAGTGGAGATAATATACCTAATGCATAAACAATAAAAATGGCATACTTATAAGTTATGAAATAACTAAACAAAAGAGTAATCGATAGAAGGCAAATAAAGTAGAGAATTTTCTTTCCTAATGGAAAATACTTACTCAATCTTAGAAAGGAAATTCCAAATAAAGAAGCGAATAAATAAAAAAGCCCTCCAGCGATTAAATTCCAATGAATAGCAAAATCTGGTTTATCGGGAAACACATATTGAAAAATCAAAGATTCATAATTTAAAGATAATAACCCAGCAAGAAACTGAGAGATTGCATAAAAAAGATAAGATAATTCTTTAAGATTAATAAATAAAAAGAAATTATAGAAAGCCATAATAAAAATAGCTCCATAAAAAATTCCCAAAAATAGAAAATCTTTAAGGATTCTGTCTCTCAGTCCTTCTTCTGAATATAAATTCAATTCACAATTTAATGGGGTTTCAGATTTAATTTTAATATAAATTGGAGAATCTAATTTTATATTATCAGAAAGTGTAAAAATAAAATTTTTATTTTCAACTTCTCTAGATGAAAAAGGAAATTTCCTTCCTGTTATAGAAGTAGTATAACCTTGGGATGTAGGTTTGAAAACAGTTATTTCGTCAAGAAGAGAATAGTCCGCAACCAAGAACCAATTATTTAATTGAGAATCGAATGGTATATTGAGTTTTATCCAAATCGTATCTGTAGATATTCCAAAACTCAAATGTTGGTTTTCGGGTTTTCTCCAAAAATCATTAGGTAAATTTTGAATTTCTAAAAATGTTTCTAAGCCTGTAGAATCTCTATAAATCTCTGAATTTTTTCCAACTTCTATCTTCGATAAGGAAGAATCCAGTGAAAGGAAATTATTTTGAGCTAACAGAGTAACACATGGACTAAAAAATAGTATTAAAATCAGAATTTGAAATAATTTTTTCTTCATTCTTAATATTTAAATTATAAATTACAAATCTAACTTTTTGATAATTTCAAAATTTACCAAAAAAGAGTTTTTATAAATTCTCAATTTAAAACTAAGAATCATACTAATAAATCTTAATTAAAAAAGATATAATTTATTTTTACAATTTAGAAGCTATTTTAATTTGTTCTCTAATCCAATCTTGTATTCTCTGAATGGAATCTTTCATTAGTTTAGGCAAAAGGGTCATTTCTTCAGTGGAAAACTTTTGCAGAACAAAATCAGCAACATCCATTCCAGGATGAATCGGTTTTCCAACACCAAACCTAAGCCTGTGAAAAGATGAATTCCCCAATCTTTCCACTATATCACCAAGTCCGTTGTGACCAGCTGTTCCACCGCCGATTTTGTTTTTAATTTTAGCGAATGGAATATCGATTTCATCGTGAACGACTAAAATATGAGAACTTGGAATTTTTAACATTCTGGCAATTCGAGATACTTCTTTGCCAGAGAGATTCATATATTCTTGCGGTTTCAAGAGATGAATGGTAGCTTCTTTGTAATTGAACTTTGCATACAAAGAATTCTTATTAGTTGTCCAATCTTGCTTTTCATCTTGGCAATATTCATCCAAAATCATAAAGCCAATATTATGACGAGTCTTTTCGTATTTCGTTCCTGGATTTCCTAAGCCTGCAATCAATAGATTCATATCTTTATACTTTTATATTCGTAGGTAGCTATTCTTTAAAACTTAATTCTATTCTAATTAAAACAATATTCATTGAATGAATCTTAAAGTTTTCTTTTATAAAGGAAAAATCAGATTCATCATTTTCTCAGTAGCCTTCATTGCGGCAACAACCTGATCAGAATCAACGCCAATCGTTCGAAGCGGGATAGGATCTCCCTCTCTTTTCCAAGTGATTACTGATTCGACCAGAGCATCCGTTCTTCCACCTGGTGGGATTCGAACTTCATAGTCTTCTAGCGATGGCATCTTGATTCCGATCTCTTTATTGATATTAGTCAGTGCAGTCATGAAAGCATCATAGCCACCATCGCCTGAGCCTTCCGCCGTATAATCTGTTCCCTTGTATTGGATGGAAAGTTTTGCACTGGGACTTGCACCTATTCCAGATTCAACGATGCATTTCATGATTTTAAAACTTATATTATCTGATTTTCCTGAAATGTCAGCAATGATAAAAGGAAGGTCTTCTGGAGTTACTATCTTACTTTGATCACCTAATTCTATAATGCGATCAAGAACCTTCTTTTCCATTTCAGGACTTAGGACTAGACCCTGTCTTTTCAAATTTTCTGTAAGACTTGCCTTTCCTGCAAGTTTTCCCAAGGCATAACTTCTTGTACGTCCAAAACGTTCGGGAAGAATAGGATTTGCATAGAGATTTGCTTTCTTATCTCCATCCGCATGAATCCCAGCAGTCTGTGTAAATACATCCTCACCCACTATAGGCCTATTAGCAGAAATTCTTTTGCCACTGAAGACTTCGACAAGTCTACTAGCATTTGTTATCTCTTTTTCAACTATTCCAGTCTTAACACCTAATTTATCATGGATAGCTGTGACTACTGCCTCCAAAGGAGAATTGCCTGCTCTCTCTCCAAGCCCATTTACGGAAACATGAATTCCTTTTGCTCCTGATTGAATCGCAACCATGCAATTAGCAACCGCGAGATCATAATCGTTGTGACCGTGGAATTCTAAATGCTGATGAGGGAATTTCTGAAGTATGCTATCAATTCCAATCCGCGTTTCATCGGGAGACAGGACACCTAAGGTGTCAGGAAGAAAGAGATACTGAATAGGTTCATTTTGAAGATGTCCGATAAAATCCATTACGTAATCTGGACTGTTTCGAAATCCATTGGACCAATCTTCCAGATAAATATTAACCTTAAATCCTTGTTTTGTGGCGAGTTGGATAAGTTCCGATACTTCTTTAAAATGTTCAGTGGGTGTTTTACGAAGTTGCTTTTCTAAATGAAGAAGTGAACCTTTTGTAAGAAGATTCAGAGTGCGAACTCCTGTCTCCTTCATCCAGTCTATAGTTTTACCACCGTCTACAAATCCTAAAATTTCAATTCGCTCGGTGAGTTTTTCTTTTTCTGCCCAATCCATTATCTTGCGAACAGATTGTAACTCTCCTCTCGATACACGCGCTGAGGCAATTTCAACTCTATGAACATTCAGCTTCTGCAAAAGAAACTTAGCTATATTCATCTTTTCTTCGTTAGAAAAACTTACACCTTGGGTCTGCTCTCCGTCTCGGAGAGTGACATCTAATATTTGTATGGAATCTTGCATTCTATTCATTTCATATACTTTCTTAGTAGTTCACTGGATGGTACGAGGATTTCTACCAAAGTGGTTCCGGGATTGGACCTTAAAAACTCAGGGCGATCTACTAATTTCAGGAAATCCTGGCTAGCTACATAGTCAATTGCCATTTTTTTGAGAATTCCTTCTCCAATACCGTGGACAATTTCTACGTATTTTTCCCCTTCTACAAAGGCGTCTTGGACTTCACGCTCTAATTTGATTCGCGCTTCCTCGTAGTGAAGCTTTCGAATGTAGATTTCCCTCATTCTTGAAAGAGTCCATTTTGGGGCAAAAACTTCAAAATCTTTTTCGCTATGGAAGAAGGAAATTCTCTTTCCAAGCGATCCATTTCAACCCATTTAGTTTCAAAACCATATAAGGCCTGGAAATTTTCTGGAAGATCTTTTAAAGTTTTATGTAAAAATAATTTAATTTTGTGATGTGTAATAGAATGAGAGCTGGAGCCTGGAATGCTTTCGGATTGTATATTACTTATAATTTCATTCATATAACTAGGATTCATATAATTCTTAGCATCCTTAGCAGGGATAGTTGCATTTTCGATTAAGTATGGAAGAGTAAAAAGATTCTTAAAAAATCTACGAGAGGAATCTTTGATAAGGAGAATTTTATCCTTCCTTTTGATCATAAAAAAATGAAGATCTAGTGTTAATTTAGTTTTTTCTAATTTCCCAGGTGGATATTGTTCAATTGAATTTTCTGTATAGGCTTTGCAAAATTTTTGAATCGGACATTTTGCACACAAAGGCTTAGGCAGACAAACCAAGGCTCCTAATTCCATCATCGCTTGGTTATGATCCCCTGGATGTTCTTGGTTTAGAAAGGAATCGGCTAAGTTCTGCCATTTTTTTTCATCTGATTCTGTGAAAAGTCGCGAGATTACTCTTTTTACATTTCCATCTAACACAGCGTATTTCTTTCCATAGGCCATCGAAAGAATTGCTCTTGCAGTATAAGGGCCTACACCAGGAATCTCTAAGGCTTCATCTAAACTTTCTGGGAAACGACCATTGTAACGACTTGTAACAATTTGGCAGGCTTTATGCAAATTTCTTGCTCTGGAATAGTAACCGAGCCCTCTCCAATGTTCCAATACTTCCGTTTCATCTGCACGGGATAATGTTTCCATATCGGGAAAACTAAGAAGGAATTGATTGTAAAGAGGTAGCATTGCCGCAACTCGAGTCTGTTGCAGCATAACTTCTGAAACCCAGATTTTATAGGCTGAGGGTTTGTTTCTAAAAGGAAGATCTCTTTTATTTTGATCGAACCATAATTTTAGGCTACTTTGAGCTTCCACTTTTGAAAAAATATTTTATAAAGGTTGGAATTCTCTGGATACATCTAAGATTGAATACCTCAGGAAGGTATTGCAAGTCGCTTCCTCAGTGTATCGAACCAAATCATAATCCAAACGCGGTGATCGAAAAAATTGGGAAAACTCTAATCTTTCAGAGATTTCTCTTTTGATATGGGCTCTAGCTTCTGATCTACGTAGATATAAGCTGGGAACCATTAATTCGCTTTTATAGGAGAGGATTCCACCTCGGTAAATTGAAACTGTAATCAGAACTTTGTATTTTTTATCTTGTGTTGTTTCCATAGTTGTCTGGGCCTAATTGAATTATCGACTCCGAGTAGGTCTAATTTTATGGGAAAGCAAGAAAAGATGCTCGCAAAAAAGTTTCCGAAATATCGCATTTTTTTAAAATGCTATTAAAGGCGCCATGAATACAAAATACAATACATCCCCATTTGAATACAATCGAAGAATCACTCATGAAGTTAAAGTTGGTAATGTAGGAATCGGAGGTTTAAATCCCATTCGGATTCAATCTATGACCAATGCAGATACCAAAGATGTTGAAGCTACCATTCGCCAAATTAGAGAGCTGCAAGAAGTCGGTTCAGAATTAGTTCGTCTAACAGTTCCTACTTCACAGGACGCAGAAGCACTTCCCATAATACGTAAACGTATGAAGGAAGAAAATCTAACAGTTCCTTTGGTTGCAGATATCCATTTTACTCCTTCCATAGCGATGAAGGCTGTAGAGTTTGTGGAAAAGGTTCGTATCAATCCAGGAAATTTTGCAGATCGTAAAAAATTTGCAATCTTAGAATATACTGATAAAGAATACAAACTCGAACTAGAAAGAATATCTGAAACCTTTCTCCCTCTTGTTAAGAGAGCTAAGGAATTGGGAGTAGCCATGAGAATTGGAACCAACCATGGATCGCTTTCTGACAGAATCATGAATCGGTTTGGAGATACTCCCGAAGGAATGGTGGAATCCGCATTAGAATTTATAAGAATCGCTGAGTCGATTGGATACAAAGATATAATCGTCTCTATGAAAGCATCCAACACGCAAATTATGATCCAAGCATATCGTCTACTAATTGCTAGGTTCCTAGAACTCAATATGACCTATCCACTGCATCTCGGTGTTACAGAGGCAGGAGATGGCAAAGATGGAAGGATCAAATCAGCTATTGGAATTGGAAGTTTGCTAGATGATGGTTTGGGAGATACAATTCGTGTATCTCTTACCGAAGATCCAGTTCTCGAAATACCTGTAGCAAAAATCATTGTAGAAAAATACAATTTGCTTCATTCTAAGAATTGGGAAAATCTTACCGGAAAATCCGCTAGCAGTGAAATCAATTCTACTCCTATCCAAGCGAGTGAAAAACGAAATCAGGATTCTAAAGATTCTACCAATTCTTCTTTTAAAGAATTTCGAAATCCTTTTCAGTATTCCAGATTCTATGCTAAGGAAATTTCTCTCAACTCAACTAAGATGGGTGAAGAAAATCCGATTCGAGTAGAAGTAGATTGTTCCCAATTGAAATCAAATTATGAGAAAGAAATTTCTGAACTCTTTCTAAAGGCTGCCCCCCTCTCTATCCTACCAGAGTCTTTGCATTTTACGATACGAAATGAAACCGAATTAAATGAACTAGCAACACTTAGAAACAAGGAAATTGTACCGGCTGCATTCTCCTTTCTCTTGCAGGGAGAGATGGCAAACCAAATTCATGACCAACTATCCCAATTATTAGCCTTTGATAAATGGGTATCTTACTATCCGCACTTTGGAAGTGAAGAAGAAAAAGAAATCTTTCTTGGAGCAATCTCCAGTTTTCATAAAGAAAACAAAAGCATAGAGTGGATCATCAAACCATCCGAATTTTCTAGAATACCAGAAATTCTCGAAGATATTCAAAAATGGTTACTTTCGAATTCTATTTTTAGTTTAGAGAGTTCTGATCTAACAAGAGATTACCGCAAGCTAAGCTCTTTCTTGTCAAATTATGATTATCCAATTTCTCTATCTTCTGTTCACGGCAACCAAGAAGATGCATTGTATGAGGCATCCATTGGTCTAGGTGGTTTACTCATTGATGGTATCGGAGATATATTACGTATCAGTTTTCCTTGTGAAATATTCGAAGAACTAAGTCTTACCTATGATATTCTGCAGGGTTCAAGGCTTCGTCTAACAAAAACAGAATATATTTCTTGTCCATCTTGTGGAAGAACACAATTCGATCTTCAAGATACTACAGCAAGAATCAAAAAGCGAACGAATCATTTGATAGGAGTAAAGATTGCAGTTATGGGCTGCATAGTCAATGGTCCTGGGGAAATGGCGGATGCAGATTTTGGATATGTAGGTGCTGCTCCTGGAAAGGTTCATCTTTATAAAGGGAAAGAAATTATCATGAAAAATGTTCCCGAAGATATTGCTGATGAGAAATTAGTTGAGCTGATTAAAAACCATGATATGTGGGTGGAAGCAAAGTAATATATCGATAGAATTGTAACTTTTTTATTAATAAAACGAAAGAGGTAGCATATGAACAAATTAATTTTTACCATATTCATCATTGGATTTTTTTCTATTTTTAATTGCAGCCAAATTGAAAGTAAAGATTCAAAAGATGCAGATTCAGTTACTTCAAAGCTTCCTAAATCTGAGATAAATTGGGATGCTCCGCAAAATTGGAAGAAGCCTGCTAAGGATTCCTTAAAAACCAAACTGAGTTCTATGCAGTTTAAAGTAACACAGGAAGAAGGCACCGAGCCACCCTTTCGCAATGAATACCATGACAATAAAGAAGAAGGAATCTATGTTGATATTGTATCTGGAGAACCCTTATTTAGTTCCTTAGATAAATACGATTCGGGAACAGGTTGGCCCAGCTTCAGCAAACCCTTAGTGAATGATCTGATTGTCTACCATGTAGATTCTTCTTGGGGAATGAAACGAATCGAAGTTCAATCAAAACATGGTGAAAGCCATCTTGGTCATGTATTTGAAGATGGCCCCAGACCTACTGGACTTAGGTATTGTATGAACAGCGCCTCACTTCGTTTTATTCCTGTTAGTAAATTAGAGAAAGAAGGCTACGGAAAATTTTTAGCCTTATTTCAAAATTCCTCTAAAAGTAAACCAACAAAGTAAAAATTTAAAGTGACTGATGTCCTGGATGAACTTGAATTCCAGGAATTTTCTTAGCCAGATCTTGCAGTGCATTCAGACTCCTGCGGTTTTCTTCTCGATCAGAAGTAAAGCTTCCAGGTGTTACATTTTGTTCCCAACCAAATTTTGTGTGAGAAGTATCACCTAATACTAGATGAATTCCATCTTTTGCTTTGATCAAAAATGCAAGGCTTCCTGGCGTATGACCCGGACTATGAAATACCAAGAAACTTCCATCTTCAAATAGATCTAAAGTCGCTAAACCAAATTCTGTATTTACTTCAGAGAATTCCAATTGTCTTAAAATTTTATTTTCGCCCAGTAAGTTATCTGTAGTTCCTTTTACAAAAAGATTGAGGAAGTTTTTCGCAGTTGGTTCATTTGGACCAGTGTAAATCGGAACTTCATCAGAAAGATCACTAGTTCCCATAATATGATCCATATGCATATGAGTCAGAAAGGCACCGTTAATAGGTTTATTTTGCTTTTTAAGCCATTCACCAAGTGTTACCTTAATTGTAAGTTTATCCGTATTCATGGCTGAGGCAACTAAACTAGATATCGGCCACTCACTCGGATCCTTTTTGAAAAGGTCAGCTAGACCTGTATCAATAATAAATTTTCCAGCTGTTGGATGATCAATAGTGTAAAAATAAATTTGAATAGGCTCTAGTGTTTCATCACTCAGACCAGCTGCTTTTGATTTGGGATCAGAAAGGTCAATCAAGCCTGCACGATCCACTTCCCAATCAGCAGCTGTAATTTTTTGAAATTCTAGTTTGGATTTTACCTTTTTAAACTCATCCAGTGAGATCGTAGCTTTCTGACCTTTCCTCTCAAGCACCGATGCATTTGATGTAACCGAACACGATATCATCAGAGATACTATCCCTATAAATAAAACATTTCTCATAAAAAGCCCCTCTTATTCTCAAAATTAATACTAAGAAACAATAGAACATCAATTCAAATAAACTAACATATATTATATCTAAATTTAGATAAGTAATGCTTATTTCTTAAGATGAAAGTATTATTCATTTTTAATTAGAAAATATTAACTTATTTTTTGAGAAGCTCTTCCCAATCTTTAAGTAGTTCATCTTCAGATCCAAGAATAACGTTGTCTGCTCCTAAAGTTTGCACAGAAGATAGCTCAATTCCTATTCCATTTTCTAAGTCCGAGGCCAAAGACTGGATTAAATCACAGGGTTTCACCTTATTGCAATTATACATCCCGATAATATTGGCTGAATCAGATGCGTATTGCATATTATAGCTTTGGTTACTAACTTCAAATGTTTCAGTGATACCATCACCATCCCAATCTTCCACAGAGTATCTCGTATTATCATTAGAAACCAATATGATTCTCTTTCCATTTCCTGCTGGGTTCAGTTCTGTAACTGTCTTCGAACCTGTTTCATTCTTTCTTGAATACAAATACTTTAACTTTTTTAAATGGGCAGAGATCAATCGTTCTACCATCGTATTATAAAGATTGCTGTATTTTTCAGAAACAGTTTTGGCTGTTTCGGTATCTTTCTTTTCTAAATCAATTGTTCTTGCATTTCTTGAATAAGAAAAATAATCTACGATTCCATCAGCAACCTGAGTGTAGAAATTTCTAGTGTTGATTTCTCCTGGATTAGCTGCTGGAGATAAGGCAGTTTCGACACGGGCAGAATTTTCTTTCTTTGATTCAGCCTCTTCCAGACCCTCGGCTTGACCGACTGCTTGCTTGGAAGCTGATTGAGATCCCTCGGTTTTATTTTCTTTAGCATTCATTTCTTCTGTAAGTGCTTTTTCCAAAAACTCAGCACGTGCATCTTGTTCTTTAGATATAGAATCTAAGTTCTCAATGGCGGTGATATGACGTGGACTATTTTCTCCAGAAAATTTCTTTTGTCGGTATTCTTCTGCAACTGCTTTTTTCTTTTCTAAGGCAATTGTTTTATAGATAGAATCATATTTAAGGTAAAGAGAGTGAAGATGATACTTTGAATTATCTTTTCTTCTTTTGAAGTCATCAGCAACTTTAGAAAGCTTCTCGCGTTCGTCTACAATATCTCGGAACTCTTTTAAGAAGGCTCGACGCGATCGATAATTCGAAACCTGCTTCTGGTATTCTTTTAGTCTAGCTGAAACTTCTGATCTATCATCATAGCCATCTCGAAATATGTAGGTTTGTGAATCTCGTATAACAACTAAACTCGCCAAGGATGGATCTAAATTCGAACTGGAATTACCTATACGATTCCCATCTTGGTCTATAAAATTTGCAAAATGGAAAATGATTCTATCTTCATTGAACTTAGAAATATTTTTCATAGTTGGGGAGACTTCCCCAGCTTGAATGCTAAGGGTCAAAAAAGATAATGAAATTATAAGAATTAGATTTTTTTTATTTTTCATTTATTTTCCCGCACGCGGTCTTTTTCAAAATGTTCGAATATTCCTTTCGCCTCAACATCTCTACCATCAATTTTAAATATGATTTTCTCCAAATTACTATATTGGTCAAAAATTGTATTTTCCATACAATCGACAACCAAACCCAAGACAGTAAATTTCTTTGCTTCAATTTCTTTTAATGTTTTATCATCAATGAAATTCGATGGTGCAGAATAATAACTTTCAATAGAAGACTGCTCTTGCTGCTCTTCTTCCTCATCACTAACATCATAAGAAGATTTGGGAAAACGGTATTTTGCCATTTCTCTCTCAATCTCATTTGATGAAAAATCAAGAATCAATACCTTACCCTTATCTTGAACCCAAATACTAATTAAGGCTATAGAAAGATTGGGCAGTCTCTTTAGCTTAGAACTTGCGATTTTATCTTCTACTTGAATTAGGTTAGAAAAATACGGTGGTCTAGAAATTTCAGCAAGTAGAGTTCGAATATCATCTTTGATAGAATTTTGTAGATAGACAAGTCTATCGGAAGCGAATATATTTTTTTCTCCATCAGACACATAGATTTTAGCAAGTGTTCTTGATTCTTGCAAAGGAAGAGCAAATACGTTAAAGGGGATAAGTAAGGAGAAAGGATTTTTTTCTACAAGATAGGAAAAGCTAACAAAGAGTAAAAATCCAATCCAGGCAAAATAGAGCATAAGATATTTACGAATATTTGTGTTGTTCTTTTCAATAGCGATGTTAAAAAACCGAGTCCAATGCTTAACTGAAAATTCTTTTACCTTATTTGAATAGTTACCTACCTCGTTTTTAAAACCATTCCATCTATCTTTAAAATTAATCTTTTCCATCACCATAATCCTTAATGCCTTGCAGAATACTTTTTACAAGTCGCGATTGAACCTTTTTAGATTCTAGAAAAACAGATTCTTTAGGGTGCGACAAATATCCCATTTCAATCAATACTGCAGGCATTAGCGATCCACGCAATACAGAAAAATCTGCCTTTTTAATTCCTCTTGCTGGTATCAATCTGCCAATTCCCTTATTTAAATGTGAATCAAGAGTGGAAGCAAGCTTTCTTGAACGCCTTTGTACCAAACTGGACATCATCCCTGCTTGGATATTTGCCACTGGTTGTCCATAGTTAGAATTAAGAATTTTGTTCTCTAGGATAGCTGTCTCTCTAGCTTGTTCCGTTGTAGGAGTTTGAGATAAATAATAAATTTCATAGCCTGATGGTTTTTCAGAAAGAGAGGCATTGCAATGCAGAGAAATAAATATTGCCTCTTTGACATCGATTAAAAGTTTATTCGCTAATTGAGATCTCTCATCTAAGGGAACAAAAGAATCATTGCTACGAATACGGTAGACTACCATTTCGGGATAGGTCTTTCGAATCGCTGCGTACAATTGGTTCGCAACTGCTAAGGCTATGTCCTTTTCATGCTTTCCCTTCTTGCTGGATGTTCCTGGATCCTTACCTCCATGACCCGCATCAATCACAACAGCCTTTACAGGTAGAAAACTTTTGCCAGCATCCTTAGTTCTAACTTCTAATACCAATTGTGTATCAGCAAATTGGTAGAACACTTCGTACTCAATTAGATTCATTAGTATTGCTTCTACAAGATCTGGAGGAATGTAAGTCTTGCCTCGAGAGCTTAGAATTTTCAATTGAATCTTGTTGATAGTTCCGTCTAAGACATAGAAAGAAGAACCCGTGCGAATTCGAATCTCTTTACTATTACCCTTAATAGAAGTTATTTGTATTGGATCATTGCTATTGATTGTAAGTTCAGGAAAAATTTTTTGGATCTCATCTAAAGCGAGATAGGAGTATTTTCCCCTGAGAGGTAGTTTTACCGATTCAGAATAAATCGGTAAACTAATAAGAAAGCATATTAGTAGCCAAAAAGACTTTTGAACCTGGACCAAATTGATTTCTTTTTCGATAGATTATTTTGTCTTGTTTCTTCAATATCAAAAAGATTCCTTTTTGATTTATCGGCATTACTGTTGCCCTTGTTTGCATAGGATGGTTTGTTAGCTGAAGCAGAATTTCTTTTGTTTCTTGGATTTTCAGACTTAGATTTAGTGTATGTGGATTTTTCTTTACTTGTTGATTCAGAACCAAGAGGTCGAACAGACTTTTCATGTTCTCTAGGTTTGTGTTCCCTAGTATTGCCTCTTGGATTTCTGTCTCGCTTACCACCCTTACCTGTACCCTTAGAAAAACTAGGTTTCTCATTCAGACTTTTGGTAATTGCTGGATCATCACTTTCGAATGCAGTGAATTCACCCTTAGGAAAAATCAGATAATCTTCATTGATTTGATCAGTTGGGATTTTCCCTTTTAGATATTTCTCTATACGCTCTAACTCATTGTAGTCGGATTCAGAGCAAAAGGAAATGGACTTACCCTTTCTTCCTGCACGTGCAGTTCTTCCGATTCTGTGAACATAGTTTTCTGAATCTGAAGGAAGATCATAATTGTATACAACTTCAATATTTTCTACATCTATACCGCGCGAAGCAACATCTGTTGCTACCATCATTTTATATTTTCCGAGTTTAAAATCTTTGAGAAGTCGTATTCTTTTCTTTTGATCAAAATCAGAAGAAAGTCCTGCTGTAGAAATTCCATACTTATGAAGCGTACGAATGATCATTGGAATATTTGATTTGTAATTTGTAAAAATAATTCCAAGTCCTTCCATAGTATCTGATAAAATAAGATTTGTTAAATAAGACAATTTCTCATCTCTACCAAGATGATACAGTCTCTGGTCAATTCGTTCAGAAATAATTTTATCAGGATCAATCTGAACTTCGACTGGTTCATCTAAGTATTTGTAAGCAAGTCGAATTACTTCAGAAGAAAGAGTGGCTGAGAAAAGCATGGTCTGCTTTCTATCCTTGCATTTGTGAAAGACATATTTTAGATCTTGAACGAAACCCATATCGAACATTCTGTCCGCTTCATCTATGACAACAGTCTTTACTTGAGAAAGATCTAGGCTTCTTGACTTTACAAAATCAATCAATCGTCCAGGAGTTGCAACAACCACACCAGGATTTTTCACCAAGTCTTGTTCTTGGGATTTATAATCGGTTCCGCCAATGATGGTTGCTACACCATAGTCTGTATCTTTGAGAAGCTTATTCGCTTCACCTGATATCTGCAATACGAGTTCTCTGGTAGGCGCAAGAACTAAGATAGAAGGTAGCCCCGAATCGGGTTGGCTAGTGAGAATTTCATGGATGGCAGGTGTTAGGAAGGCAAGAGTCTTACCAGTTCCCGTTTGGGCGAGCCCTGCAATGTCTTTACCTTCTAGAGCAAAAGGAATCGCCTTTTCTTGGATAGTTGTTAGTTCGATAAATCCTGCATTTTTCAAATTGTCTTGTAGGATGGGATTAAGGTTTAATTCAGTGAATTGCATATTTGTTTTCTTTAGTTTTTCTTCTTTGCGACGGTCTGCATAGTGTCACCGTAACAAGTTATTTTCGAGATCCATTTATAAATTGATAGAGGCAATCTGCCCCTCCATCCACGATCTCGGTTCGGATGGAAAGATAATGGCATCTGGAATACCACATCAAAGTTTAACTCTTTCAATAATTTTTGAATCGATCTAGGATCATAGTCAAAAAAATGGTCTTCGGGGTGAGTTTTGAACCATTCTGGTGCGTTGGTCTGGAAGGTTGGACCGTAAAAACTCGGAAAGGCTACCAGTAAGGCTCCGCCAGGTTTTAGTAAATTGGCAATTTTTTGCCAAATAGCTTCAATTTGGGACATATGTTCTAGGGTGAAAAAGCTCGCAATTACATCAAATTTTCCATTTTCTGGAAAATCGACAAAGCTCCCCTTCCAAATATCCAATTTTAAATTTTTTAGAGCATACTCCGATGCTTCCTCTGAAATCTCAATTCCTTGGGCTTCATAACCTAATTTTCTGGCTTCATCTAGAAAAAATCCAGTAGCCGATCCAATTTCAAGAAGTCTCAAAGGATTCTTGCTATCCAGTTTTCCTGGAAAAATCCTTTTAAGAAGATCTAATCTTTGCTTGGCGATACTTCGAAGATTGATCTCATCCTCAAAGTAGGTTTTGTTGTATTGATTTTTGTATTCACTCAGAAAGTAACTGGAATCATAATTACGAGTTGAGGCAGGCAAGAAGCGGTGAACACCCGTCTTCTTGCAAATTTCTATCCAATCTGGAAATTTTTCTGATCTTTCAAATTGGAATTCCAAAATCAGTTCAGACCACCTCGACCACTCAAACTATCCTCGTAGGCTGCTCTTGCAACTCTCTTATTGTCATATGCTTCCGTATAACTTGGATCTAGCGAAAGTGCATTATCAAAACTTTGCAAGGCTTTACGAAATTCTTCATTCTTATATTGGCAAAATCCCATAAGATTATAAGCCTGAGCTGCGATCTTTGGGGTGACATCTGAATTTACAATAATTTTTAATTCGTCAATTGCCTTCTCTCTTTCCATCATGGAACCTGAATTGCTTAGTATTTTAGCAAGCACTAAGCGAGACTCCATATCCTTGGGATCCATATGAGAAGCACGGAAGGCTTCTTCTTTTGCCTTCTTCTCCATAACTGGATCTTTACTTTCTGCATAAACCAATGCCAAAATTTTATGAGCCTCTTTCATTTCTGCACCACTTTCAGAATGATTCAGCACATGCAGAAGTTGTTTCTCTGCAGAACTTACCTGACCCATTTTCTTATAGGTTTTCGCTATTTTGATACGAATCTTATAAGCATTCGGATTGTCTTCTAAGATAGAAGAGTAAGCACTCACAGCTTCTGAATTGTAAAGGTTCTGTGAATAGTAATCTGCGATTCTTTCTCTAGCTTGGAAGTTCTTTCCTGATTCAAGTGCTGATGCCGTCTTCCAGGCTTGGATTGCCCGTGCAGGTTGTCCGGAATGAACAGATGCAATACCTAGATTATAGTAAGCGTTGTAGTTTTTAGGATTGAGTTGTATGACTCGCTCTAGTGTATCAATGGCTTCGGGATATCTTTCCATCTCATCCAAAATAATTCCCAAATTAATTAGAGCAGTTTCTGTATAAGAATCCCCTGGAGTGACTTGGACTATCTTACGAAAGATTTCTTCAGCAGGAATCAAATCCCCTCTTTTATAATAAAGATCACCCAAGGCGAACAAAACGTCCACATCACCTGGTCGGATTTCTAAGGCCTTCTTCAAAGATTGTATGGCAAGGCTAGGAAGTTTCAAAGATTCAAGCGCTTCAGCTAGCCTTAGATAGACCTCTGGCTCGTTGGTTCCGCCTTCTAGTGCACGTTTGAAGTAGCCAACTGCATCTTCTTTTTTACCTAACTTAATTGCAACCAAGCCAAGATTGTATTGGTTTTGTGCATTATCAGGCTGCAAACGTGTTGCTTCTCGGAAATGGTATTCGGCTCTCTGCCAATTCTCTCTATCAAAGTAAATTTTGCCAAGATGACCGTGGGAGAGTATTGTTACTCTTCCGTTAGCATCATTCGAAATTGCCTTCTCAAAATTATCTATAGCATCAGGAATTTTTCCTTTTTTATATTGAGCAAGCGCTAGGTTGTATAAAAGCGAGGTATCTTCAGGGGAAGATGAGATTCCTGTCTTATAGGCTTTTAGAGCGCTGTCTGTGTCACCTAACTCTTGGAAAAGATTACCCGATAGCATAGCCACCTTGGGATCATTGGGAGCGATATCTCGAGCTCTTTGTGCAGCCTTCCTAGCCTCTTCTATTCTACCCATATGACGAAAGGCTAAAGAGAGATTGTAGTAGGCATGGAAGTTTTTATCGTCGTAGCGAGTTGCCTTTTCTAGGCGTTCAATGGCAAGTGGATAGCGTCCTGCTCCATCGAATAGAACACCGAGTACGGTCAGAGCAATCGACTTCTCCTCATCAGAAGATGGAGTGTTTAAAAATTCTTCACAAGAGAGAAAGGCTTTCTGGATATAATTCTCTCTATACAATTGGATGCATTTGTTCAAGGCAGAAGATGTATGAGAAGATGGCAGATAGGGTTTTTCTAAAATTTGGTCGAGACTTCTTTTCTCACTGAGTAGATTTGAGTTAGCTATTTCATTAAGTGCATCTTGATCACTTACACGAATAAATTGCCACCAATAACCCAAACCTAACAAAGCGGCAATGAGAAAGGCGAGAGTAGTCCAGAAGATGAACCCTAGCAAATCGCTTGATTTTCTTCTTTTAGGTATGGGTGCAAAATAATCATCTTCTAAGGAAATCTTAGGCTCTGATGAAGCAGATGATTCATCATTTAGTTCCAATCGAAGTCGATTTTTTTTAATAGGTTCCAAATCTCGAAGTCCTCCCTAGGGATGGAGCTTTTTCTTTATTGAATCTAGAATTCCATTGATAAATCCAACTGATTCTTCACTTTCGTATTCCCTTGTTAGAAGAAGAGCTTCATCAATGATAACCGCAGCCGGCGTCCACTCTTCTTGCATCATAGAAAAAATAGAAAGTCTCAAAATAGATCGATTTACAATTGAAATCCTAGAAAGCTCCCAATTTGCTGAGTTTTCCTTGATTATAGTATCGATCTTTTCCCAATTATCCACGACTCCTTTAATGAGAAATGTGGCATGCTCGCGTTCTTCTTGGGTAGTTGGTTTGTCAAAATATGCAAAGGTAAGAACATCTTTCAGAGAGGCTTCCACCAAATCAGTTTGGTAGAGTCCCATTAAGGCAAGCACTCTGCCTCTATGCCTAGATGCCATCTAGATTTCTCGGAAAAGATGAATCATTTCGATTGCTGTTACAGCTGCTTCAAATCCTTTATTGCCTGCTTTAGAACCAGCTCTTTCAATTGCTTGTTCAATATTTTCAGTAGTAATGACTCCAAAAATTACCGGAATTTTGTAATCTATAGAAAGTGATCCAATTTTTGCAGATTCATTGGAAACTAAATCATAATGGGAAGTAGAACCACGGATTACGCAGCCTAGACAGGTTACTGCCTCATATTTCTTGGAATCTAAAACTTTTGCAACAGTGGAAGGAAATTCAAAAGCTCCTGGAATATAAACCACAGTAACATCATTTAAATCTCCACCATGGGCAACAATTGCGTCCAAGGCTCCTTGCAGTAAACGATCGGTGATGAATTCATTAAAACGGGAAACGATGAAGCAGTGCTTTTGGTTGGTGGCAATTCTTTTGCCTTGGATAACTTTATACGACATGAAAACTAGTATGCTCCGAAATTCTGAATGGCAATAGCGTTGACCCTTTCGTCCAGATTCCTAATTTGACTAAGAATGACAAGCTTTAAAACGAAAACAGGATCAATCCAAACCCTAGAGCTTTTCTTTTTTATAACATATCTCATTTTACTTAGTTCTTGCTCTACTTTTTCATCTCAAGACGCAATTCCTGATCCTAGCCTGCAAGCGATCAATAGTAAAGATTTTCTTCCGATTAAAACAATTGCAAGTATCCAAGCGGATGGCATCAGAAAAATTCTAGCAACTAGTCCTGAAGCTATGCGTTATATTTTCTATAAGGCTGGATGTACAGATGGTTCGCCTCTTGCTGGACTCATGGAACACAATTGGAATGAACAATCAAATGAGGAGGTATGGAAAGGAGCATGTAAATCTTTAAAGTATGATTCTATATATTTTAAAATTTCTCATCCTGGCAATCTTTCTAAATACAAGGAATTTTCAATCACCACTTATCCTTTACTTGTAAAAGCAGAATCGAGTGGAGATATGCAGGCATATAAAGAAGCCTTAGAATTTGAACCAGCTCTGCCTGATGCAAGACTTGCACTATTTCGTTTTCGAGCTGAGAAAAAAGAATGCAAGCAAGCAAAACGACATCTTAGTATTTTTCTAAGTCTCTCTCCTGGATTCTACCAGAAGAGAAGTCTAGAATCTTACTACAAAAAATACTGCGGGAAATTGTAGATTCACTTAGATACTCTCACAACCAGTGTAATCTTCCCCTTAGTGTCTTCTACTATTTCAAAGCCTTCTTTCTTTAATGATTTCTTCAGCTTAAACATATTCAAACTAACAACATTGCTAGACTTATCAAACTCTGATTTTTCTATTTTTTCTTCCATGATACCTTCTAATCATCGGAGTCCATGGTATGAAATTTTAATACATACTTGAATAGATTACTTTAAAAATAAATCTGGTCTATACAAGATATGAAACATAACCCAGCCAAAGAGAAAGCTAAACTCATCGCTAAAAAGAAGAAGGCGAAGAAACACAAACCTGTATTCTATTCTGAAGAGAATTTCGAAGTTAAGACCTCATCCATTCCCAAAATTGGTAAGGGTCTATTTACAAAAGTAAACCTAAAGAAAGGCGATCACATCGGCTATTACATGGGAAAAATCCTCACCGATGATCTTGCGAACTCCAATAAATATGTTGAATCAAGATACCTACTTTGGATCTGCAAAGATTGGTGGATCTACGGGGAAGGAAGAGAATCAAACTTCACTCGTTTTATAAATCATTCTAAAAAGCCCAATGCCGAGCTAATAACATCCGTTCGATGGAAAACGGCAAGATTCATTGCCTTAAAATCCATCAAGGCTGGTGAAGAACTCTTCTTTGATTACGGAAAAGATTACTGGGATAATATGGAGTTTCCTCCTAAGTAGGCTACGTGACGCACTTTGTGTCGCCAGGTTGCTAGTTTGGTTTTGCAAAGAGTCGACACAAAGCGGTCACTTCGCACAGGGTTTTGGTTTAGTAATCTCATTTTATTAGAATAAAAATAGAAAAACGTATCCTTATTCTTGTAAGAGAGCAATTTAGCATCTAACTTTTTATTAAAAGTTATAAGTATTTTTTCAGGACGAACTTTATCTCTATCAATGTATTTATTTCAAAACCTTTGTATTTTTTAGAATTTGCTTAATGATCCCGCTTTTTGAGAATTGAATTCAATCTTCATAGGAATCACATAAACCGATTCCATAACATTCTTGTTCACAATAAAAATATTTCTCAGCTAAAATTTTTCTATAATAATAATGTCGATAACTTCCTTGTTCAGTAAATTTACTTGAGCATTCATTTTTACAAGAACGTAATTCTGGACAATTATTTCTATTATATCCAAGATGTTTATCATTTTTTTCTTGTATTTTCTTCATTTCATAGTCATATAAGATATATTCAGTATCAACATATTTAGGAAATTCTAAGAACGCGCATTCTAAAAAAAGAAAATTACAAATAATTATAAATATTTTATATTTATGAGCATTTGTATTATAATTCATTTTGCCAGAATATAAAAGGTTGGTTGCAATATTCTTTTTCATCAACATAAAAAGCTAAAGAGATTAAACATATATCCCTTACTTTTCTTCTATTAATTATTTCAGAAATTTCATCATTAGGAGTTTCAATAATCTCTGAAATAATTTGATTTTGACATCCCTCTAATAAATCTTTTTTAGCTTGTTTCTTACAAGAAGTTTCCGTCTTTAAACAATTAAAAGATAAAGATATTAGAAAGAAAATGATATAACAATTATTTTTATTCATTATGGATTATTTGGACCTAGTGGTATTGGATATTTCGGATTTACATCATGACACTCAGTTGAATTTTCGTTGTTTAAATCATCAGTATCTTTCCTTACACAACTATTTGAGTTATTATTTAGAAAAATACCATACTCTTTTGTATTTTCAATTTTATAATAATTAAATGCCTTGTTATAGCATCTAGAAATCTTGTTTCTACGTAGAAGATTGTTTTTAGCCCAAGTTTCAATATTGTAATGTCTCTTTTGTAGAGTTGGCTGCTTTCGATTATCTATACCTTCTGAAAATCTATTAGTTTTATTCTTTATTCCTTTAGCAGCCCATTTTAATCCACCTATCATATGCTTAAATATCTTGTTTAAGTTAAAATATATTCCCCAAAACGAGGATTTGTCATTTTGAGCTAGTAAGACAGAGATATTAATAGAGGCTAAAACCATAGTGACATTTTAATGCTAGTTGGTATTTTTTGTCGAGTAAATATTAAGCATCTTACAAAAAGTTAGCCGAAAGATTGAACCACGCTTGATGGAGTGAGCGAAAACAAAATATTGTTTTTTCACAAATTTAGCCTAGCTTAAGTAAAATTCAACCAATGATATCATTTTCTCGCAGTTGTTCTTCTGTTAGCCCAGTAACTCTTTGAATTACAGCTAGGGCGATTCCCTCTTCCTTCATCAAACGAGCATCTTCGATTTCTTTTTCTAGCTTACCTTTTGCTATTCCTTGCTTCTCTCCTTCTAGTTTACCTTTTTCGACTCCTTCTTGTTTTATCTTTTCCAAATAAATCATTAACTCTTCCTCCACATCCTCGTAGATTTCGATATCATAGAATTTTTCTGAATCTTTTCTCGCTCTATCGATATATTCCAATATAGTTCTCATTATTTCAAGCTTTTTCCATTGTGTTTTTTCTTCACTTAACTCCCGCATAGTTTTTCGTAAAGCTTCCATGAATAGATAATGTTCTTTTCGGATTGAACGTAGAATACGAAAGTAGAGTCTTAAAGAAAGTAAATTCTTAGGAAACTCATCAATGACAGAGTTAAGTTTATAAAGAAGAAAAGAGAAGCTAGGAATATATCTAGATAGAATTTTGGTTTCTTTTGTTAAATGAAATGCATCCAAGAAATTACTAGCTAGATCCCACCCCCTCTCACCATGATAGAATACAAAAGGTAACACAGGATAGTAGTGTCCAAGATTTTTCATCTGCCATTCATAAATCGATGATAGATACTTGAGCAGCTGGGTATAAATATTGGGATCGTAGTAGCTCTTGTGTTCGAAGAGAAGATATACAAATATTTCTGATCCTGATTTCAAAGGAATTTGATAGAGTATATCTGTCCGTGATTCCTTCTGCTTTTCCCCAATAAAGTTTTCTTTAACAAATTCCAGATTCGATAAATCTAAAATACTACAAACATCTTTTGGTAAAGTAAACTCAAGAAACGCAATGGATTCTTCTTTCCCAGAAAAGATTCTTCTAACATAGAGGTCATGTGGATTGCCACTTGTCATAGAAATATATGTTTTCTAATCTAGACTAGGAGCAGAATATCACAGAAAATATTTAGTAATAAAGATTTAGTGTTTTTTTTAAGATTCCTTAAACTAGGACTGCTCCGTATAATTTTAGATTGATTTTTTATTCGAATCCTGTATTGAATAAAAATTCATCTTGCAAATCTCAGATAACACCCTCTTCCATTTTCAAATCCCCTTCAAGCTTTCACCTCCATCATACGAAATGACCTTCATCTTCAATTGCTCCACTTCTTGTCGTAGATTGTAATTCTTCTTGAGAAGTTCTATAATGACAGTGAGAAAGGCTGTCTCCATAGGGAATGGATGTCCCTGTGCATTGCCAGCTTGTATATTCTCATTGACAATTCGAAAAAAATCATCGAAGAAGACTTGGTCTTCTCGACGCAGGGATTTGCGAAAGGCCTTCCATTCCTTGAATAAGCCTTCCACTAATATAGAGTATGCCTGAATCTGAACTCCCATACAACATTCCTCGCTGATTCTCTGTTAATCGATTCTGGATGATATGAATAGCCTCTGCTCTCCAGTCAAGCGTGAGGCTGGCTTGGGCATACAATTCTCTTTGTAAGTATCCCCTTCTCGTCTTCTCTCCTGCCCAACTCGTCTCCCAAAAGAATGCGGGAACCTGAGCTTCTTCTAAAATCTCTTGCAGTTGATCTCTATCTCTTTGGAATAAATACTCTCCCACGCGAGAGGATACATTCTCATCTATGTACTGCTTAGTGAAATTATAGAATACAGGAAAGCCTCCCTGGCGTATCCAAGTCGGCATGCAATGTATGATATCCGAAAGATGATACATGTTCACTGAGTTCGCAACAAGCATCTTGCCCATGGTAGCAGCATTCAAACCCAGGAATCGACCTCTTCTGTAGAAACGATCAAAGGAAAAACCTTCTTCTCCCGTCACAAGTATAGGAATAGAACGCAAAGAAAGTGCTCTCAGTAAAAGATGATCCAAAAGAATCTGCCTACCGTTCTGATCCTGAGTGAGACAAAGAAAATCCATATATCCATTTACTTACTATATATTTACTATACAAGCGTTTTTATTTATTGCAATTATTTTTATTTAGCCTCATTCAAAGTTAGAATTGATAAAATATGGGAATGCTAGTTTGAAAAAATTTGTGAACACAGTGTATTAAAGCGGACGGATTGTATAAAATGATTTACAAAGTAGTATAAAATTAATTTATAAAATAATGTTAAATCAAACTATTTGATGTAATATTTGAAAAATAAATTTATAAATAGTAGTTTGACGAGAAAAAGAGAACAATCAATTAATAAGTTTTTTACAACTTTTTTTTCTAAACTAATAAATTTATTTTGACATAATAGCATACAAGTATTTGATCAATGTCTATGAGTATTGAAATATTACCTACGATAATGAAAATGATTTCTAGTTCTGGCATGGATGAATTGTCCAACAAAACTGGATTGAGTACAACACAAGTTACCTCAGCAGCAGCGATAGCTTTACCACTTATCATACAAGCAATGGCGAAGAAAACAGAAGATGATAAAGGTGCAGAAAGCTTAGCGAAAGCAGTTTCTAAAGACCATGATGGTTCCATCCTAGAAAACCTAGGGTCTTATATCCAAAACAGTGATGAAAAAGAAGGACAATCCATCCTAAAGCATTTAATTGGAAAAGATAGAACTGATATTGCTCAAACTATAGGCAATATGGTTGGTATAGAGAAAGAACAATCTATGCTTATACTTTCTATTCTTGCACCTATCGTAATGGGATTAATAGGAAAGTATATGAGTAAGGAAAATGTATCTGCTTCTGAATTAGCAAAATCCCTATCTGCAGAAGGTGAAAATGTTACTAACGCAGCTCCGGATGCATCTAGTTTATTCAAAAGCCTTATCGATTCCAATGGAGACGGAGAGGTAACAGATGATGTAATGAAAATTGGCTCTCAATTACTAGGCGCTTTTTTAAAATAATAAATACAGGAGATTAAAGACAAAAAATGGCAAAATTAGTAGATGTAGAAGGAATCGGTCCAAAATACGCGGACACTCTAAAAAAAGCTGGAATCCGTTCCACACACGACTTACTTAAGAAAGGTGGAACTCCCGAAGGTAGAAAGAAGATCGTTAAGGATTCTGGTATTAGTTCTAAATTGATACTTGAGTGGGTGAACCATGTTGACCTTTTCCGAATCAAAGGTGTTGGATCTGAATATGCAGATTTATTAGAAGAAGCTGGTGTTGATTCTGTTGTAGAATTAGCAAAAAGAACTCCTAAGAACCTTTTTGAAGCAATGCTTGCAACCAATGTTAAGAAAAAATTGGTTCGTATCGCTCCCGCATTAGTAAAAGTGGAAAAGTGGGTTGCTCAAGCAAAGAAACTACCTCGCGCAGTTTCTCATTAAGATTTTTTTCATTAGCAGGATAGAACAGGCTTCTATCTTGCTAATTTTCTTCTCATAAGATTCCCCTATCAAAATAATTACTCATTCATAATTTGTATTTCTAAGCTTAGATGGCGCTCCTGCAAAAATTACAGATATGCGAATCTTAGAAATAAAAAGTTAAAGAATTGTTCTTCTAAATTAGAAACTACCTTTCTGAAATTCAGAGCAGTTCCTCTAAGAATCATCCTCATCTTAACATTTAACATAGTTCTAAAAAACGTTCTACCTTTTAAATAACCAGGTCTTAATTTTTCCATGGTTCCTTCAACTGCCGCACGCATCTTGCACAAATCTTTATAAAGTTCCGTTTCCGACCGAATCAATCTATCATCAATCCAACGTCTACTAGCTGTATAATCTAAAAAACTAATCTTTTCATTTTTGTAAGCGATACATCTTTCTTTAATTTGACATTGACCGCATATTTTACTATCAAATTTAGCTTTTACTATTCTATTATCTTTTAGATTTTGTTGAACTGGTCTGTGACCTTTAGGACATTCTGTTACAAATCCAGTTTCATTAAATTTAAATGATCGACTTGTTATAGCATCTGCCTTTAAATCTTTTCCTCTCAAATCAGTCGCAATTAAATCAACATTTTCTTTTTCACATATAAGTCTTACTTTTTCACTTGGATATCCACCATCTACTATCATAGTATGAATAGAATATTCTTGGGATACTTTTTCTAGATAAGTTGAAAAAACTTCGCTATCATCTACATTATTTTGATTCAACTCAATATGCGTAATCAATTGAAATGGATTTCTTTTATCACAAGTCTCAGTAGCTTGGCAGGCATATCCTTGATTGCCTTTTTTATTTTTACTTCTATATGTAGCATCTGGATCTGCTGGATTTTGTAATGAAGCTGAATCTATATCATTCTTGTTCTTTACCTTAACCTTGCCTTGTTCTAGTTTGCACTGTTCTTTAAATAATCTATGAGCAATTTTAAATTCCTCTATCTTCGATATTTCTGTATCTTTCTTCCATCT
>Ga0210043_1000148_pt1 | contig 77414 bp, 66 predicted proteins | sample CryGeymet201501t_FD_183990 | JGI IMG/M metagenome (GOLD analysis project Ga0210043, IMG submission 183990) | Groundwater microbial communities from Crystal Geyser aquifers in Utah, USA - Crystal Geyser metaG 2015-01t (SPAdes) (version 2) | ecosystem: Environmental > Aquatic > Deep subsurface >... | reverse complement strand
TTTTCCCGTTTGGCTTCCCGTTTTTCTTTCGGGGTCTTCAGGGGTTTCTTTTTGGCCTCTTTGGCCTGCTTGTTTTTCTCACCCATCTTGGCGTTCCTCCCTGGTGATATTCTACACTAAAATATACTAAATTTCGCTCAGGATTTGGGCAATTTCTGCGGGTTCTAGGGGAAGTGGACTGTTTCGATTTTGTGCTTTTGTTACCATAGGCTCGATCATCTCGGGTTTCCATCCATAGTTTTGAGCCCGGGGAATTTCTAGACGGTCGGGCAGCCCAGAGGTCCAATTTATCCACTCATCGAGGGATTCTACCGAACGCCCCAAAAAGAGGCCCGCAATCCGCCTGGCTTCGGGTAGTTGGGGGTGGTCTGCGGCCTGTAAATCGCGAAAGAACCGAGAAAATACCGGACCATACAGCCGGGCACAGGCTACCCCGTGGGGAATGGGAATTGTCGCCCCCAGGGTTCCGGCAATCCCGTGAACCAGTCCCAGGCCAGCATTTGCCAGACCGATACCCGAGCAAAAGGCAGCCAGGGCCATGGATGTTCGCCCATCTTCGTCGGTAGGATCTTCCACCACCCGGGCCAAGCCCCGAGCCACGTGTTCGAGCCCCAGACCTGTCCATCGGCGGCTGAGGTCTGTAGCCTGGGTAGAAAAATGACTCTCCATGAGCTGACTTAGGGCATCCATTCCACTCGCGGCACTTACTGCCCTTGGAACTCCGGTCATGAATTCAGGTTCCAACACGGAGACATCGGGCACCAAACAGAAGTGCCGCAAGGACTTCTTGAAATGCCCCTTTCCCGGTACTTCTCCACTAATTACTGCATTATTGGTCGCCTCGCTACCGGTTCCGCCGGTGGTAGGAAATACCGTAAAGGATAGCCGGGTTGCCGGTGCTGGTCGGTCCCCTACTCCTTCCAGGTAGCCCCGAGAAGGACCAGTTACCGACAGAAGGCTGGCCATGGCTTTGGCGGCGTCAATTACGCTGCCTCCTCCTATAGCCAGTACCTGGGTTATCCCCTTGGGCCGGAGTTCGGCTAGCCACTGGTCAAGATCCCGGTCGGTCGGTTCGTAGGCCATCGCCCGGGTGTAGACGGGCCCGGCCGATTGCCCTTGCAGGTAGCCGGCAAAGGCCGGGTAGCGGTCCAGACCCCCGGCCCCATGAACCACAAGGACCGGGCCTGGGGGCGGGGCGCCCTGTTCATTTGCCCAGGTTTCGAAGGCGCCTTTTCCCCAGTAAAGGGCCGGGACGGGGAGTAACTTAGCCACGGAATTCCTCGGCTTCGAAGCGCAGGTAGGGGACTCCTTTGCGGGGTTGGGCCATGAGGGGGGCAACGGTGTCTCGCCAGCTCAGGTAGTGGGGGGTACGTTTATGGGCCGCGGATGCGTCGGAATCGGCGAAGACTTCGTAGAGGATGAAGTTGTCTGGGTTATTGGGATCTTGAAGGATGTCGAAGGCGATGTTTCCCGGTTCTTGATGGGTACCCTGTTGATTTGCCAGGGTTGCGGTCAAGAATTCTTGGGTAGTGCCGGGGACGAGGTGGATGTGGACAAGGGTGGTGTGGAGAGTTTTCATAGTCCTAGTGTAACAACCCGGAGGGGGTGGCGGAAGACCCCGCAGGCCCGGGATAGAAATTTTTTTGTGCCCCGGCCACAAGCGACCCTGCCGGGTCTTAACCCGGGCCGAGGAGGCTGGAGCCAGGGGGAGGGCCCTCCCCCACCAAAAAAAGAAAGTGAGTATACACACCGGGTCTTTAGTGGTATGAATTTCTTATTCATGAAAGATTTTAGTCGCCGTCTCATTGCCCTCTCGGCTCCGATCGCCGTGCAGCAGGCTGTGTTTACCGGAGTGAATTTGGTAGACAATTTGATGATCGGGCAGATTTCTCAGACCAGTTTGGCTGCGGCGGCGGTGGCGGGACAGGTCTATTTCTTGGTTATGCTGTTTTTATTCGGCATCACCAGCGGGTCGGCGATTTTAATGAGCCAGTTTTTTGGTGCCCATAATTTGCGGGGGATTCGTCATAGTATGGCCCTGGGGTTGGTTACCGCGGCGCCGGGGATTGGGTTCATCATGATCGTTTCTATGGCCTGGCCCGAGGTGCTCTTAGGGCTGTTCACGAATGATCCGGCGGTTATCGCTTTAGCAGTGCCCTACCAACGGATTATCGCTCTGAGTTATCCGGCGACCCTCATGACCAATAGCCTTTCGGCAACTTTGCGTTCGACCCGGGAAGTGAAGCTTCCTATGGTGGCCTCGAGTACGGCCCTCATTTTAAATACCTTGAGCAATATCGTCCTCATCAATGGGTTTTTGGGTTTTCCACGGCTCGGACTTTTTGGAGCGGGCATTGCGACTCTTATTGCCCGGTGGATAGAAACGGGGCTCATTGTAGTATTTACCCTGGGTCGACGAAGGTGGTTGTTTTGGAAGATTCGGGGCTGGTTCGATTTTACCCGGGATTTTGTCCGCAAATACTACCGAATTACGCTCCCGGTGGTCGGGAACGAGCTGTTCTGGAGTATCGGTTTCAGTTCCTATCTGGCGGTGTTTGGGCGAATTAGCACTGCGGCTTTGGCGGCCTATAACATTCAAGAAATGGCGATTCGGATTTTTATTATCATCTTTGTGGCTATCGGAAACGGTGGCGCAATTTTGCTGGGAAATACCTTGGGGGCGGGGAAGCAAGATTTGGCCCATAGTTATGCCCTCAAGATTATGACGATGGGTCCGGTGTTGGCGTTGCTCTTTTCGGGTTTGAGTTTGATCTTGGCTCCAATTTTGCCCGGGTTTTATACTATTAGTCCCGAGTCCCAGGAGATTGCGGTACAGATGTTGCGGTTGTTGGCTATCATTTTACCTTTTAAAGTGCTTAATATTGTTAATATTGTGGCAATTTTCCGGTCCGGTGGGGATACAGTGTTTTCGTTGTACATGGATGTTGGGGTGCTTTGGCTCATTGGGGTTCCGCTGGCGTTCTTGTCCGGTTTAGTCTGGAAGGTTAACCCTGCTTTTGTACTGCTCATTGCGAGCTCTGAAGAGGTGGTAAAGGCCTTCATAGGGATTTACCGCGTTCGTAGCCGGAAGTGGATTCACGTGTTTACCGGCCGGTCGACGGTTGGCCGGGCCCCGGAGGTAGGTGCATGATTGAATATACCCAAGCTCACAATCCCGATGATCGTATCATTACCCGGGCTGCCCATATTCTGGCCGAGGGTGGTATAGTCGCCTATCCCACGGACTCTAGTTGGGCAATTGGGTGTTCCAGCGACTCGTCCCGGGGCCTGGATCGCCTGGCCCGGCTGAGGGAAGAAAAGCGATCGCGGTTTTCCCTCATCTGCTCGGATATTCGCCAGATGAGTTCCTATGCAATTATGGATACCCCGGTTTTTAGGCTGGTAAAAAACTACACCCCCGGTCCCTACGTGTTTGTCTTGGATACGGTGCATAAGGTTGAAAAGAAGATTGGTATTCGTCGGCCCGAGGTGGGTATGCGCATACCCGACCACGTAATTCCCTTACGAATTGTCCAAGCCCTGGGAGTACCGATTTTTTCGATAACCGCCAGTCGGGATATGAGTGACGTGTACGACATGGAAGACGTGTACGCCGAAGAAATGCTTTTCGACGAAGGGTGGGAGCTGGATATCATCGATGGTATCGATTTAATCATCGATTCGGGAGAAACCCTCGATCGGGAACTGTCGACGGTAGTACGCATTAATCGGGAAGGTATCGAAATTATCCGGCAAGGGAAGGGTCCCTGGGAGGATGGTGAGTCCTGAGTGTTTAAAAAAAGCCCGGTGCGCCCGGGCTTCTAAAGAGGTTGTTTCGGTTCGATTATCTACGTGCGCTCCGCAGGGCCTGCTGAACGAGGACGTAGTGGGGCATAATGGTAATAGAAACCCCGGAGATTGCATCGACAGCACTTTGGTTACGAGCCAGGTTTGCAGGGTCTTGCACCTTCAAGAGTTCAGCTACCGCAACATCTGCTTGAACGTACCAGGGCGATTGGGCTCCACCCCGTTGGAACATACCATACTCACCTTGGACCGATCGAAGGTATTTATAGGTGCCGGCGGCTTCGGGAATAGCATCAAAATGGGCGTCGACGATGTAACCACCTTTTACTACAACCGTAACAGTATTTTTCCAACCGTTGTCAAAGGTTGTCCCGTTGGCCGTATAGGTACCGTCAACCCACAGACCTTGTGCGAATAGCGAACCCATAGCTGCCATCAGTATGAGCACTAGAAGAACTATCTTTTTCATTGAAATCTCCTGGATTTGATGGTAACAGAAAACTTTCGAGGTGTAAAGGAAGGATGGAGAATACAAGCACCCTCTTCCAAGGCCGACTGGGTCAAAATTTACAATAAAAAAGTCCATTGCCCATCCTATTAGTCGTTGTAAGGTCATTGAGGCCAATGACCGGAAGACTTTTCGACTTAAACAAAATGTTGGGCAATGGACTGGGTCAAAATTTACAACGATTTTGACCTCCTATAGTGGGATCCATTCGACTGTGGCATAATTGTCGTTGGAGGAGCACACGTGGAACTGCTAGAAATTCGATGTAAAACCTGCGGATCACCTATATCCCTAACCCCTGCAATTCTTCTTCGACAATCGGTGGAATGTGACTACTGTAAATCGGTCTTTGGTTTGACAAGCCTAGGACAAGATCTATCTAATGAGCCACCACCCTTGCGAGCAAAAACGGCGATGCCCAAGGGAATTTCCATCGAGTCGGACGAGGGTTTTACCTTGGTTCGAAAATGGTTGAGCCCCGCCACCTACTTTTTTCTCTTCTTCGCCCTTTTCTGGAATGGTTTTTTGGTGGTGTGGAATGTTATTGCCTTCTCTTCGGGCCAATATTTTATGGCCCTCTTCTCCCTCATCCACGGAGCGGTGGGTCTTAGCCTGGGCTATAAGGTAGTAGCCGATTTCGCGAACAAAACCCGAATTCAAGTAACCTTTGGTACACTGAAGGTGAACCACGGCCCACTACCTTGGCCAGGGAACGCAGAAATCGCCTCGGCCGAAATCGTTCAGTTCTTTGTACGACGGACAGTCTCCCGATCCTCTAAGGGAGGCTCCTCTTCGAGTTACGCCGTAATGTGGATGGATCAGAATCAAAAATCCCATCACCTCATAAAAGGACTTACAAGTCCCGATCAAGCCCTCTACATCGAGCAAGAACTTGAAACTTATCTTGGAATTCGCGATCGCAGAGTAGAAGGGGACTTCAAGGGATGAAAGAACCGTGGGTTGGGAGTCAAGAACCCCCGAACCATAACAATCCTCAACAAACCTAGTAGGATGACCGCCAGAAGCGAACACAACAAATGTCTTGAGAACTCTGCCTGAGAGAGACAAGCTGTCAACTTTTTTGACTTTTCTAAGGGGTCACTATCGGCTACTATGGGGCGTGGAATTTCTTACTTCAACGACAGTTTCTGCTTGGGTCTCTCAGTATTTGTACTGGGTCTTCCTGGGCCTCGTAATGGTGTATTTGACCCAAAGACCCCATCGCAAACACGGCAGGGCAAAACAAACTGCTGTTTCCTACTACCTGTACGGGACGTTATTTCTCTATTTTATGAGTATTACCGTCGTCGAATTCAACATGGGGGATATATTTTTCTATCTCGGGCTGGGCAGCGTCTTGGTGCTCTATTGGTATTTTCGAAAATCTACCCTTCCCTTTTCTCTACGGTGTAAGAAGTCTGGAAGATTTCTTGATATGAAAACATTTCTTTACGATGACCGAAATATCTTACCCGAATACCTCGAACAAATTGAACGGGAGCAAGATCCAGAACGCTAACTCGTATCCGGGTGAATGAAACAAACCCTCGGAAGTAACGACAATAGAAGATATCGTACGGAATTGCAAAGATAAGTCCCACGACCAGTTCAAAGTAGGGGTCACCCAATGTCGGGCGACATTCGCGGTCATACTGCCGACAAATGTGACGAATTCTCGGTTCACCGGAACCACGGCGGTCTTCCTAACAAACTCCGCCGGGTCTTTGAATGGGCCGGGCTTGATGTCCTTATCGGCTTCGCCCGAAGCTTCTTCGATGTAGCAGACAATATCATCCGCCTCGTGACCTGACATCGATAAAAATGGCAGGGCAAAGATGGTCGTTGTCGGCGATTTGCAAAAAGCACCGGAGTTCGGTCAAAAACTGCTCGGCCTTCATCCAATCCACCTTTCAATGGGGTAGCCTGTTAGTATGCTATACCACACTACTCGGTCGATTGAAGACGACGTATCCCTACACTTCCACAAAGCGCTTTGCTGAATCCAGGGATCCAATAGTATAGACCTGGGTGTAGCCCATTGTTTTTAGGGCCATAACCGCTGCCCTCGCCCGGGAGCCCGTGGCACAGCGGCCTTTTTTATCGACTCGACAGGTACGTTAATCGCACCCTCTACCGCTCCATCGCGAAATTCGCCCGAGGTTCGAACATCAACAAGTAACGAGGTAGGGTCGGTTCGGAAGAGGTTTAGAGCCTTTTTCCTTTTTAAACCTTTTAAAAAGGAACCTCCATACACGAGAACAAATAAACCGATGAGTACGATGCCAGAAATCCAGGGTGATGTCATGGCCGAAATGTACCTTAAGGCTGTTCAGAAGGCAAGATAGGAGTGCAGTGTGAAGGATTCACCCTTAGGACTTTTGTCGCCCCGATTTCTTCGTGCTGGGAAGAAAGGACTGTCAGCAACCCGGGACCGTCTGGAAGTTGACATTGGACCTCGTATTCCCAACCGGAACCCCGAAACATTCGATTTGAGATTGTCCCCACACCCCGAGTAGATGGAAGACCCGGAGGGAGAAGCTCTATGTTTTCCGGGCGAACCAAGTATGCAGGTTCAGAAAAGGTTTGAACATCGACCCCCAAAGTGGTCCAAGCTTCAGGACTCAGGATGTTTGCCTTGCCCAAAAACCGAGCGGTGTATTCATGATTCGGGTTTGTGTAGAGGTCATGGGGCGAGCCAGATTCCACAACCGAGCCTTCTTTCATGAGTAAGATTGTCGAAGCAATAGCCAAGGCCTCTTGGCGACTATGGGTAACAAAGACCATAGGAAGGGCCAGTTCGTGCTGGAGGTCTCGAAGGTATCGTCCAAGCTCTTCCCTCCGCTCGGGGTCGACCGCCGAAAAAGGCTCATCCAAGAGCAGTGCCTGGGGCCGAGGTGCCAAAGCACGAGCAAGGGCGACCCGTTGTTGCTCTCCACCAGAAAGATTTGTCACTCTTCGATCGCCAAATCCTTCAAGTCCCGTTAATTCTAATAACTCTCTTACCCGTCTTTCTTGTTCCATTTTTGCCCACCCTTGGGCACCTAAGCCATACGCGATATTTCCAGCCACCGACAGGTGAGGAAAGAGAGCGTAATCTTGAAAAACGAAACCAATTTTCCGTTGGGACACCGGGAGGGACGTTATTTCTGAACCCCCAAGAAAAATCTTTCCCGAGTCTGGCTTTTCAAACCCCGCAACAATTCGTAGAGTTGTGGTCTTCCCAGACCCGCTGGCTCCCAGAAGGGTAAGAATTCCCCGGTCGGGTCCTCGGAAATCTACCTCCAGGCGAAAATCGTCATAATCCTTTCGAATCTTCTGAATCTCTATCATAGATACTCCCGAGAACTAGGTCCGATAAAAAATATGCCCACGGAAAGTATCATATACCCTACGCCCAGTGCCAGGGCAGAAGTGAAGTGTTGAAATCCAATGAGCCGAAAAAGGGCGATAGGAATCGTAACAATATCTCCCCTCCCCAAAGTATAGACGGCAGTAAAATCGCCTAAAGACACAGCGGCTCCAAAGGAAAATCCCTGGATAACCGCCGGCGCCAACAAAGGAAGCTCCAAATGCCGAAACCCGTAGACGCCCCGGGCACCCAGGGACCGGGAGGCCTCGGTATAGGAGGGAGGAAAACTGCGAAAGGCCTCGCGAAAGAAGCGAAATACCAAGGGAAAGGCCATGGTAGACTGGACCAACACAATCAGCAAGGTTGGAGAGATCACTCCCCGAAGGAGCATTCCTATCCCCAGAGACAAGGTCACCCCCGAAACCACCAGAGGCAATAAAAAGAGCAGATCTATACCCGGATGGTCCCGTCCCCCCAAGCTCCGGGCAGCTAGGTACCCCGAAACCGAAGTCACCAACCCCGTCAATACCGCAAAGCTTAGGCTGGTTCCCAAAGCTTGGGCCAAGGTTCCACGAATGACCCGTTCCAGATTTGCTCCAGTACCCCGGGCGGCTCGGCCGGTGACCAAGAGCCTATAGGCCTCGAGGCTCCACTGTCCATCAACTCGAAAGGATCGAAAGGCAAAAGCCACCAGAGGTGCCACAAGAACAAGAAAAACGAAGACCCAATAGAAACCCCAAGCCGCTCGAAGACTTGGCCGGAGAGTCCTCATGGGAAGTTCCTCCCAGGTGGCCTTTCCGCGGACCGATTCCCGTTTTTTGCCTCCCTTCTGAATACCCCAGGCCAAGAGGCTCGTCACTCCCAGTTGCAGAAACACGAGAAAACCCGCTCCCGCGGGCCTCAAGGCCACGTACATTTCCCGGTAGATTTGCACCTCGAGGGTCACAAATCCTACTCCTCCAAAGAGAAGTACGATGGAAAAACTCAAGAAACAGTAGAGAAAAATGAGCAAATAGGCACTAATAATTCGCCGGGTAAGGAAGGGAAGGTAAAGCCGAAATATCCTTTGCAGGGGTGAATCGCCCAGACTCCTACTGGCCTCAATTTGCCGTGGATCCATATCGGCCCAGCCTTGGGAGAGCATACCCAAGGCGATAGCCCCGTTGAACATCATGTGGGCGATGATTATTCCTACCGGCGAATAGACAAATGAGAAGTCGGTCCCCAGGACTGCGTTGAGTACCCCCGATCGACCGTAAAAACTGACTACCCCAAGAATAATGAGCAGACTCGGCATAACAAAGGAGGCCATTCCCAGGGCACGAATGAGCTTCTTGCCTCTAAATCGGTAACGAACCAAGGCAAAAGAACCAGGCAGAGCCAGTAGAATCGTGAACAGGGCAGACAGACCCGCCTGGGCAAGGGAAAAGCCGAGACTTCTCCAGGTGGATGCCTTTGTACTCAGGTCTAAGGCAGCTTCGCCCCATCCGCTCCACCCCCCATCGGCCAGGGCTCCGTACACTACCCCCCCCAAAGGAAGCCCCAGGGTCATAAGACCCACGAAAAAAGCCAAAGTACTAACCGACGGGGAGTAAGTACGGGACAGGGTCATAGGTCTAGCGCATTACTTCTTCCCACTGGATAAGCCAACGGTCAAAATTCGCCGCAACTAGGTCGTTATCCAGCATTACCGAGTGAAGGATCCGATCGTTAGCACTTTCAAATCCCTCGGGCAGGGCGACATTGGCTTGGATGGGGTACATAAATTGATTCAGCGGAATGAGTTCCTGGATTTCTGGACTTAACAGGAGGTCTATAAACTTTTCTGCCAAGTCGCGATTTTTTGTTCCCCGTACAATACCCGCTACTTCGACCTGAAGGTAGCCCTCGCCATCGAGAGGCAGGGATCGATACTGGTCGGTCTCTTCGAATATCCGATGGTAGGCAGGGCTGGTGTCGTAGCTGACGACCAATGGAGCTTCCCCCTGGCCGTAGAGGCCGTACCCTTCGGACCAACCGCCGGCGACGGTAAGAATGCTGGGCTTTAGAGCCCGCCAAAAATCCAGGTAGCCATCCTCGCCAAATTTTGCGATGGTCAGAAGCAGAAAGTTGCGCCCTGGACTGCTGGATGCGGGATTGAGCATTATTATCGACCGGTCGAAATCGGGACCCGTGAGTTCCTGCCAGGTAGTTGGGACTGTTCTATCTCCCAGGCCCTGGGCGTCGTAGTTTAGGGTAATGTACCCAAAATCGAAGGGTATTACTCGGTAGTCTGTATCGATAATGGGTTCGGGGATTCGGGGATTTAGGGCCGATGGGCGGTAGGATTCGGCCAGGTTGTCGGCGAGGAGCCGGTGGAGGTAGGTTTGGTCCAAGCCAACAAAGACGTCCGCTTGGGGATTTGTTCGTTCCAGGTACAATCGGGTAAAAACTTCCCCTGTGTCCCCAGGCTGGACAAAGTCGAGTTCGACCCCGTAGTTCTGGAAGAAGACCTCGGCCATGGCGTCCATAATGTCTCCTCCAAAACTATCGTAGGTATACACCACAAGAGTGGGTGTAGTGGGGGTTGGATTTTCTTGACGGGCGCCAGCGGAAAATCCTCCAAAAATAAGTACTAACCCAAAGGTCAGGACAAGACTACTACGGAGAAACAACGAAGATAGGTAGTGCATAAAAAACTCCTTGTAGCTTCACTGGGGTTTGGTAGGAGATCAGGAATAGGAATGCAGATGAATAGGTGCATACGTTTTCCTACGCCGGCATTACCCGGATCAGGTTCATGGGTTTGATCTCAGCCGGAGACTTGGTTCAACGAACCGTACTCCAGCACCCCGCGATGCGTTGAGTGAAAGGTACTCGAAGGTTAGGACTAGGTCAAGGGGTATTAATTTTGGATATTGTGCAGTAAGTGGTCGGTAATTGGGCGAATAAGTGTTATATTTCCCCCTAGGCGAGGCTATCCCTCGCTGGTGTAAAAACAGTTTGACCTTCAGGGTCTCCCTTTCTATTCGTTCAATAAAAGAGGTGGAGATTTTGGGGGTGTCCAAGGATATTCATGGACTTTGAGACCTTTAAGAAGGGTTTAGAAAACTACGCTATACGAGAAAGAATCCTCGCCTGTCTATCCTTTGCCCGGGAGCATGGGCAGACCTACCCCCAACAAACCGACGCTTGTCTCGATGATCTCACCCAATACCCCGAGGCTGAAGAAGTTGCAGGGGCAATTACCCTTGCCCGGGGATGGATTTGGTTCGATGCGGGAGAGTATTCTTTGGCTCGAAGTTTTTTTGATCGAAGTCTGGCAATTGCCGAGCAACTTTCGAATACCCTCGACCTTATAAAGGCTCTCAATGGTCTGGCATCGTGTCTAGTAGTGCAAGGTGAACCAGAAGTGGGGCTCCAGCACTACGAACGAGCCCTCATCCTTGCCGAAGAACTAGAAAACCGAGATCAGCAACAGATTCTGATGACAAACATAGGGATCATTCTCTCCGAGCAGGGTCACTTCGACGAATCTCTAGATTATTTTCGACGCAACCACGAACTAGGGTGGATGGATTCGTTTAATCGCATTATTAATATTTCCCAGATGTCTTGGGCGTTGGTTGGGGCGGGCAGATACGACGAAGCCGAATCTTACATTGAAGAGGTTCTAAGAAACACAAGTAAGGATTATATGCCTTCGATCTTCGCAGGAGCGATGATCTGCCGTGCTCGAATTTACATAGAAAAGAAAAAGACTGAAGAGGCAAAAGTTCTACTTTTAAAGATACAGGACATTCCCCTTGTCCACTCGAATCCAAGAAACAACGCCCAAATGTACTATTTGCGCGGTCGCTTAGCTACAGCCCTTGATAAATACCAAGAAGGGCACATGTTCCTAACAAAGGCCGAGGAAGAAAATCGCCATACTAAAAACCTTTCATTGGACCTCGATATTTTGAAAACCCGGGTAGTAATAGCAAAGGCCCAGGGGAATTTAGAAGAAGCACTTACCTACTTAGAAAAACTCAGCGAGCTATCTGCCAGCTTTCGAACCCAACAGGTCCGCCAAGAGGTCGCTCGAATATCCGGTCGCCAGGCCCAACGGGAAACCGAACTTTACCGAAGTCTTTTTAGGAAAATTCAAGCAATTAGTAGGGTTGGGCAGCTTATTACCTCGAATCTCCAACTTTCGGATATTTTAGATACCATTTCGAAACAAGTCGAAAGTATTATGCCCAGCGATGCCTTTGGCATAAGTCTCTATGACGAAAAGAACCATACCCTGGACTACACCCTTTTTATGGAGCAGGGAGTTCAACTCCCGGGAGGACGAAAACCGCGGCCCGTCGCCCTCGATAGTTTTTCCGGGTGGACAGTCCTTAATCGAACACCAATATTACTGGGTGACGCCCTGGAGGAGTACGGTCCCTACCTAACCCAGGCACCACCACGGTTTACCGGCGGTGGGAACCAGACCGCCCGATCGGTAATGTACGTGCCCCTCCTGATTCAAGATAGGGTCTTGGGAGTAGTAACCGCCCAAAGTTACCAGGTGAATGTCTATTCTGATCAAGATCTTGAGGCCCTCAAAGCCCTTGGCTCCTACATTGCTATAGCCCTCGAGAACTCGAAGCTCTACGCCAAAATGTTAGCGATAGCTTCGACCGACACCCTCACCGGAGCTATGAGCCGACACCGATTGTACGATGTCGCCCGGGGCGAACTGTCTCGGTACAAACGGTTCGGTACCCTGTTCTCGATCATCATCGTAGACCTCGACTTCTTCAAACAGATAAACGATACCTACGGCCATAGTGCGGGAGATTTTGCCCTCAAAGAGTTCGCGGCCCGGTGTATAACTATGAAACGAGATTCAGACTCCTTTGCCCGATATGGTGGAGAAGAGTTCTTGTTTATTTTAGGCGACACGGACCTCGAAGGTGCCTTCCAGTTTGCCGAACGGGTTCGTAGGCAGATAGAAAAAAACCCAATCGACCTCATTGATGGAGACGTTCTGTCCCTAACAGCCAGTTTTGGAGTTACGGAGGTAAAGGACACCGATGAGTCTCTCGACGACGCCCTAGGTCGGGCCGATGCGGCTCTGTACCGGGCCAAGGCCAAGGGGAGAAATTTGGTAATAACCGGTTAGGTTTGGTGTGTGCTCCAAAGCTTGTGGTTCCTTCTTTTTTCTATCCTAAGGCCCTTAAAAATCGTCATCTTTTGTACTTTGGGATGAAGAAAACAACGGTTTGGAACACTTAAAAAATGAGAATTTGCAATTACCACAAGCTTTGGAGCACAACCTAGGACTTGGAAGCCTTCTTGGCTGCTTCTTCTGTTTCCTTTCGTCGTTGTTCGGCCATCTCTTTTACGTTCTTCGCAAAGTCCGGATACCGGGACAAAATTCGCTCGAAGGTAGTCTTATTCAACGAATAAAGATCGCAGTAGTCCTTGGCCTTAATGGTAGCTGTTCGGGGAGTACTTAAGAGGAGGGCAATTTCGCCAAAAAAGGCCCCTTCCTGCAAGGTAGCAAAGACAATCGATTCGTCCTCCGAAACTACATCTACCGAGCCTCGGCTGATAAAGAACATCTCTTCGCCAATTTCTCCTTTACGGACAACATAATCGCCAGGAGTAAATACAACCGATACCATGTTCAAAATAAGGTCTCGAATGAATGCCGAACTAGCGCCGGCGAATAAAGGAACCTTTGCAATTATCTCCCGATGGAGCTCGGTAGCAACCTGTATTCGTAGGCTAAAGGGAAGCTCGTCGACTACCGAGGATTCGTCATATCCCCGTCGGCTTTCCCAAAGATAGTCGTAGTAATCGTTAATTCGTTTAGTAAGGTTTTCCGGCATATTGCGATACTTGAGGAAGGTGTTAATTTTTTCCATCTTTTCCCGATACTGGGTCTTCGCAATGTCTATGTTCGCAATAACTGTCGAAATATTACCAATTACAAAACCGTACATACCTACCCCAACCAATTGGGTTATGATTACATAGATGAGCTGGAGGGTATTTGTCCTGTCCGGAGTTATATCTCCGTACCCGACGGTCGCGACGGTTGTTATTGTCCAGTAAAAAGATTGTAAGTACCGAGTGGCCGACGGTAAGTCGGGGCTCACTCCTTCGACCATAATAAAACCGCAGGCGATAATATGCGAAGCCATAAGTAGCCAAAAAATCATGAGCACTAGACGAAGTACGTTGGGGTTAAACTGCGATTTTTTTACCCGAGATAAACTTCGGGCGCCGGAAAAGAGTTTTATAATTCGTATCATCCGAGCAAAACGAACGATCCTATTAATCGCCAAGAATTGAACACCGGTGAACATGAAAAACGGAAAAGCGGCGAGTAGATCCAATGCAAACCATCCCTGGAGATAGGCCCTACGAATACTTTGAGGATCTAAAACAACCTTCCGCCTTTCGACAATTCCCGTATGGAGAATGACAACTATATCCGTCACAAAAATAACGGTGACCAGAATATCAAAAACTAAGAGGATACCTTTCGACTCCAGTTCCAAGGCAATGGTAAGGGGAGCAAGGACTGTGGCAATAACGACGAAAACCAGGACGAGAGCATCCCAACGGACTTTCCAGGGGTTGTCGGGGTCAAGGATCGGTAAGGTATGATTTTTTTGGGTAGACATCTCTGTTCCTTTTAGGGGCACCTCGATAGACTCCTTCCGATTAGATCTCTGGCGGGGCTTTTGGATCGCATTACTCAGGGGATCCGCTGGAAAGTATTTCGCTTGTAATTTTGATCCATTGAGGTCCCATGAGTTTGTTCTTCCAATTACGAGTTTAAGGTATGGCCCCCAAGAATTCTATCATTTTATTAACAAAGCTTTCGGTGTTTTCTGGCGATCGAATTTCCCCGGTAAGTACGTGGTAGCCCGGATCCGAGGAGGTAGGAACGCTAACCAACTCCTTTTCTTTAGCTCCCCATTCCTCGAAGAATTCAGTCGCTCGACGAACCGATACAACCTGGTCAAAGGGACTGGAAAACTGCAGCAGAGGTACCTGAACTTCTGAATAATCGAGACCCGCCGCATAGGAAACTAGATTCATGAGCTCGGGTATTGCCCGGGAAGGATAACTGGATGTCCAGTAGCGGGCGTGCTGTTCGCTATAAGGTTCCCAGCTGTAGGTAGGTCCCATGACGAGGCTACCAATCTGTCTTCCCCAGGGCCCTGCGGTTAACCACGACAACTCATCGGACGGCCCCATATTGGGGCTCACGCCAATAACCGCTGTTATAAGTTCGGGAAACTGATGGGCAAGTATGGCCGCCAGGGTTACTCCGGTCGAAGTACCAATGAGAATCACCCTTTGACCCAAGACCCTCGCTATTGCAAGGGCCTCCAACCCATCAGCGTACCAATCACCGGCGGTGGCCTGACCCATGGGTTCTCCGTCGATACTCCCGTGGCCGGTCAGACGGGGATAATAAAGATTCGCCCCCCGGGCCCGGGCTACCCGTTGGGGCACCGGATCTATTTCAACCGGGCTGGCACTAAAACCGTGAAGGTATACAACAACGTCGGCGGTTCGTTGGGGATCGTCTGGATTGTTCCAAAGAATTTTCTTCTCCGTACCTGGCACAAGGGGTTGAGCAAGGGCTTCGGCCTGAGCGAGGTAGGATTCCAGAGCCGAAAAACTCTGGGGCACGGAGGGCAAATCCTGGGCTTCAGGAAAGGAAACTCGTGGGCCCAATAGGTATACCACAGCCAATAGACCGACCACGAGAACAATACCAAATAAAATCCGTCCAAAAGTTCTTCCCAGGTTCATATATTGACCATCTTACTTCGCTTTTTTGGGCGAATCAAGGATGGTTCGAGCCCATATAAATCGTAGAACAATGGTGAGCATCACTAATCCGGTCATCGTCCAGGCAAGAATGGTAGCAACAGATGGAAAAATGAGCATTAGCGAAAGGAAAATAATTGATTCGAAACCCTCCACCAGCCCTTTAGGCATGGGCAGGGAGGTGAGGGCTTCGTCTTTGGCTAAGAGAGCCGAGAGATACATCCAACTCGCCGCATTTAGGTAAAAACTTGCTAAGAGGGCACCCAGGGCAAGCCAGCTAGAGGAATCACCTTGAAGGGACCAAAATACCCCCAAAGGCAACAAAGAATACACCAAGAAATCGGCCAGTATATCAAGGTACCCACCAAGGTCTGAATTCTTGCCGGTCAACCGAGCTACCGCCCCATCGAGTCCATCAGCGAGCCGATTTCCGAGCCAAAAGCCCAGAGCCAGGCCATAAAATCCCTGAAAAGCCCCGTATACCCCCACCAGGCCCAAACCCAATCCTCCAATCGTCAGCCCCGTGGGACCGAGGGGACTTAAGAGCCGGGCCAAGGGAAAAATGAGTCTGTCTTTTAGGGGGCGTAAAAGTTCATCGTACAAAGAGTTTTCCTTCCCTCGGTGAGCATGTACTAGTATCTTTCCTCCAACATGGCCGCAACACAAAAGTTCTTGTATATACAGCAAGTTTCAAGGACCTATGGTACCACAAAAGCCCTCACCGATGTCACCTTTGCATTAGAAGAAGGAGAGTTTTTCTCCCTTATTGGTCCTTCGGGGGCCGGCAAGTCGACCTTACTTAGAATAATAGCGGGAATAGAAAAGCCTGACCGTGGGAGCTTCCGATTTTTAGACGACAAAAGACCGGACAAAAAGCCAGTTTTAGTATTTCAGGACTTCTGGCTCTTTCCGGGCATGACAATCGAAAAAAATATCGGTTTTGGACTCCGGGCCCGAAAAGTTGACTCACGGGAGATCCACCGAAGGGTGGGTGAACTCATCCTGGACTTTGGCTTGGCCGGAAAAGAAAAAATGTATCCCTCGCGCTTGTCGGCGGGTCAACAACAAAGGGTTGCTTTGGCTCGAGCCTTGGCTGTTCGTCCGCGACTTCTCCTACTGGACGAGCCTTTTGCCCATCTGGATCGAGAACTCAAGGGAGAAACGGCCGCATACCTTCGTTGGGTCCACGACGAGTATAAACTAACAACCTTGGCGGTTACCCACGATCAAGACGAAGCTTTGGCGATGAGTGATCGAATAGGATTTTTATCCCAGGGTCGACTGAGACAAGTCGGAAGTCCCCTGGACCTTATTTATTCACCTAACGAAGAAGAAACCGCTCAGTTTTTTGGACCGTTGAACCGAATCTCCCCGTCTGTCCTCTGTCGCCCTCAAGATCTAGAAATTCGAACCCCAGCAATCGATGACGCCTCGGCCTTATCGGGTATCATTCGAAAAGCGACAATCCAGACCAGGGGAGTGTTGTACCGGGTAGAGGTTGCAAATTCAACACTCCTTGTCTTCTCTCCTGGTCCAGTACTTTCCTGTGGAACGCCTGTTTCCCTTACCCTAAGAACCTACTATTCATTTTCCGACAATCCCCCAAAAAAAGAACGAGAGGTACCCCAATGAGAACGCAAAGTGTTATGGTTTTCTTTTTTCTTTTCGCTTTATTCGGATGTTCTAATTCCCCAGATTCCCAGGTTCTCGATTGGAACGAGGCCAGTTGGGAAGGTATCGTGGCCAAAGCCCGAGGTACTGAGGTGAGTTTTCATATGTGGGGGGGCTCTCAGGCAATTAATCAGTGGATCGATGAAGAAGTTGCCACCGGTCTTTACGAGGAATATGGTCTTCGATTACGTCGGGTTCCCAGTGAAGCGCCGGTCTTCGTAAACCGACTTATGACCGAAAAGGCGGCAGATAGAACGGTTGGATCGATCGATTTAATGTGGATTAATGGTGAAAACTTCCGCCGAGCCCGGGAGGCCGACATTTTGGCTGGGCCAGTTACCCCAGTCATGCCAAACTTTCGGAACTACGTCGACCCCTCCACCGCAGAGTTTGATTTTGGGTACCCGACCGAGGGTTTCGAAACACCCTACGGTCGAGCCCAGTTCGTCTTTGAGTACGACACCGCTATTACCGAATCTCCCCAGAGCTTTCGGGAACTTGGCCAATGGGTTCGACAGAATCCTGGCCGATTCACCTACCCTGAACCCCAGGACTTTACCGGCAATGCCTTCATTCGTCAGGCCTTTTTGGCCCTTACCGGGGGCCCTCAGCAGTACCTTGGGGGATGGGATGAAGAGCTCTACCGAAAAAAATCGCCAGCCCTATGGGACTACCTTCTAGACCTCTCCCCCTACCTTTGGCAGGAGGGAAGATCCTATCCTAAGGACCTGGCCTTCCTCGACACCCTGTTTGAAAACCAAGAGGTCTGGATAAACATGAGCTACACCCAAGCCCAGGTCCAAGCCCGAATATTGCAAGGTCGCTACCCCTCCACTGTTCGGAGTTTTCTTATGGAAGAGGGGAGTCTGTACAACACCCATTTTACCGCCATGGCGTACAATGCTCCAAATCCAGCCGGAGCCTTGGTGCTCATGAATTATCTACTAGAACCGAAGATTCAGCGGGCTAAAAACGACCCCGCAACCTGGGGCGACTTTACCGTTCTTGACCTTAACCGGCTCTCTCTGGAGGATCGAACGGATTTTGAGACCCTCGATCTTGGTCCTGCCACCCTTCCCCTTGAGATACTCGAGGCCGGCGCTCAACCAGAAATTCCCAGTCCTTACCTAGAGGCCCTCCAGCGAGACTGGTACACCATTGTCTTGGGTCAATGAAGAATCGGCGACTCCTTCCCCCATGGATTGCACTTTTGCCTGCTCTGGTTCCTCTGGTTTTCTTCCTAGGTTCGGCCCTGGTAATTACCCTCTGGGAGGCTCGTGGAGCCTTTATCCAGGTCTGGAACACTCCAGGATTTAGAAACTCTCTCGTGTTCTCCGCCAGGGTTGGATTCTTATCCGCTAGCTTATCTACTTTCCTTGGCCTCATCCTTGGATTGGCAGTTGTCAAGCCCTTTGGCCAAAGAGGACGATGGTCTCAACTCCTCGATCCCCTTCTTTATCTTCCACTCGTATTGCCCCCCGTTGCTGTCGCATATCTGACGGTCTTTTGGCTAGGGAATACGGGAATGACAGCACGGTTCGCTGGATTTTTCGGCCTTGATTTCGCCTCGCCACTGTTTCGGGGCAATGGGTGGGGGGTAGTTTTGGCGTACGTTTACAAGGAAATTCCCTTCGGCCTTCTTTTTTTGGTTCCTGTCTTGCGAGCGTTTCCACGGGAATTAGTTTTCACAGCCCGGGGGTTAGGAGCTTCCCCGGGGATAGTATTCTGGACCCTCATGGTACCCCGACTGCTACCCGCCTTGGGAACGGTGTTTCTCATCCTCTTTATTTTTACCTTTGGGGCCTACGATATACCCTTTGTGGTCGGCGAGAGTTCCCCGTCCATGGTCAGTCAGTATCTGTACAGGGCCTATTTCGTGGCTCCCTTGGATCAAAGGCCCCTTGCTTCTGGGGGCTTGGTAATCCTCTTTCTTCTGAGTCTCGGAACGGTGGTAGGGTATTCCTATCTTGCTGGCTCTTTGGACGAAAAAGAGAGAACCCTGTGAGGGTTATCCGCCTAGTTACCCTTGTTTTTATTCTCCTACCTCTGGTGTTTCTTGGGGTATCTCTTTTTGCCGGTCCCTGGCCATATCCCCTTCTACTTCCGTCCGAATGGTCTTTAAGAAGCCTTTCGTTCCTCTGGCGTTCGAGGGAAGGTTTAATCCGGGCTCTGGGATCTTCCTTGGCCTACTCGTTTCTATCGGTCATATTCGCTACCCTCTTGTCGTGGGCTCCAGCTCGTTACTTAGCCAGGCATTCGTTTCGCGGAAAAGCTCTGGTGGAAGGTTTACTTTTAGCCCCGGCTATTATTCCTTCAATTACCTTCGCCGCTGGGCTTTACCGGGTTGTTCTTTTCGTCGGTCTCTCGGATACCCTTGTTGGTGTAGCCCTTTCGCTCTCACTCACCGGCTATCCTTATCTACTACGAAGCCTAAAAATTGGGTATCTTCTTTACCCAATGGAGTATACGAACGCGGCGAAGAATCTGGGGGCCTCAAGATGGCAACAATGGTGGGAGGTCGAGGTTCCGGCCATGATTCCGGCCCTTGCTTCTGGGGTAAGTTTGGTATTTCTCACGGCGTTTTCGGAGTATTTTTTGGTATTTCTTATCGGTGGTGGAAGGGTAGAGAGCTTTGCGGGCTATCTGGTACCCTTTATTCAGGCTTCCGACCGGGGTATGGCTGCGGGTCTCACCCTAGGATTTCTGGTTGTGCCTTTAGGCTTGTTTGGACTACAAGAACTCTATCTTCGTCGTCGTTAAGGAGGGCTTCGAATGAAACGGCTGCTTCGAATCGTACTTTTTGGCACTCTTGGTCTCCTGGTCTTAAGTGGTGGTGGTTTTGTCCTTTGGGCACTGCAAGCCCTTGGACCGGGTCCCCAAGCTATCGAGTCTCTTCAAAGTGATTCGGACATTACAATCGAGACCAATGACCAAAATTGGGTACTTTTTCGGCCAAATCGAGAACAATCAGACCTACCGGGCTTTATCTTTTATCCCGGTGGGAAAGTTGACTACCGATCCTACGCCCCAGTACTTCGAAAAATCGCCCAAGAAGGTATTTTTGTCGTTTTGGTACCCGCTCCCTTGAATCTCATGATACTGGGATCGAATCGTGCCCAGAAGGTAATCGATGCCTTTCCCGACCGATCGTGGGTCATAGGCGGCCATAGCCTAGGTGCTGCGGTCGCAGGATTCTTTGGGTATAATAATCCTGAACTTCTCAATGATGGACCCATTAAAGGTCTCGTTCTTTGGGCAGGTTATTTGTCTTCGGGATGGGATTTGTCGACTACAACCCTTCCAGTCCTATCAATACGAGCGGAGAACGACCAGGTTTTTAACCAGGAAAACTTCGAGGCAGGCCAGGCGCTGCTGCCCCGGGGGTGGGTCGACCGGGAAATCGCCGGAGGAAACCACGCGGGTTTTGGCGATTACGGACCCCAGCCCGGTGATGGTCAGGCATCGATACCCCAAGAAGAACAGTGGACTGTGATTGCTGGGTGGACGGCTGAGTTCTTCCAGAACCTCGGACCTTGAAAACTCGCCGAATGCCCCCTACAATAGACCAATAATGGTATACCGAGCGGCCCTCGCCCTGGGATTCGGAGTCTCCTTCCTCTCCCTCCTTACCGGACAGGAACTAGATCCGACCTTTCGACACCTCGGCGTCGCAACCCTCCTCATTGATAGCGAAACTTCAACGATTGTCGACGCGAACCCTGCGGCTGTGGATTTTTATGGCTACCCAAGATTTGAGCTTCTGGGCAAGAATCTCGGCGAAATAAACACCCTAAGCCCTTCGGAAATCGAAATAGCCCTGGAACGAGCGGTGCAAGCCGACCAGGACTTCGTTTCTTTCAAACATCTCTTGGCCAACGGAGACCTTCGCGACGTAGAAGTCTACACTTCCCCGATACTTTTTGGACCCAGAACCTATCTGCTGTCCCTCATCCACGACGCGACCCCACGGATTAAAGCCCTAGACGAAACCCTTCAACTAAAACAACAATTGGTGAGGGCGGAAGAAGTGGCCCAGGTTGGTCATTGGGAGTTCGACCTCGAAAAAGGACTGGTCCACGCCTCTGATGGGGCTGCGGCAATTTATGGTCTCTCTTCTACCCCCTGGACAATTCCAGAAATTCAAGAGATTCCCCTTCCTTTGTACCGGCCCCTATTGGACAAGGCTCTCCAAGAACTCATCGATCTAGGCCGACCTTACGAGGTCACCTTCGAAATCCAACGACCTTCGGATGGCTCAAGAGCGGTAATTCGCTCGGTTGCCGAATACGACCGAGTAAAGAATCGGGTTTTTGGCATCTTACAGGACATTACGGATGAAGCCGAAATCGTCGCGTCCCGCGAACGATCCTTTCGAATTGCTGTAGTAGCAACCATTTCTTTTAACGGCCTTCTCCTCATCGGTATCGTTCTCTTGTTCCTCCAAGCTCGACACCGAAAAGTAGTCCACTTGCAAATTCAAGGGCTCCTTCGGGAAAAAGAAGTAGTACTCAAGGAAGTTCATCATCGCATTAAGAATCACATGAATTCAGCAATCGGCCTACTCGAACTGCAAAGGGGCAAAAAACCCAATGTTGGCCAAACTCCCGAGGACTTCGTAGATCAGTCACTACAGGTCGCCAGCGATCGCATGCGGGGAATGATGCTCGTCTATGACCGACTCTACCGGTCAGAAAACTACACCGAAGGTTCTATAGGTCAATTCCTCGAGAATCTCGTGCACGAACTGTGGCAAAGTCTCCAGAACTCAAAACCCATTGAACTCGATTTACACCTGGAAGATTTCAATGGTACACCCCAAGTTCTCATGAATCTAGGAATGATCGTCAACGAATTAATTACTAATGCCTTTAAGTACGCTTTCTTAGCGAGAAAAATGGGAATAATTCGAATATCTCTATCCTCGGATAAAACCGAGGGGTACTGGAAATCCAAGATAACGGAAAAGGGGCTTCCTTGGACGAACTAAGGGCAAGTCGGGGATTTGGTTGGAATCTGGTAGAAATGACCGTTGCCCAAATTTGCGGCCATCTCGACCTTATGCCACCCCCAGGGCTTGGGGTTCGAATAACCTTTCCCCTCGGAGGGTGTTCGTGAACTTTCAGCAATTAACCCAAGATATTTTGGAAGAGTATGGACCTGGAATCCTTCTTCTTTCATCCTTTGAGGAAAGGCGGATTATCGAGGCAAATAAGCAGGCCGGACTATTGTTCGAGACTCCCCTTGAAGAACTTTTAGGGAAACATCTCGACTATTTTGGTAACCTCGAACTAACCGCCGAATATACCGGTGAATTACAGACTATCACCAAACCTCAACGATGGCTTTCGCTCAAGGGGAGTAAAGTATCACCGGAATCGGAGAACCTGATTCTCATTCTGGAGGATAGTACCCAGACAAAGGCCCGGCTAAAACACCTGTCCCGTCTGGAATCCCGGTGGCGAAGAGCTCTAGAATCCGCAGGAGATGGGGTTTGGGAAATAGATTTGAAATCGGGGAAGGTGTATTTTTCGCCCCTTTGGAAGTCGATGTTGGGGTATTCCATAGGAGAAATCCAAGGAACTCTCGATCAATGGGACAGTCTTGTCCATCCCGACGACCTAGGACCAATGAAAGCAGTATTTCGAGACCATTTATGGGGGAGAACGCCCACTTACAGCCACGCCCATAGGATTAGAAAGAAAGACGGATCCTACTTGTGGGTCTTTGACCGTGGAAAGGTTATCGAAACCGACAAAAATGAAGAACCTCTCCGGGTGGTCGGAACCCATACCGATATTTCCAACCTCACTGGTATTCAGGAAAAGCTCTCCCAAACCCAAGCCATTCTCGAAGCAACTACCCAAATAGCAAGAATTGGAGGGTGGGAACTGGATCCCCACTCTAACAACCTCATTTGGAATCAAATGGCCCGGGATATCCATCGTATACCAAAGGACTACGAAGTCTCAATAGCGAAGGCTCTTTCCTTCTACCCCGGGCCCGAAGACCGAGATCGACTGAAAAAGGCCGTTCTCGACTGTGCAAAAAACCGGAAATCCTTTGACCTGCATATTCGACTCCAAACCTACGATGGTCAACTCATTTGGGTTCGGGCCCGGGGCCAAGCCGAAGAAGTTCGGGGCCAGGTGCGCAGAGTTTACGGCACAATTCAGGACATAACCGACCAGAAAATTACCGAACAAATTCTTCGGGACGAGCGCACCTTACTCGAGCAGGCAAACCAAGTAAAAATTCGGTTCTTGTCGTCTATGAGCCACGAGCTGCGAACTCCATTGAACGCCATCCTTGGATTAAGCCAATACGCTCTAAGCCACGCCCCAGACACCCAGTATCAAGATTTTAACCAACGAATTCTGCAAAGCGCTAATCAGCTACTGGAGTTAGTGAACAATCTGTTGGACTATTCCAATATTGAGTCGAAACAAATGAAGGTGCAACCCGAGGTAGTCCAGCTTAGGCAACTTGTGACAAGCCTTGTAGAAAGCCTTGAACCCCGGGCCCGGGAAAAAAAACTGAATCTTTCGTTGTCCCTCGACAGTTCCCTGCCCACCTACCTTTGGATAGATAGAAATCTAATCGGTCAGATAATCGACAATTTGGTAAGTAATGGTATTAAGTTCACCGAGGAAGGATCCGTGTTTGTTCGCCTCTGGTCCACAGGAGGACACTTCTTTATCGAGGTAAAGGACACGGGCATTGGAATTCCCCCGGAATTTTTGTCCAAAATTTTTCTTCCTTTCACCCAACAGGATTCATCGGATACCCGCCGATTTGGGGGAACCGGACTTGGACTTTCATTAGTCCAGCGAATAGTTACCCTTATGGGAGGTGCTATTTCGACAACGAGCAAACCGGGAAAAGGAAGTACTTTCTCAGTCCACCTTCCCATACCTATACTGGGAAAAAAGGATACCCTGGAGCAATCCCTTGGAAAGTCGCGGCTCAAAATGGGTGTCCTATCGCCCAAGACCGAAGTTCCCAGGTATGAAGACCTACTTAAACTTGGGAGAGACGCCGGAATTGACATCGTATTCGAACCCGAACGAGACGTCCTTGGGGAATTCGATGGGGCCTTTGCGCTTGGTAAGGACTTCTCTTCGGCAGAGGAAGTCAGGAACCGTTTTGAACTCTCCCAGACTTTTCCCGTCCTATGGATTTCCTCGCCTCCACCGGGGATTAGGGACTCCTTTCTCCCCCTACCCCCCAGTGACCAGGAATTCTTCCAAGCCTTTGCCAGTGGGTTTCTGAATCCCCTTTCGAGCCCCCAAATAGCGAAAATACTCATTGGGTTACCAGTGCTCTACATATCTACTCCGGGGGTGGAACAAAATCAGATACGTGGTTACTTGGAATCGTTCGGCCTATGGGTCAGCGAAATGAATTTTGGTTCCCAAATACCGACCGGCTGTCAGGATGTTGATTTTCGGTGTATTTTTATAGATCTCGATAAACTCGCCCCTTTGGAAGCTATTGACTTCTGGAAGCTCTACCCCGATTGCGTCCAAATACCTGTCGTTGGGCTGAGTAGTAATCCCGGCACCTTTCGAGACCTGCCTCAAAGTCCCTGGGAGCGGATCTTAGAAAAACCGATTCGTAAGGAGTCCCTTTTGCGCAGCCTCTACGTAACGGTGCTATTGGCCGAAGACCTCCAACGAATGACCGAAGAAAGCCAAATCGTCTTAGACTATGAAAAAGGTCTCGCTCGAATCGAGGGTGACAAAGAACTCTACGATCAAATGCTTGCCAGTTTTGTCGACGAGGCTCCGGCTATTATTTCGAATCTCAAAGAAGCATGTAGAATGAATATTCCTGTGGGCGATTGGCCCGATGAATCTTTTCAGCGGATTGGATTTCTCATTCACCGACTCAAGGGTATATCTGCGGGTATCGAAGCCACGAACCTTTTTTATGGCTGCATTGGTTGCGAGCGAGCAATTCAAGTTCGACAGGTTACCCAAGAACACATAGATTCGATGGTAAAGGCAATACAGCAGGTGACCTACGCTATCGAACAAAAAATTGCCACAGGTCTAAACGTACCGAAAAAGACCATCGAAGATTTCTCCCTGAGTATCGTCGAAGATGTACGCCATGGTATTCAGGAGCGGCTAATCCTCGACTCCACCCTACTGCAGGAACTAGGGGATCGTCTAGGAGGCACGAAAAAATCCCAGAATCTCTTTCAAGACTTTAAGAAAAAAGTATGGTCCCTTCAATACGATGAAGCAAATGATCTACTCGATTCGATAGAAGCCTACCTCAAGGATGAGGAAGCATAATGGTATTTATTCGGACATCCAGCTCCCGGGCGAGTTCGTAGACCCTTTCTTCGGTAATTGGACCACGGGGAATAGGATGGGGTGGAGCATCGCCGATAAGAATAATTTCTCGCTCTTCGGCCTCCCACTCGTAGTGGGTAAGAGCAGTATAGAGGGCCTCGTACACAGCCTCGGGAATGTCCCGGCCACCGTAGGCCCGAGCTCTATCGAGGTAAGGTTGAATATCCTCTAACCGATTTTGAATTGGCGATGGCCTATTAAGGTACTCATCGAAGTAGTCCCGAAAAACAACAAATCCAATTCTTAGGGTCTGAAACCGACCGGTATAGGGCTGTAAGGTTTTTACTAAATCCCTTCGCACAACATTCAACGAGTTGGTCATGCTTTGGGTGGTATCGAGAACCAATATTAGATCGAGGGTTCCGCCATCGAGCTCATCCATGATCTCTTCAATAAGGGACGGCAGTTCTTCCGAGTTGTCTGCGGCCAGGACTCTAGCTTCGGTTTCATCCGAAGCCTTTGTAAAAGCTTCGACCGTAGCCTCCATAAATGCAACTTCTTCCTCGGGTTCTTCTTCCGGGGGAGGCGGAGGCAATTGCACTACTCTTAGGATGAAGGGATTATCGAGAAATCCCCCGGAATAATCGGCGTAGGGTCGTTCAAAGGTCCGAATACTTAAATAGGTACCGTCGAGAACCTGCACCTGGCCATTTCTTGTCCAGGGGTAACCGAAGTCGACAATGTAAGGAATAAAGAGGCGAAACGATTGGCCTAATTCGGAATCTGGTTCGGGGGTGCTGTCGATAATAAAATAATTTCCTGGACCAGTAGGAAGGAAATCACCATCCAACAGCCGAGGTTCGTCGCCGTTGAGGGGATGAAATTGAGGATTTCGAAAGGCGTAACTGGCCTCTTCCCAGGCTGGATCCTCGGTAGACTCGGTCAATAACACCGAGCCAATACCTTCGGCTCGAATTCGAATAATGTAGCCACCCTCGGTACTTTGGTCGATGCGTAGGTCTGCGGGGTCTATCCGAAGCTGGGCCCCAAGAGGCAGAGAGCCCCCCAGGGCCAAAATCAGCGCCGAAACAAAATAAACGAGAGCTCTGTTCGGTCTCATAGTAGTGTATCGGCGTAAAATTGTCTAGTCTTGAGTCCAGGCCATGTAGGGAAGGCTCGCGGCGATTGCTTCTATTTTGTCTTTATTGGCCAATAACAGAGACGTCGAATCCCAGGTACCCTCAAGAAGGGCATTTCGTCTGGTCTCGGGCATGGTAATCTTATATGAGTGATCGCCAACCTTCAGGATCATGGCTTCGAGGTCGAGAACGAGTTGGGCCTCGGGATTTGCTGCAACCCACTTTTGAATGGCCGCCACGTCGTCTTTTGAAGCTACCACCGCTGGAGTACCGAGCATGACACAGTTTCCGGCAAAAATTTCGGCGTAGCTTTCGGCGACAATAGCCCTAATGCCCCATCGAACGAGGCTTTGGGGGGCGTGCTCCCGGGAGCTTCCACATCCGAAGTTACTATTTGCCACGAGAATTCCGGCACCCTGATACTCGGGTTTATTGAAGGAGTGGTCCTTTTTTTTGCCCTCGGGGGTGAATCGTTCGTCGTAGAACGGATAGTCTCCCATTTTGCTGAAAGTTATTTCCTTCAGGTAACGAGCTGGTATTATTCGGTCGGTGTCGATGTCATTTCCAACCACAGGGACTCCCCGGGCTTCAATTTTTTTTATTTTTGACATTTCGTTCTCCTTTAAGCCGCTGGAAATTGACGAACATCGGTCACTTTTCCGGTAAGGGCGGCAGCGGCAACCATTGCCGGACTCATGAGTAAGGTTCGACCACTGGGACTTCCCTGCCGGCCGATAAAGTTTCGGTTACTCGAGGAAGCACTAATTTGGTCTCCCTTTAGTTGGTCGGGATTCATCGCCAGACACATAGAACAGCCTGCCCCCCGCCATTCAAAACCAGCATCCTGGAAAATTGTGTGGAGGCCTTCTTCCATCGCTTGTTTGCGAACCTGCATAGAGCCAGGAACGACAAAGGCGGTTACTCCGGGGGCAACTTTCTTCCCGGCCTTTATTCCCTGGGCGACAACCGCTGCTGCGGCCCGCAAGTCTTCTATTCGACCGTTGGTACACGAACCAATAAATGCTACATCAATTTTAATTTCATCCGGTCGTTGGCCCGGTTTGAGTTTCATGTGTTTGTACGCTAACTCGATGCTTTGGCGCTCGCCACTATCGTCATAATCTTCGGGCCGAGGCAGGGTCTGGTGAATTCCAATGCTTTGGCCGGGGGTTATTCCCCAGGTAACCATAGGTTGTATGTCTTCGGCATTATAACGAACTACTTCGTCGTATTCGGCCTCAGGACCGCTGGCCAACGAACGCCATTTTTCCACTGCCTTATCCCATTCTTCGCCCTTGGGCGAATGATCGCGACCCTTTAGATACTCGAAGGTTGTATCGTCGGGATTCACATATCCGGCCCTGGCGCCACCTTCGATAGACATATTACACACAGTCATTCGACCTTCCATAGTCATCGAGTCAAAAGCATCGCCGGCATATTCGTAGGCAAATCCGATTCCCCCCTTCACTCCCAGGCGATTTATGATGTAAAGAATTACATCCTTCGGTGTTACCCCCGGGCGGAGAGTGCCATTAACTTCGATTCGGCGAACCTTCATGGGATCCATAGCTAAACACTGGGTAGCAAGTACATCCCGTACCTGGCTAGTGCCAATACCAAAGGCCAGGGTTCCAAAGGCGCCGTGGGTCGAGGTATGACTATCACCACAGGCTATGGTCATTCCCGGCTGAGTTAGCCCAAGCTCCGGGCCAATAATATGAACAACCCCTTGCTTGCCGGTTTCGAAATTGAGAAAAGTAACTCCAAATTCCTCGGTGTTTCGTTCGATAGCCTGCATCATTGCTTCGGCTTGGGGATCCAAGAATGGTCGCTTTTGACTTCGGGTTGGAACTATATGGTCCATGGTTGCAAAAGTACGTTCGGGGTACATAACCTTGAGCCCTTTTTCTCGAACCATGTCGAAGGCCTGGGGGCTTGTGACCTCATGAACCATGTGTAATCCAATAAATAACTGGGTCTGGCCAGTAGGTAGGGTTGCTACCGAATGGGCATCCCACACCTTGTTATAGAGAGTATTTTTTGCCATCTTGGCCTCCTTCACACGCTACCGGTGAAAGAATACAAGAAATCGTTCTATTAGTAAAAGATATAGTTTCTATATGTACGATAGCTTTTAACTATGGGAAGTCGCCAGGAAATCTTTCAAAAGCATATCTTCTTTGAGAAAATGCCCTTTTACAATCTGGCCAAAAAGGAAGGAATAGAGGTCACCAAAGGACATCGACTGGGCCTCGTAGTGGGCAAGGGTTCGGGCCGCCTTGGCCATAATTGCTTCGTGTTGTTCCCGCTGTTCTGGGAGTCGGGGATAGTCAAGGGCATCGAGAATTGCTTCTTCATGGGTAAAATGATTTTGTAGTTCAGTGTATAATTCTCGCATCCCTTCGATAATTTGTGGCCGGGGAGAGTTTAAGAGAAAGGCGTGGAGTACAGCCCGAGATTTTTCGAAAAGACTACGATGTTCTCGATCGATGACCGGGTGGCCAACGAGGAACTCGTCTGAGTAATCTATTCCAATATTAATTGGTGAGGCTTGACCCAAAAACGGTCTCCTTAGGTTTGTTGTCTTCCGGGACCCCGAGGGGCGTCCGAGGGTAGCAGTTAGTTCGATGATCTGTACTCCAAAGATATAAAACTATCAACAAAACGTGGGCTTTCTTTTATCCAATCTAAAAACTTTTGAGCTTCGGCTCGCTGGGTATACGGTCCATACCGTAATCGATAGTAGGTAACCTCGTCGATCCGGGTAGTGGTAACCCTTCCACCCAGTCCGTAGGATTCAAGTTCTTGTTGTACCTGTTCAATCCTATCCCGGCTTGGAGTCGAGAGTACTTGTATCCAAAACTCCTCGACGGTCGTTGGGGTTACACTTGCCTGGGTACTTTGGGATGGCGCGGTGGTTTGGACTCGAGTCGAATTGGTCGGGGTTGAGCTGGTCGGGGTTGAGCTGGTCGGGGTTGAGCTGGTCGGGGTTGAGCTGGTCGGGGTTGAGCTGGTCGGGGTTGAGCTGGTCGGGGTTGAGCTTGTGGGATTTTGGGCGATCAGCTCCCGAGCGGGGGTCCGAGTTTGCACCTCTAAGCTTAGGCTACTAGTGGTATTCACTTCGGAGGTAATAGGCGAAAGCTGGCGCCCTAAGGGATCGTCTAGGTAGGTAGCATCGTCAAGAATCCCATATACAATTTCCAGGCTTCCCTGGTCCCCGGATGGGTTCCCGTCTAGAACTGGAGATTTTCCGGTTTCGTTCGTTTCATCGGCTTCAGGATTTTCGGTGACGTTTGCCTCCCGAAAGAATCGACTGGCTACTGGCAACCCAACTTCGGCTTGCTGGTACGGATAGAAAAGCCACGCGGCTGCGCCAAAAAGGGCAGCGACCACGAGAGTGACCGATAGAATTATGACAAAGCTTCGATTCTCTTCCATAGCTCCCTTACGAGGGTTTCCACCTTACGGTGAATATTCCTCTTTCCTCCCCAGTTCGATACCCTTCGAATATCGACATTTCCCGTGGAAAGTTGAGGAAGTATTTTTTTTTGGGAGCGGATTCTTTGCCAAGCCTGGGTAAGGGAAAGGGCGTCTCGGCGGAGGGCTCGAAAGAGTCGAACAAGGGCCGGTGCAGTAACCCCAAGTATCCAGTCGCAGCGAGTATCCAGACCCATTTTGAATAGTATAGCAGCGTTGAGGACTACAACTCCTGATTCTGCCTGCTCAATAATTTGATCTACCTCCGCAACCATCACGGGGTGAACAATCTTCTCGAGATCGTTGAGGGCCCGGGCGTCTCGAAATACGATAGTCCCCAGGGCCTTCCGATCTATTCCTATGCGTCCATCGGGACCTTCTCTACTAATCGTCGAGCCAAAGCGGGCAATCACTCGATCGGCAACCTTCTCCAGGGCCCGGTGTCCCAAATGATCGACTTCTAGGTGGACTACTGCAATTCTCGGACTCAGCTGCTCGACAAGTAGGTCGGCAATGGTCGTTTTACCCGCACTGTAGCTACCGGTTATCCCCACTACGAAGGGACGAATGCTTGAAAAAGGCTCCACTCTAGTGCATATCTCCCCATCGGGTTCCCGATTCCACAGAAACTTGCAATGGTACTTTCAACTCGATCGCCTGGGTCATTTCCTCTTTCAAGAGCCCTTCCACCCTCCTCACCTCCCTATCGGGACATTCCAAGATAATTTCGTCGTGAACTTGAAGAATCATTTTACTTTTTAGGCCCTCCGCCTTCAGTCTATTCTGAACCCGAACCATTGCGATCTTTACAATGTCTGCTGCACTCCCCTGAATAGGGGTATTCACTGCGATGCGTTCCGCCGCCGCCCGTTCAGTTTTATTTGAGGTATAAATTTCGGGAATCCGACGAAAACGACCAGCCAAGGTGAAGACTCCTCCGTAGGTTTCAGCCTCTTTTCCTTGGTCGGATAGGTATCGATTAATCCCCGTATAGGTGCGAAAGTACGACTCAATGAAGGCACTCGCGTCCCGACGAGGAATACCTAGTTCTCGACTGAGTCGGAAGGCGCTCATACCGTACATCACCCCAAAATTAATAGTTTTTGCTATCCGACGTTGCTCGGGGGTTACATCCTCAGGAGCAACACCAAAAATGAGACTTCCCGTCGCCCGGTGAACGTCGATTCCTTTTTCAAAAGCGTCGGTAAGGCCCTTGTCCCCTGCAAAGTGGGCCAATACCACCAGTTCAATCTGGCTATAGTCCGCCGATACAAACTGTCGTCCCGTGGGGGCAACAAAGGCCTGGCGAATTTTTCTCCCCTCCTCGTCCTTGATAGGAATATTCTGAAGATTTGGATCCTTGCTCGACATTCGTCCGGTGGCCGTACCGTGTTGATGGAACGTCGTATGAAGCCTTCCGGTCGTGGAGTTTACCAGGGCTGGCAAGGTATCAACATAGGTACTCTTGAGCTTTGCCAATCCTCTATACTCCAAGATTTTTGCTGGAACTGGATCCTCGGATGCCAGTTCTTCGAGAACACTGGTATCGGTACTGTAGCCAGTCTTTGTTTTCTTAGATGGGGTGAGTTTTCGCTCGGTGAACAAGATTTCTTGGAGCTGCTTTGTTGAATTAATATTAAACTCGTGTCCTACAAGATCGTAGATGTCTTGGACTATTCGCCCCAGTTTCCCTTCAAGTTCGATAGAAAAAGCCCCAAGGGCCGGAACATCTAAACCTATACCCTCAAATTCCATATCTGCCAAAATAGGCAATAGGGGCATTTCGATTTCATAGAACAGTTTCTCTAGTCCGCGTAGGGCGATTAACTTTTCAAAGAGTCGAAAGAGCCGAAAGGTTATGTCCGCGTCCTCTGCGGCGTAGGCCATAGCCTCGGCCAAGGGAACCTGGTCAAAGGTGGAATCCTTTCCCAAACCAGCGTCCTTCATTACCTCTTGGTAATGAATTGTAGTGTATCCAAGATAGAGTTGGGCCAGGTCATCCATATTAAATCGGTTCGATGCGGACTCAAGAACCCAGGCGGCAATCATCGTATCGAAACCCGGTTGGAGTTCGACACCCCAGCGTCTGAGGACCTTTATATCGTATTTTATGTTCTGGCCTACCACGAGAACTCCAGAGGTGCCAAGCAAACTCGACAAACCAGTTCTGACTTCGTCGGCCGGGAGAACGGGCCCCAGGGGTCCAAAGAGGGCAAGATAATAGGCCCGCCCCGGTCGAGCACACAAACTTATTCCCACTATCTGAGCGTTCATGGGATCGAGCCCTGTAGTCTCCGTATCCAAAGCGAGGGCCTTTACTCCGCCAAGATCCTTGAAGCACTCGCGAAGTTCGGCCACACTTTGAACCAAGGTATAGTTCTTCTCTACCGACGCCAGTTCCCGGGCCAGAGTGGTAACCTCGGGGGAATCGACCCCCCCAGGGGTATCGGGCAGTCGTTGGATCGCCGTCTCCTTAGCTGCAGCTTGGGGACTAGCCGCAGGACTCTTTCCACCCCCGGGCTCAAACAAGTCCCCTTGAACGGCCCCTTCTCCGCCACCAAAGGTGGTGGGAGTGCCGAGAATATCCGCCGACTTCTTGAAATGCCCCAAAGCCCCGGACACGTCTTGGGCCAAGACAACTCCAATGTCCGCCACCAGGCCAGTCATACCCAGGGGTAAAAGAACCTCAGCCAAGGCATTGGCATTCAGGCCCTGCAAATGAAATTCTTCTGGCGCTTTTTCCAGCCCGGTCTGGTCAGCCAAGGTCACCAACCTCTGCGAGAAATAGGCCATCTCCCTCCCATCGGCAAGTTTCGATGCAATTCCTTTTTGGGCGATTTTCTCCTCGTCTAAGGCTGCGTAAATCTTATCGAGAGTGCCAAATTCTTCTAGGAGTTTGGCCGCTCCTTTCTCTCCTATTCCTTTTACCCCCGGTACGTTGTCCGACGAGTCGCCAATTATGGATAGAAAGTCGATAATCTGTTCGGGCCATACCCCCTTGTCGGCGTAGACTCCCTCGCGGTCGAGGTAAACCAGGCCCTCTTTGGTCGTGGGACGCAACATTTTGATTGGACCATCCACCAGCTGCATGAGGTCTTTATCTGAACTAATAATAAAACACTCCCGTCCCTCTTCCCTGCACCGCCGGGCCAAGTCCGCAATGAGGTCATCGGCCTCGTACCCGTTTATGCGAACCGAGGGAAGACCAAAGGCCCCAATCGCTTCTTCAATCAAAGGAAATTGCTCCTTTAGCTCCTCTGGGGTCGCGTCCCGGGTACCCTTGTACTCTTCGTACATCTGATCGCGAAAGGTTGGCCCCCGAGAGTCCAGGGCAACAACAAAGTTTTCGGGTTTATACTCTTTGAAAAGACTCAGAAGGGTTCGAAAAAAACCAAAAATCGCAGACACGTTCCGACCATCAGGAGCCCGCCGGGGTGCCTTGAAGAAGGCAAAATATGAACGAAAAATGAGGCCGTAGCCGTCCAAGATATACAGTGGTTTCATACATTCAATGTACCACGGAAATGGAAAACGAAAAAACCCGGGGCAGAACCCCGGGTTATCGATCCTCGTTTATCTTAGTTATAACAAGGGCCAGAAAAAACTAGTTGCTGGCTACTACAGGGAATCCCTTGTTGGCCCATCCACGGGGTGCCGTGGTTGCAGTACCCATACCAAATTGGATCGAATAGGCATCGTAGCCCAGAAGTCGTAAGAGGGCGATTCCCTGGTTACAGGTCTGGCCACTATAACAATAAGAAACCAGAGCCTTGTCGGTGGGTAGCAGGGCAGTACCTTCCCACATATCTCCGTTGAATGGAACATTGACTGCGGTTTCGATATGTCCAGCGGCAAAGTCAGCGGGTCGGCGCATAGATACAAACTGTACCCCTTGATCTTTGGCATCCAGAATCGACTTTGCAGTTTCTTCGCTTAACATGTTGTTCGCAAAGGGAGTTCCGTTTCGGGTTGCCATGTCGGCAAAGTACTCTTGTACGATGGTTACCACGGCGTCGGAAACTCCGTTACTCGTCGAGGTGTTAAGAACGTTCGGGGTAGTTTCGGTAAGGGCTTCGTAGCCTTCAACCTTCGAAATTCCCAGGTTCCAGCCCGAGCTAATCGAAACTGCGTCGATTCCGGCCATCTTGGCCATGACAATGAACTGCCCAGCGGTCTGCCCCGTATAACAATGGACATACACCTTTTGATCGGTTGGTAGGTACTCTAGACTCTCCCACATAGCTGGGGTTGACCACGGCAGATTTATAGCACCTTGCAGGTGGGCTTCGCCGTAGACGTCCGACTGTCGTATGTCGACGATAAAAGGTGCCTTGCCCTCCCGGAGCTCGGTAAGGACGGCTGCGGGGGCAACGATGTTGTTGTTGTTCGCAAGACCAGCCATATAGCCACGAGCAAAGTCGTTAACCGAGAAAGTAGGCGCTGCGGGGGCCGCTGCAACAGGAGCTGCTTCGGCCGCAGGTGCGGGTACCGCAGCCTGCTGACCACATCCGATTACAAGAATCGAGGCAAGAACCAAAAGTACCACGAAAAACTTCTTCATTTCTATCTCCTTTTTTGGGCTTTAGCCCATGTATCGTTCTGTCGAATTAGGGTATCTACTCAAAATTAAGACTGATCTGCAGGCTGAAGGACTTGGGTTTGAACTTCGGGCTTGACGATTGGATTCATCGGATTGGCAGACCATTCTGCCCATGCCCCATCGTAGAGCCTCAGATTTCGATACCCGGCGTTATACATGGCCAAGTAGGTTTGGGCAGCTCGAATGGAGGTCTGACAGTAGAGAATAACTTCGGTATCATAGTCAAATCCAGCTCCCAAGTACTTAATCTGGATGTGTTGCACAGTCCGGAAGGTTCCGTCACGGAAATTATTCTCGATATAGTTGATGTGAACAGCACCGGGAATAAACCCTGCTGCCCACTCATCGTCGGTGCGAACATCGATAAGACCTACCTGGAGGTTTGGCTCGTTGATATATCTACGAATTTCCGGGGCAGTAATAAGCATCTCATCCCGACGGGTCGCTGGAGTAAAGGTAGCTCGGGAAAGCGAAACGGTAGCGGAGTCCTGGGCGTAACCTTCTGCTAATAGGGCCTTCATCCCTCCGCTCACAACCTTCACCTGGTCGTGGCCGTAGATTTTTAGGGTCCACCATAATCGGGCAGAATCCATGTTGTTGTTGTCGTCGTAGATGACTACCATGGTATCGTTGCTTATGCCTCGAGTACCCATTACCCGGGCAATTTGGTCTGCCGGAGCTAAAAGCCCAGGAATGGGCTGATTCACCACTATGTCCACCCGAGAGATATTGACCGCACCGGTGATATGGGTTTCTCGATAGTCCGGAAGATTCCGTGCATCCACTAATACCGTTCCAGACTGGGCCAGAAGGGCGGCAACCTCCTTGGCCTCAACTATCTCGGTACCGGTTTCTCCTGCGGGTTTTGGCGCGCAGGAACTAAGTCCAAGAATCCCAAGAATTCCCAGAATTAGCGCGGCCCGGGCTGGGCCGCTTCGCCAGTAGGCGTTTAGGGTCATACTACTACCTCTACTGGTTGGGCTACGAGCTTATTCAAACGGGTCATGATGCTTTTTTTATCGCACTGGCCACACACGTCCATAACCTTTCCATCTTTTGTGTAGAAAGTTGTCATAGGCTCAATATCGCAACCTAAGCGGTCGCAAAGACTCTTACCTTTGTACTGGTCGATCACATTGAGCTTAACCTGTCCATTGAAAACGGATTCAATCTCCTGCATCATCGGCAACAATTCACGGCTCGGAGCATCAATTGCGCTGTAAATGTAGATGAGTCCGATCTTATCTTTTTGCATTATTTGGTTTTCAAACATTTCGGTTTCGGCAATAAATTTCTCTGCTGCAACCCCCGCAATAGCACCGTCGCCTACGGCGGTAGCTACCTGCTTTAATTCTTTTTCCCGAACGTCACCGCAGGCAAAAACTCCGGGTATTCCGACGGACATGTGCTCATCGGTGTAGATGTACTTGCGCTTGGACATGTTCACCTTACCTTCGAAGACTTCGGTATTTGGTTCGTATCCAATAAACTCGAAACACGAATCAACTTTCACCCCTTCAATATCTCCGGTTTTCAAATTCTTGAGGTTAACGGTGTCCAGGTGCCCGTCGCCAGCAAAACTTTCGGTCATCGTGTTCCATTTAAAGGTCATCTTGGGATTTGCCAATGCTGCATCCCGGGCGATTTCGTTGCAGTCCATTTTTCCCGTATCGTGAATTACGCTGACAATCACCTCTTTGGCAAACTTGGTTAAGAACATTCCCTCTTCGATAGCCGCATCCCCTGATCCAATGACCATTACCGTCTTTCCGGTGTTAGCTGCCGCATCGCAGGTAGCACAGAACGAGATACCTTTGTCAAACAAATACTTCTCTTCGTCCTTGGCGCGGGTTATTCGAGGTCGTCCACCGGCGGCGATGATCACTGTCTTGGCGTGGTAGGTGGTCCGGAAGGTCTCTACCACCTTTACTTCATCTTCGAGTTCCACGCTTCGCACGTCGGTGAGCTTAAACTTTACTCCGAATTTCTTTGCCTGTTTTTCGAAAAGTTTCATTAGCCCCAGGCCAGATACCCCTTCGGGGAAGCCAGGAAAGTTTTCGATTTCGTTCGTATAGGTAGCTAATCCACCCACCAGAGATTTTTCAATGAGCAAAGTATTCAAACGAGCCCGGCCACAATAAATCGCTGCGGTAAGTCCCGAGGGTCCGCCCCCGATGATAACCACGTCGTAATTTTCTACTTTCTTTTCCATGATAATTCCTTTGTTTTTTTCTACATGAAGTACTTCACCAGAAGCTTGCTGCCGACGATCGCGCCCAGGAAGATGAATATTGCAAATACCCAACCCGAAAGGGAAAGGACTGAGATACCGGAAAAAAATGCTCCAATGTTACACCCAAAGGCTATTCGAGCCCCGTATCCCATTAGTGTTCCGCCCAAGATTGCGGCAACTACTTGTTTCTTGGTTTTTATTTTCTTGATTTTGAATCCCGATGCAATGAGCACCGAGAACAGAGCTCCGAAGATAACTCCGATATTCCGCATAGAGGCAGGATCCTGCAGAAGTCCCCGATCCAAGACCGCCAGGGCACCCTCGGAAGAGAAGAAATACCACTTCTCTACCGAGACCCCCAGGGCTTGAAGTATCCAAGCACCCCAGTTTGCGAACGCAGTCGACACTCCCCAGGGATTTCCCGATACAGCCATGGTAACAATTTGAAAAATTGATAGGAGAACTGCACCGGTAATGTAGGGCCAAGCATCTTTGAACCAGAGTTTATAGTATTCGTTCTTGGCAACTGCCTCGGAAAATTTCTTTAACATAGGGTGCTCCTTCGCTTATTTTGCCTTCTCGATAACAACTTCCCACTCGCCATCATCGACTTCTTCGATTTCGACGTTGTGGCCAGCTTCTCGAGCCCACTCAGGCACGTTCTTCATTGCACAGGAGTGGTCAATCGATACAATCAACACATCACCAATAGCCAAGTCTTCCAAAGCCTTTTGAGCCTTGACCAATGGAACCGGACAAGCCTCGCCCAAACAATCTAAAGTAACTTCTTTCATACTTTTTCCTCCAAAAGTGATTTTTTCTAATGCGCGTCAGACGCGCCTTTTGCTTTTCCGTACTTATCTGCGGCGATCCACAAGAACCCTATAATGAGAAGTTGGACTACAATTGCCCCAAACCAACCTAAGACATCGGGCAAGAAGACCTTGGGACTTTGGTTAATAAAGTTGAGTTGCCACCATCCGAAGGTTGCCGCACTTAGGACCGAACCAACAATAAAGAAGGTAAGGGACAGAATTTGCATAAGAAATCCTTCACCTACCCGCATGAGGGTCCCCGAAGCACACCCGCCGGAAATAACCATTCCGATGCCGAAGATGAAAGCCCCCACCATGGTGTGGACTCCAAAGGGAACAACAAATCCTTGTCCAGGAATTGGTAAGCCTTTGGCGTGTGCGCTGTACATAATTGCCCAGAAGCCCAGGCTCGTAATTGCCAGGGCGGTAAGAACTGCTTTGGTGAGGCTTGTACTGCCAGTCAAATAAGGATCGCGAAGGGACGCAGTAAAGCAGAAACGGGTCTTCTGAAGAATGAAGCCGAAGGCCATACCGGTAAACCAAAAGAACCCAAGGGTAAAGTTGACCGTACCCAGGGCCACACCGATCCCACCAATGACAAGCGCCAGGAGAATTCCATAAGGAATTGTGCTTTTTTTGGGTTTTTTCGAGGCCCGCGACGAACTACTCCGACGAATTCCACCAGTTGTTCCGGTTGCTGGAGTATTTTCTGTGGTGTCACTCATTTGATTCCTCCCTCTAACTTGAGTAATGCACTAAACAATCTTTAAACCACCAATTACTAGCTTTTAAGACTAATATTGAGTTTTAATGTGATTCATATCACTTAAGACAACTGCATTCTACAATATCATCGCAGGCTTGTCATCAAATATTTACTTTTTTATAGATAAAATTTTCTATATATTACAATTTTACTCAAGTTTTTAGATGAGAACCTCTCGAAACTCGATGGGAATAAGGGGGTAATCGAATATATGTCAACTTTTTTTGTATTTTTTTGAAATATCTTGACATTAATTCTTTTTTTATCGATATTGAGGGAGAACAGACCACTAGGAGGGTCATATGAACGAAAAAATGAACGACACCCCAGCCGATCTTCGATACCTCACTGGAATCACCGACGGTATATTTTCTGAAAACGAACTGGAAATCCTAAAGGAACAGATATCGGTTCACAAATACTTTGTGAATCAATCTATTCCTTGGACTATCTCTTGGGAAGATGCAGTCTTTTCATGGTACGAAAATGTCTTTAAACCTATAGTCGAAGTTGTAGACTCTTGGGAAGTACGAAATGCTTTTACCAGTTCGACGCAAAATAGACTTTACCTCGACATTTCGAACCATTGGTATTATCTCTTGGAAAAGGATCCACAAACCTTTGCTGGCTACGCCGCAATACACTACGCCGCGACCTACGGAAAGGGCCTGGGTAGTTGGCTATCAAAGTTGTCGTTATCTACCAAAGCCGCCTAGTAGGTTTTGTTCGATAGGGGTAAACGATAGCTCCCCAAGACGCGAGTCTTCGTACTCTTGGGGACTAATACGTTGACGCTCGAGCATTATATCGAGCAAAAACCGAAGCCTGGGTAACCAGTAGTCCGCCGGCTTTCCATCCCGGATAAACTGGCTATATCGAATTGGGCTTGGTAACATGCTTGCCATCCAGAGTGCCTCGGGAATCGTGAGCTCCCCTGGATCCTTATTGAAGTAATACCGAGCACCCTCTCGGGCTCCGTAGACTCGAGGGCCGAAGGGTGCAATATTCAGGTACAGCTCGAGGATTCGCTCTTTACTAATTCCGGCCCGATGTTCTAACAGATAGACCAAAAAAGCTTCCTGAATTTTTCGAACAAGTTCTTGATCCTGGACCAAAAACAAATTCTTCACCAGTTGCATACTCACCGTGCTCGCCCCAAACTCCACCTCGCCGGTGCGAAGATTGCGCTCGATCGCTGAACGAAAGGTATTCCAATCGATTCCCGAATGGAAAAAGAAATCTCCATCCTCCCCGGTTAAGACCGCCCGAGGAAGCCACTGACCCATCGCGCTCAAGGGTGTGTATTCCAGATTTTCTTCATTTTCATCTTCGCCTCCAAGAAATCGGGTATTCTGGTCTCCGTAGAAACGGTGCGGAAAACTCCGTTGGGAATGTAATTGTTGATTCCTCATTTCGAGGCGAGAAGGGATCTGCTCGGCTAACGCGGCCAATTCTTCCCGATCTATTGGGATGAAAGGATCTACCTTCAAAACCAGTGGGGACTGGCCTTCGGGAACATCCAAAATAAAGTCAAATTCTTGGTTCAGTCCAAAGGGGCTGTAACGCCTGGGAAAACTCAAGATGGTAAAATCTTCAACCTTCGGATTCGATATCCATTGCATATGAGAAAGGCGATCCAGGGGAATTTCTGCCTCAAGTTCCCACGAAAAATAGCCACCCAGCTCCATGGCAGAAAAGTCCGCGGCTACTGAAGGGGGAACACTCTCCAGAATATCCTGGAGAGGAGTCCGGGGTATATCAATCAACATCTTAATTCTCTTCGGTTCCCCAAAAACCCCGAAGAGACTGGGTCGAAACTCGCCGGTCACCTCGCCCAACCTTAGGCTACCTTGAGTGAGACTCAACACCCCCCTCCGATTACCCGGCGGATCGGGGGTAGGCACTATCTGGGGCTCCCCAATTACTCCCAATGGATCAAAGAACCCGGCAAAACTATACTCAACCCCGAGAAAATCAATGGGGGAGCTGGAGAATACCGGCCAGTCGATCACGAGGTCCGCCAATTCAAAATTTCCGAAAAAATCCCACCTTCCACCAGCGCCGAGAGTAGCGTCGACGTCTATAGCTCCTTGCCCTTCCGTAAGATAACCAGTCCAAGTGGGCACATACCCCAAGGAACGAAGGGGCTCCAGTGCCGAAAACAAGAATTGCGACCCCGAAAACCCTATCTTTTCAAAGCCCAAAAGCGAGTCTTTACCCGAAACCGCAACGTGGCCCCAGCCACCGAGGGTTCCAAAGTCTGCTTCCATATTCCAAAAGGACGCATTTCGTACGAAAACCAGGGCTGAAATAGAAAGCAAAAACGAAGTACCATCCAGAGCTACTTGTCCAGGTCCTAGCTCAATAGATTCAGGAATCAACCCCAAACCCGATGACCTCGAAATTCCCAAAACCGAAAAATCAGAGGCCGTTGATTGGGAAGGACCAGAAAGGGAAAACGAAAAAGTTCCTACCCGAAGACTGGAAAGGGGGGACGTCACCGGAGAATCGCCGGATTCAGAAGAGGCAAAAAGGTTCCACAATCCTCTACCACTGACTCGGAATTCTAGATCCCATAACTCAGCCGTACCTCGAGGATGCTCAACCTGAACCCGGTCGACAGTCCAGCCAGCAAGAGGATTCCACCCGAGGGTGTCCACTACAATCTGGACTCCGAATCGATTTTCGAGGGCTATCTCGACTCGAGAAATCAGCCTTGAAATAAGAACCGAAAAAATACCCCCAAGAAGGAGGACGGGGACCAAAATAAAAAGAACGACAAACCGAACTTTTCGATTCATGACCCGGGCTTTAAAAGTTTTCCGAAGTATATTACCCCAGGATAGGCGCCTATTTGCTCCAGTCCCAGCTTGTGGTAAAAGCCGAGGGCTCCGGAGTTGAGAGGATCAACTCCAAAATGAAATCCCCCCACTCCGAGGGCGGCAAGGGCCTGGGTAAATTGCTCCATGAGTGACCGTCCTATCCCTTGGCCCTGGGCATCAGGGAGGATGTCGATATGTAAGTGGGCGGGATATTTTGGGCAGAAATCCGGAAGATCAGAATTGGTTGTCCAAATCTTCCTTCCCAGAAGTTGTTTCTGAGCCGGCTTGTAAGTCTTCTTTTTTGGGTAGAGTTGGGCAAGATCGGGCTTCCACCTTTGGCGGAAGTATCCGTCAAAGGCCCGGGAATCGGCGGTTCCGAGAATGTATCCCATAGGAACTCCGTCTACTAAAGCGGTGAAGGTGAGCTCGGGCTCCCGCTCGACGTAGGGACCAACAAAAATATGACCAAGGAGTCTCGAGTCGTCGTAGTCAGCCCCGGCATCCCCTCCTCGCAACCCCGTCAAGGTACAGATCTCATAGAGGTAAGGTAGGTCACAAGGCCTATATCCACGGATTACTAGATCTTTTTCCATAGGGACAGTATACACGATAAACTCCCAGGGATCTCTAAAATCTAGTTTTCTGGCCTTGATGGTCATTGCACCGCAATGACTTAAGAGCGCGGGCCTATTTAGAAACAAGGTTTTTAGAGGTCCCTGCTCTACCCTCGAGTAACTTGACTGGGGTATAGTTAAAGAATGATGTTTCGTGCCTTTGTTCGGATTTTTGTTATTGGATTGATTGGGGGATTAGCCGCCTGTGCACCTCCCCTCTACATGCGGGTAGATTCGGCCCGCATCGAACTATCCCCCTCGAATCCCCTAGCCCAGTATGTTGCAGATCCAGGATATCCATCAGCCGAAATAACCGTCCGTTCCACCGACCCAACTCCCCGTTCCCTTTTTGTTACGGTTACCAATACCGATCTTCTATCCCAGATTACTACCCCCTCTATTTCGAGTCGAGGCACTCCCCTATCACCCTCGAGTCCCCAGGAATATTTTGCCCAAGAAAATTTCCGTCGGGCCCAAGAACTTATCGAGAGCGGCGATTCCCTATCTCCTACCAGCCGGAGCGTAGTGGTGAATAAAGACTACTCCAGCGCGGAAATTGGAAACACCACAACTTACCGCTTTCGAGACTTTCAAGGAAATACCGTGATCCAAGAGTTGACGTTGGGCTACAAAAACCCCATCCCCACTAGGCCAACTACGCTCTTTATTTGGGTAAACGGTATCGTGCCCAATGGAGCAATGAATTCCGTTGCCGACTACTTTTCGCAGGTAATTTTTCCTACCACCACCTCGTTAGTTGGACCTCATTGGGGCGATCATTCTAACCCTTCGTTGGTGAGTAGTGACTCGAATCAAATTCACATTATCCTTGGAAAGACCGAAGCCATCGAATACCACCCCTCGTCTCCTTCGATAGTTGGCTTCTTCTATTCCCGCGATCTTTTCCTCGACGAGGCCGACAGTTTTGGAGCACCGGTCATTGTTATGAATGCCGGAATGATTAGTTACGACTGGGAGACTAGCGGCGGAGTTGGATCCTGGTTCTGGAGGGTCGGTATTTCGACCCTTGGCCACGAATTGCAGCATTTGGTTAATTTCTACCAACGGACGGTGCTCCGCGGCAGTGCCACGCCCATTTGGCTCGACGAGCTGTCGTCTCTCATGGTAGAGGATGCCCTCACCGGACCCTTGAATACTACCCTCGGGGTCCTGAACCCAGCAAAGGCTGATCCGGGATTCGACCTACCAGCTGTCGATCGATACTCCCAGGCCATAAAGGCCCTCCAGGTTCCAATAGTTCAGTGGGCAACCACCGCCAATTCGATCGATGAGCTCTTGGCTCACTACGGGGTAGCCGCCCTCTTCGGCGCTTACCTGCATCGGAACTCCGAAGGGGCAGGACTGCTCTCGACGCTGACGAACAGCAGCGGGACGGGGGCCTCGGCTCTGGATGGGGCCCTAAGGGCAGTGGGGGTCGACGGAGGGCTGCCCGGTGCCCTTAGCCGCTGGGTTCCAGCGGTGCTTCTTTCGGAAACCAGCGCCTCGGACCTGCCGGGGTACAGAATGACCAGCAAAGCTGCCCAAGGCTCAGACCCTTCGTTTGGAGCATTTGTTGCCCCCGAGGCCCTACTTTTTTCCGAAGGCACGGGGACCGATAGTGGTTTTTACTGGGGCTTTTCGCTGCAACCCGCATCGACCCTGGTCCATCGCATGGACCCATTTTTCGTGGGCCAGCGAACCTGGAAGATTGAAACTCCCCCAGGCTCGGTCCTCACCTTCGTCCTTAGGTAGACAGGTCTCGAATATGACCCTGCATGGCTTCAATAACTCCCCGCAATTGGGCAGCACGGGCTTGCTCCTGCTCTACGTATTCGGGTTTGGCGTTTGTCATAAAAGCTTGGTTCTTGAGCCGACCCTCGATTCCTTCCAGGGCCTTTTGTTCTTTCTGAATTCCTTTCTCCAGTCGAGCTAGGGCTGCGTCCAGGTCGATGCTCTCTCGAATACCCAGGGCCAAATCGAACCCAACCCCCGCGGCTCCAACTCCTCCAACAACCTTCGCTTTTCCTTCTTGGAAATCCAGAACCTCAAGTCCACAAAGAGAACGAATAAGGACCTCGTGGTTCCGAAAGAAATCTTTATGACTAAAACCAACATCGAACCCAACAGCGGCTCGTAATTTTTTCGAGGGGGGAATAGTGAACTCGCTTCGTAGGGTCCGTAAATGGCGAATTGCTTCCTGAAGACTGGCAAAGGCTGTCGCTTCGGCTTCGAAGACCCGCCAGCTTTCTTGGGCCGGATAGGGCTCGGTTATGAGGGCACGATCGCTTCCATGGACCTGGGGGAGTTTCTGAAAAATTTCCTCGGTAATAAAGGGTAAAAAGGGATGAAGAAGCGCCAGACCCTGCTCTAGAACGTACATCAACAGGCTTACGGCCCTGTCTTTCTCCTTGTCGTCATCCCTATTGAGAGAGAGCTTGGTACCTTCAATGTACCAGTCACAAAAGTCACTCCAAAAAAATTCGTATGCCCCACTGGTACCGTCGTTAAACCGATAGGAGTCCATCGCTTTTCGAACCTGTTCGGCCGAATCGTTAAGGCGGGATAGAATCCATTTATCCATCGATGTTAGGCCCCCAAGGGCTCCCTGAGCTATGTCATGAACCGAGTAGAGGGTACGACCTTCCAGATTCATGAGTAGATAACGGCTGGCGTTCCATATTTTGTTCGCAAAACGGCTTCCCATTCCAAAGGTTTCTTTATCTAAGAGAATGTCTTGGCCTTGGGCAGCGAGGAAGGCCAGGGTAAACTTGAGAGCATCGGCTCCGTATTCGTCGACTATTTCCAGGGGATCAATTCCATTCCCCAGGGACTTGGACATCTTTCGGCCCTTCTTATCCCGAACGAGGCCGGTGACGTAAATATCCCGAAATGGGGCCTTTCCGGTAAACTCCATCCCAGCCATAACCATTCGTGCTATCCAAAAGAAAATAATGTCGTACCCGGAAACCAGTGCGGTGGTTGGATAGTAGGAGTCTAGGTCAGGTGCTTCTTCTGGCCAGCCCATTACGCTAAAGGGCCATAGCCAGCTAGAGAACCAGGTATCAAGAACATCTTCATCTTGGCGTAGGCTTCGCCCGGCGTTGGCCGGATCGGTGGTCGGGTCGGTGCTACTTACGATCATTTCTCCCGTATCTTCGTCGTACCAAACGGGAATTCTATGCCCCCACCAGAGTTGTCGACTTATACACCAATCACGAATATTTCGCATCCAGCTGGTGTAGGTGTTTTCCCATTTTCTGGGGTAGAAGATAATGTCCGAGTCTTCCCAGGCCTTTAGAGCTTTTTGGGCCAGAGGTTCCATTTTGACAAACCACTGCTCGCTCAAGAAGGGTTCGATGACCGTGTCGGTCCGGTAACAGTGACCGACCTGATGGGTGTGGGGGTCTGCACCCACAAAGAGCTCAAGGGCTTCGAAATCTTGAATGATCGCTTTTCGGGCCTCGCCCATGGTCATTCCCCGGTATTTCTCTGGGGCTTGGGAGTTTACCCTTCCGTCGGGATTCATGATGCCAATGACCTCGAGGCCGTGGCGTTTACCCATTTCGTAGTCGTTCGGATCGTGGGCGGGGGTAATTTTTACCATTCCGGTGCCAAATTCCCGGTCGACGTAGGTGTCGGCGATAACAGGTATTTGTCTACCGGTCAGGGGCAAATCGATCATCTTCCCGATAAGATGGATATATCGTTCATCTTCGGGATGCACCGCCACAGCTGTATCGCCGAGCATGGTCTCGGGCCGGGTAGTTGCCACTTGGACAAATCCACTTCCGTCTGCCAAGGGGTAGCGAAGGTGGTATAGTTTCCCTTTGACTTCTTTAAACTCAACTTCATCGTCCGAAAGAGCCGACTGCATTCCTACAGACCAGTTCACCAGATAGGTACCTTTGTAAATGAGGCCCCGCTCGTAAAGGGTGACAAAGGTATGGGTAACGGCTTTACTTAAGCCCTCGTCGAGGGTAAATCGTTCCCGACTCCAGTCGCAACTGGCCCCGATTTTTTTCAGTTGATCAGTAATTATTCGATGGTGTTCATCTTTGACCTTCCAGGTTTCTTCGAGAAACTTCTCTCGGCCCAGTTCTTTTCGGTCTATACCCCGTTCCCGTAGTTTTTTTTCCACGATATTTTGGGTTGCGATCCCCGCATGGTCGGTACCAGGAACCCACAGAGTCGGGTCCCCTTTCATTCGGTGGTATCGAACGAGAATATCTTGGAGGCTATTGTTAAGCCCGTGACCCAGGTGGAGCACTCCGGTGACATTTGGGGGAGGAATTACTACTACGTAAGGTTTTTCGCCCGGCCTTGGTGTTCGAGGCATAAAAGCGCCTCGTTTTTCCCAAAACTCGTAAATGTGGCGCTCAAAATCTTTGGGATTATAGGTTTTGTCCAGTTCGATCGCTTTCATTCTCTTCCTCCGAAGGGGGATAGTAACAAAAATGACCGGAGTTTGAACAGAACGGGGCAGGGGTTACCCTGGGCTAGACTTTCTTGCCTTCGTTTCGTCTCTGAGCTATTTTCTGAAGCTTGCGATAATACTGGGTCTGTTTAGAAATTTCGTCGATGTCGGTACACACTATTCTACCATCCATCGCCTTGAGCTTGGAGTTCTTTATAAGCTCCATAAGGGCCCTATCGCCCTCGGCCTTTGACAATCCCACCATATGAATGAGTTCTTTTGGGCCAAAATCGAAGGTATAAGATTCCCCAGCCTTTATTAAGATCCGGTTTTTTTCCAGCTGAATACTCAGTCCATCGTAGAGCTTTCCAACCGGATCGGAAAGCAAAGTATTGGCTAGCTGTTTATAAATAAACCATATTCGCTCGGAGAGAAGGGTAGTAAGGCGCGAGATAATCTGGGGCTGGGTCGATACCATTCGGGCAAAGTTTTCTTTATTGACCGCTAGTAGGGTGCATTCCTCAAAAGCCGAAGCACTTGCACTCCGTGGCCGGTCATCCAGGAGTGCCATTTCGCCAAAAATATCCCCGGGCTTGAGGAGAGCAAGGAGAACTTCGTTGCCATTGATAATCTTCGAGATTTTTACCTGCCCCTTTTGAATAATATAGAGTTCTTTGCCGGACATCGACTCGGCGAAAATCATGGTATCTTTTGGGTAGGTCCGGGTAAATTGATCGGTTGGTTCATCGAGGTATACGGCTTTTGAATAGGCCTTAATCTTACCCATTCGCATTTTTGCCGTGTCGCTGTGCATCCCGTTAGGGCAAAATTTTAGGTATTGGTAGTAAGCGTAAAAAGCTTGGTTAAACTGGCTCTGTTTTGCGTAGTATTCTGCAACTTCAAACAGGTGATTAGGATCTTCATCGGTCCCTTGGGCTTTTTGGGTGATTCGGGTAAGGGCAGTATCGAGGTAGCGCATTCTTCGACTGAAGCTCTCGATAATTTTCATCGCCACCGGCCCATTTCGCTCTATGAGCGTCCCGTAGTTTTCCCGGGTAACCGAAATGAGGGTGACATCGGTTAAGGCTCGGGCTGTCTCGATGTGGCTGTGACTGGACATGGTCGCCACAACCCCAAAGAAATCACCAGGTCCGAGGATATTTCCACCTTCTTCGGCGACTACCTCAACTTCTTTGCTGATGAGCACCTTACCCTGGCGGATAATAAAAAATTGATTTGCTTTCTGCCGTCCTTCAACAATGATATACGCATCTTTGATAAAGTTGACCATCGAAAGCTGCAATGGGTTGCTCATTCTGTATCCCGTATCATAACTGAGTTCAGTATACGAGCGCACCCGACCGAAGTCAATTCTAGGGCGTCGTTATTACCGGGTCCGAGGGAATTCTTTACTGAAGCCTTGGACCTTTTGTGCTATTTTACGAATTGTGGCTTCATCCCCCTTGCTCCTTAGGGCCTCGAGGATAAACCCGCCAACCGTCGCCATATCTTTTTCAACCAGTCCCCGGGTCGTGAGGGCTGGGGTTCCAATCCGAATTCCGCTAGTTACCAAAGGACTCTTGGTATCGTAAGGTATTCCATTCTTATTAACGGTAATATTAGCCCTATCCAGTATAATTTCTGCTTCTTTTCCGGAAATTTCTAGGGGACTTACGTCCATTAGCATTAGGTGATTGTCTGTTCCCCCGGAAATGAGTCGCATTCCTTCGGAAATAAAAAATTCTGAAAGCCTTTTGGCATTCTTTATAATCTGTTGCTGATAGATTTTAAACGAGGGTTCCAAAGCTTCTTTGAAGGCTACAGCCTTAGCAGCAATTATATGCATCAATGGGCCACCCTGAATCCCAGGCATGATAGATGAATCAATTATTTCACTCCACAACTTGGTACGACCAGATTTCGCCGCTACCATTCCTAGGGTATTCTCTGCGTCCTTTCCAACCAAGATCATTCCACCCCGGGGGCCCCGCAGGGTTTTATGGGTAGTGGTCGTGACCACGTGGCTATGGGGCAATGGATCTGGATGCACCCCCGCCGCAACCAAACCAGCTATATGAGCCATATCGGTCATGAAAAGCGCACCTACTGAGTCGGCTATTTCTCGAAATCTTCCAAAATCGATAACCCGGGGATAGGCCGATGCCCCGGCAATGATAATTTTTGGTTTATGGGCCAGGGCAAGTTCGGCAACCTGATCATAGTCGATACGTTCGGTATCTCGGGTTACCCCGTAGTGATAGGCCTTGTATAAATTTCCCGACATACTTACGGCCACACCGTGGGTTAAGTGGCCCCCATGGGCAAGATCCATTCCAAGAATTACATCACCAGGCTTAATAAATGCGTTGTACACTCCAATGTTTGCACTCGAACCCGAGTGGGGTTGAACGTTCACATAGTCGGCGTGAAAAAGCTTTTTTGCTCGGTCTCTGGCCAAATTTTCGGCCATGTCGATGTATTCACACCCACCGTAGTAGCGCTTACCCGGGTATCCCTCTGCATACTTGTCGGTCAAAACAGTTCCCGCCGCAGCTAAAACTGCCTCGGAAGTAAAGTTTTCGGAAGCTATCATTTCAAGCTTTTCGATTTGCCTGGCTTCTTCCTTTTGAATTATCGAAAACAGTTCAGGGTCGGCCTGCTTAAGGATAGACATCGAGCATCTCCTTCGTTTTTGTGTCGGGTACGAGACGAGGATAGATAGATTACCCACCTCTGTCAACGTGAAGATTCGACTGAAACTGCGACTGGAAGAATCCACTTCGGCTGGGTAAAGAGCTGCTCCCTTCCGGGAAACAGGCCAGCCCTTCCTTGAAAATACCAACTTTTGAGCTCGAGGGCCCCAGGGGGACTCGGTGAGTTGTCTATCCCCAAGGGGCCAAGATCTACTCGACGAGAATCGAGATTCCCAAAATAGTAACCCCGTGGATTAGGATTTCGCATCTGTTGTTCCCCGTACATGCCATCAGCAAACCCAGGATCCATTGGAATCCACCCAATTTCAGGCAAAAGCACCTCCACCCAGAAGTGGGGCACCAGCTCCTCATAATCGAGCACCAAAAATCCCTCGATAATCCTACTCGGAATTTGAATCCCACGTAGTAAGCCAACCAACAGCCCACTATAGCCCAAGGAACCGGTAACCCCCGCCGATTGACCCGTCTCACCCAAGGACGTAAACAGAGCCCCTAGATCAGGAAAGTCCGCCCTGGGGACATAGATGGGCTTCAATTGATCCATAATCCAATAATAAAGGAGCCGTGACCGGACGAGAGGATTGGTCTGCCTGCCTACTATCGTACGAGCTGTTTGGGCGATGAGTACCTGGTCTTCCTCGGACAAGGCCAGAACTGGTGAGTCTAAACTCAACCAGGGCCGAGAGATCTCTTCTAATCCACCGTAGTTGCTAAGAATTTGAGAATCGACAAAATTAAAACGACGTTCGAGGGTAGAAAGCTCTACTTCCACCCGATGAATCCAAGGGATCGAGGTATTTTCTAACCCAGAAGTAAATGATACCCGAGATTGAGCGGTACCAAACCTTTCCTGGGCCTCGGTTACCAAGGCACCCTGAGGGCTTTGGATCTGGAGTATCCGAAACCGTTGAAAACTTGTCTCCCTAGGTAGGGGCAACCGGGACAAAGCTCCGAAACTTGGACTTTTCGTTTGATTTTCTATGATCCTTGGTTCCAAAGTTGCCAGTACCCCGTAACTCAGAGTCCATTGGAGCTCGAGCGAATCTAGGTCTGGTTCAGGGTCTTGGACCAGCCCAAGACCGCGGGGAGGAAGAACAACCATGGGGAAATCGTACCGTTCACCCGCGGCTTTCACAAAGGATAGAACCCCGCTTTCCGCCTCAATTGGCACCACCAGGGTAATTCTGCTAGCTTCCCACCGGCGTACGGGAACTTCGATTTCCCAGTCGTTTTGGAGCTGCCATACTACTCGATCACCCAGAGGAAATGGGCCTATTTGGGAGCCCGTAATTTGAAATTCTTGCCCACGCCGTACCTGGGTTAGGTTCACTTCCGGGCGCCGTTCATCCGGTCGAGAGATTGGGGTCAAAGCTACGGGTACGAGACTTCGTTGGGCGAAAAGGAAGGTGTTACTTACACCCTGGCGGTTTTCGACGGCTACCATACCTGAACTTAGTTCATCGGGTAAACGGAGGGAAATTCGTGAATTCGACCATTCTAAATAGGAACTTTGGGTAAGTCTTTGACCCGCGATATACACGTCCCCCCGGGTATCTCCGAAATTCCTTCCTTCCAAAATAAGAATATCTCCAGCTCCTCCAATTCGCGGGTTCATTGAAGTGAGCACGGGAGTCCTCGGAACTTGAACAAAAAGGAGAATCGCGAGAATCAGAACCAGGGGAACTAGGAAAAAAAGGATCTTTTTCATGTATTAGGGTCTGCGGGGTATCTCGGAGGTTTGATTCGATTCTTGGGACCCCGCTGGCTGTCCCGAAGCGTCGGCACCTGCGTCGGTACCTGCAGCGCGCAAAACATCGGCCAGGGAATGGATAGTTACTTGAAGTTCGAGTACCGCTCGTCCAAGCCCCGAGTCGGTCAAATCGACGCCCAAGGGATAAAAGAGTACCGGTTCGCCAAGAGATATTGGCATAGTCCGGAGGGCTGACTGATACTTTACGTCGTCGGTATCTTGGGACCGAACCCAGGTCTGACCTTGGGCTAAAAGCATGATCTGTTCCGCCGCTTCATTGGGCGTGTAGGGAGTAAAATCTGCCGCAACAGTAATATTTTGCCCACTAATTCGCACCTGTACTTGTTTTCCAAAAACGGTAATTTCTCGGACCTCGGTCATCCACAGGGTTACATCATCCTCAGAACGAATAATCGCAGAAATTTCAACCAGCAAAGCCTCTTGTCGAAGCACCTCTACCAACTGATCCGCAGCCCGCTCTTCGGTGGACGGCGTGGTAGTCGTTTGAGCCCACGCAACTAAAGGAAACAATAATAAGGCCAGGGCAACATTTCCTTTCACCATTCTCATTGATTGGAACTTTCTCCTTGTCCGTTCATTCGGGGCCTTGAGGGCATCAAGGTAGGCTCACCGAGGAGTTCTAAGTCGCCGTGCCCAGGCAGCTCAATAGAAATTTCCCGAATATTCGACGCCCCTTGTAAAAGTTGTAACAACTGGTCTACGTCCTGTAAATTGATTGTAACTCCAACGCCCTCTCCTGTTAAGGGAACTCCACTCTGAGAGAGTCTTTGCATAAGAGTAATCTGGTCCAAACTCAACGGGACCCCAGCTAATTGGGTACTAAAGAGGGTCTGGATATTTGGCAGTCCACCACTCCCAACGGGCGTAGCGGAAATAGCAGAAACCGAAGTATCAACAGCCTGTACGGAGGTCAATGGAGAATCGGGTCCGAGAGTTTGCCGAGCGATAGTAAACCCAAGACTGAAGAAGAGTAAGAGAGCCGCAACGGCGGCCAGGGGAACTGGGATGGAAACCCGACTGTGCCAGATATCCTTACGCAGTTTGTAGCCCGGGCGAAAAATCTCTTGGGAAAGGGACTTCCAAACTCGATCTTCAATTTCGGGTATTCCTTTGTCAATTTCGGCTCGATCGACCTGTAATTTTTCGTGGGATACGAGAAAAGACTGATACAGCTTTTGATCCTCAGCACTCTCGGTCAACTTTTCTTCAATTTGTTCTTTCCATGGAGAAGGAATCTCCCCATCGAGGTACGCGGACAAGAGTTCTGAATCAAGAGCCATAGTTCCCCCCTTGCTGGAGAAGGGCGGCTAATTTTTCCCGCCCTCGAAATGCCCGAACTTTTACATTTCCTTCGGTAAGCCCAAGAGCTTCTCCGATTTCTTTATAACTTAGGTCGCCGTATTCTTTCATGATCAAAATAACCCGATATTTTTCGGGGATTTGTTCTAAAGCTTCCTGGACTTCTTTCCGGGTTTCCTTTCTTACGACTAAGGTCTCGCCCGATTGAACTTCCCTTGTTGGTTCCTTCAATAATCGTTCGTACGCCCGCTTTTCTCGCTTTTTCCGCTTTATATAATTCAGGGCTAGATTCTTACTTACTCGAATAAGCCAGTACTTTGCTTGGGGCTCGTCGGGAATTTGATCGAGCCTTGCATAGTAACGAATAAAGGCCTCGTGACACACCTCCTCCGCAGCCTCGGTGCTGTTCGTAATTCGGGAGGTAACCCGGGTGATGATAGGAAATACTTCCTTATACACTCGGTGGAAACGGGCTTCTTGGTCCTTGCTCCAATTCATCAAACAATGACCCTCATAGGTGCGTTACATCTTTCGTTCATGGTTTTCCCAAGAAGTTCCTGTGGGGGTGTCGATAATCGTTATTCCTCGCCCTTTTAGCTGATTTCGAATTTCATCTGCCCGAGCGAAGTTCTTGTTCTTCCTCGCGGTGTTCCGTTCATCAATGAGAGCTTCAACCTCGGCGGCCAAAGCTGGATCCTGGGTAGGAACCGGTACCCCATCGGGGGTGAGGGCTTCTAATCCAAGGCCAAAGACCCTGTCCATGGTGTTTATAATCCAACGTTTTTCTTCGGGTCCGAGGGTAACGTCCTTGAGAGTACCCCATAATTCGGCTAGAGCCCGGGGCATGTTTAAGTCCTCGCCCAGATACTGTTCAAACCGGTCGAGATAGTCCCTACCCGTTGCCGATACTTGGTTTGGACCAAAGCCTGGCGAGGGGGAAGGAAGAGATTTTACTTTTTCGAACAGGGCTCGGCGTCCTGCTCTAGCCCCTTCCAGGGCTTGTTCGGTAAAGGTTAGTTGGGTCCGGTAGTGGGCCCCAAGACAAAAGAATCGGTAATCTAGGGCCTCAAAGCCCATCTCTTCAATTTTCGAGAGGGTCAAAAAGTTTCCCTCACTCTTACTCATCTTAAAGGTTTTGGTAAGCAGAAATTCGGCGTGGAGCCAGTACTGTACCCACGGTTCCTTCCCGGTAGCAGCCTCGGTTTGAGCTATTTCGTTGGTGTGGTGGACAGGAATGTGATCTACCCCTCCACAGTGAATATCAAATTGGTCTCCCAGGTACTTTCGACTCATAGCACTGCATTCGACGTGCCACCCGGGGTACCCAACACCCCATGGACTTTCCCACACCATAGCCTGGCGTCCAAATTTCGAGTTTGTAAACCACAGGACAAAATCTTGGGGGTTTCGTTTCGCCGTGTCCACTTCGATTCTTGCCCCCGCCTTGAGCTCTGTCCGGTCTAACAAGGCCATTTCGCCATACTTCGGAAACTTGCTCACATCAAAGTACACGTTACCCTCGGCCTGATACGTAAACCCTTTCTCTTCCAGGATTTTGATGAGGTCTATCATGTCTTGTATGTGTTCGGTGGCCTTACATATCACCGTTGGAGTCTGGATATTGAGTCTTGCCGTATCGGCAAAAAAGGCATCGGCATAAAATTTTGCGATATCCCATGGGGTCATACCTTTTTCTTGGGCCGACTTGAGCATCTTATCTTCGCCCTCGTCCCCATCTCCGGTGAGATGCCCCACATCGGTAATATTCATGACGTGACGGACTTTGTAGCCCGCATAGGTCAGGGTCCGCACGAGGAGATCTTCAAAAATATAGGTCCGCAAATTGCCAAGATGGGCGTAGTTGTAGACCGTTGGCCCACAGGCGTAGAGTTTTACTTCTTTGTCAGTAAGGGGTTTGAAAGGCTCAAGAACCCGTCCGTGACTATTGTAGAGTGCTATTTTCAAGTTGGGTGCCCTTTTCTATAGAAGTGCCCTTGGTTATACTCAAATCGTGAGTAAGGTACGAGAAAACCTCAAAAGAATCAACATTGAGGGTTCGGTTGTCTACAACGAACCTATGGCAAAACATACTACCTTTCGGGTTGGAGGACCGGCCGAAGTTTATATTCGGCCAAAAAATTCGGCGGACGTCGCAAAGGTTGTTCAATATTGCCGATCTTCCCAGACCCCCCTGTTTGTACTGGGGGGGGGCGCTAACATACTGGTTTCCGACAAGGGAATCTCGGGTATCGTGTTGGCTATGGAATCCTTACACCACATTTCTCTTTCGGGCACCGACCTTTTGGTCCAGGCTGGAGCCGGAGTTTCGGAAGTGTCGGCCTTTGCGGCAGAACGGGGTTTGGGAGGGTTCGAGTTCATTTATTCGATGCCCGGCTCCTTCGGAGGGGCCGTATGGATGAATGCCCGTTGTTACGGCTCAGAGGTGGCCGAGGTCCTAAGAGAAGTGACATACCTTGACACCGAAGGAAATGTGGCTCAGATGTACCCTGCCCGGGAGGAGTTCTCCTATAAGGACACGCCGTTCATGAAAAACCCCTGGATAATCCTCGAAGGAAAAATCAGTTTGACCCCAGCAGATCCGAATTCTCTATGGAAGGAAATGAAAGAATTCGAAACCGATCGGCGAACGAAGGGCCATTTTGATGCCCCCTGTGCAGGCTCAGTTTTTAAAAATAACCGAGACTTTGGGGCCCCCTCGGGGCAAATTATCGACCGCCTCGGTCTTCGGGGCACTACCCTCGGGGGTGCTCAAATTAGCCCGATTCACGGGAATATAATCATAAACCAAGGAAATGCCCGGGCCCAAGATATCGGTGACCTCATCGATTTTGTACAAAACCAGGTACATACCCAGTTTGGCTTCCATCTGGAACCAGAAGTTATTCGGGTTGGGGACTGGACCTAAAGGATACTTCCCCACGAATTTGAGTTAGCCCCATCGCCGGTCCTCGAAGATAACTGCCAAGAGTAACTCCCCGGTACCATTGAGCCTCAAGGTAATCGGTTTGTTCGAGTCCAAGAGACCACCCTAGGACCCCTCCGGGCAGCTCGGTCTCGAAATCAACCTGGGCTCGGCCTTTTAATTCCCAGACCCGCAAATCCCTTAAATGTTGATCGACGACAAAGCTCGCCCCTATCAGAGGCCCTTTCGTCGAAAGGGTGTGGACCAGTCTCTTTTTTTCTATCGAAGGTACCGTCCCTCCTTCACCTTCAACTGCCAGCTCCCCCAGAATACCAAGGGTAAGAGTTCGGGAACCAAAAAGGATCGAAAGTTTTGGCTCCAGGCTATAGGTCATGCGAGAAAATTGCGATCCACCTAGGGAGGGTACCTCAAATGGAAGAGAACGACCATTCACCATTCCTCGAACACTCAAACTTCCCGATTGCCTCTTTTCGGTAAAGGTTACACTACCCGAACCCTCAAGAAAGGTATCCTTTTGATTATGGTAAAGTCCAAGCACCGTCTTGGCCTCCAGTTTTTTTGAGCCAAAATTCAAGGTTCCAAGCCCTACTCCCTCCGCAGACCAGAAAAGATCGGGGTGTATCCTCGCCCCCTGGTAGATCAGCAGAAACTCCCCGGCCCATACTTGGCCAGAAGAAGCCTTTTCCTGCCGCCGCACCCTCCCCACAATACCCGACCACCAAACTTGATCGAGGGGGCCCGAGAGGAGATTGTATCTGAAACCCCCACCAGCCCAGCCGAACCAAGGACCAAGAACTCCACCTTGGATTCCAACACCGCCACCAAGGCTCCAAAGATCACCGATATTTACTATACTTCCACCTAGAAGCTGTACCTCAGTCCCCTTCTCTCCCAAAAATAACGTTCCTTTGCCTAAACCGAAGATGGTCGGATCTTTGTCAGACTTAAGCTCCGTAAGAAGCCCAAGATGACCCTTACCTGGGAGGGTTATCACTCCCCCCCAACGCTGTTTTTGGTAATCATCAAAGGGCATAGTTCCGGGAAAGGATGGAAGGCCAATAAGGGAGGGGGTCAGAGATTGGGGTTGCAGAAATCTTCGAAACTCGAGGTCCAGAACCATCGGACCTAGTCGAACCCAAGGCAGGGAGAGACTCCCCCGGGGAACAGTTACTTCCCGGCCTTCGGTGGGATGAATGGCCTCCATGACGACCTCGAGAGGTTTCCATTCGAAGGAAAGACGGGACACCACCACGGAGTTCTTCCAGGAGGTAGTACCTTTCCAACGGGCAGGAGTTTGTGGCCCGAGATTTTGGGCACAAATTTCGGTCTGGGGCAGAGCAATGCACCCAAGAATAAGAAAAACACCCAGGTAAAGTCTCATACTCCTTATTACGGGGCTGGACACCTGGGTGCTTCAAGAATGCAAAAAAAAGTTCGAAAAACTGTGGATTACCCCTCAGGCTCTAAGGAGAACCGAGCCTTTTAGGTCATCTGCCACCCTTGTTCCAAAAAGCTCTTCGATAAGGGTGTAGGCAAATTCTCCTGCGGTACCCGCTCCCCGGCTTGTTACCAAACGCCCGGATACGACGACCCGGTCTTCTTTCCAGGCACCCTCGGTCACCCTCGACTCAAATCCGGGGTAACAGGTAAAAAGCTGATCTTTGAGTAATCCTTGAGGGCCCAACACCACGGCTGGGGCTGCACAAATTGCTCCAATTAAGCCACCGGCCTCTTTTACTCTTGCTATAAGTGCACCGACCTCTGGAGAATCGGCCAGGTTCTGGGCGCCAGGCATACCCCCCGGAAGCACTACACAATCGGGAGTACCGGTATAGGACTCTATAGATCCCTCGGTCTTTACAGTCACTCCTCTGCTCCCAACCACCGTTCCGTCGGGGTCGGAGCCGACTCCAAGAACGCGGACTTTCACTCCTGCACGACGCAGGTAGTCTACCGGGGTTATGGCTTCTACTTCCTCGAACCCTGGAGCGAATAAAACAATTGCAGATTTTTCCACCGGTTCCCTCTCCTTACTTTTCGAGAATAAACTCGACCCGTCTATTCTTCCAGCGATTCTCGAGATCCGAATGGGGAACTATTGGACGGGATCCTCCAAAGCCTTCGATGGACATTCTATTCCAATCGACTCCTAAAATTGTTAGGGCCTTGCGAACCTCGGTAGCTCGGTTTCGACTCAAAGGAATGAGCTCATTTCGCTGTTCAGCCGCGGCCCGGGCGGAATCGTTCCAGAGAACTTGAACGGCATGCCCCTCGATTCTTATACGATAGTCGCTGTATCGGTTCAAAATCCCAGCCAATCGCCGTAGGGTAACAAGGTTTGTCGTCCGTTGGCCGTTTTCCACTGCGAACAAACTGGAGGTATTCCCTGCAAAAATGATACTGGGAATAAGAATCCGTAGCCGGTCTCCTTCTCGCATAACCAGCACATCGGTTGCGATTCCTGCTCCACTCAGGTGCCGACTACCAAACTCGTCGAAGATTGTGAGTTGAACAAAGTAGTCCGAAGCCGATTGAACAAGTTCTCCGGATTCGCTGGTACCATCCCAGATCAAGGTAGCCGGCGGCGTACCCGATCCGCTCCACTGGCGGAAAGGATTCCCAACAGGGTCGAGGATATCGAGAACCCATCGAGCAACCGGCCGCGACGATGCAGAGGTATCGGTAGTAATCGTGAGAACATCGTCAGATCCATCGTCATCGGGACTGAACAACTCGGGTGACACCCTTACCCTACCTACTAAAGGTGCACTTCCGAGAGCGATGGAAGTATCGCTAACCACCCGTAGGAGGTCGCCATTCATGAACCGAAGCTCGGCCTCTGCCCGGTACTCCCCATCGGGAGCAGGAATACCGTTCGACCGACTTCCATCCCATATGACCAGAGGGATAAAGTCCCGACTGGTACGGATGAAGTACGCTCGATTATCAGTGCCCACCAACGAAACCGACATAGTCTCGAGGTTTTCAACGTTATTCAATAGAACCCGAATTTGGGTCGAGTCGGCGCCGTCTTGTCCCGGGGTCAGGAGGGTTTCGCTCACGGTAATTCTCAGGTCCGATCGGTCGGCGGTATCTTTAATGAACCGAGCGGGGTTACTAACTCCCAAGTTTCCGGCCCTATCTCGGGCTTCGAGGGTGAACTGATAAAGCCCATCGGGCAAGGGTACATTTTGTACACCCTCGGGTACCTGGAATCCATATTGCCGGGCAAAAGCCGATGGCAAGGTGCCGTCCCATCGATGGGGAAAGGTTACTCCAGCATTCGTAAGAACACTCAAAGGTATTTCGTAGCGCTCTTCATCCTGATAGAGAGCCACAAGATTCCACTCAACGGTCTCGTCGGCGTTTACTAGGATATTTAAGTGAGTTTTTTGGTCACCTCCAAAAATAACCGGGAACCCAAGCTCGGTGCCCGTAGGCTGGGTTGCTAGAGTGATTCCTGCTCTGGGAGCTGTTCGGTCGATGGTGATTTGTAGAGGACCAGAAATTGGATTATTTCCATTGGCGTAGAGAATACTTAATTCTGCCAGATATTCACCTTCGGGCAAATCGAGGGTTTCGGTCTCGGGCCTTCCTGGGTTGCCCTTACCGGTAAACACTACAGATGAAGGAAGTGGCCCTTGGCCAGTAAACCTGCGAACAACTATGGCGTCTTTATCGCGGATTTCGAGGGTCCACGAAGTTATACCTTCGGTGCGACTCACCTCGAGCTGGAGAGGCAAGGAGCCACTGGCTTCGGGACTGAAATACCGAAGATCTGAATCCTCCAAGTAGACCCTTACATCTCCGGTATCGGTGTTTAACCGGAAGGGCAAGGCTTGAGTGATTTGATTTCCTGCTCGGTCGATTCCATCGATGACAAATTGGTATTCCCCATTGGGCGCCGCGCCGGTCGAACCGACATTTGCAACCCCATCCCAGATGGTCGATCCACTGGCGACTACGTCTGAGGCTGTAGGATTAGTATCCGCTTGGGTTGCCGGGGCCTCCCATACCTTTTGACCTGTAGATGTTTGAATTGAGTAATTCCAGGTCAAGGCCGGGCCTGTTCGATGGGTAAAGGTAATTGTATCCCGTACCCCGTCGCCATTTGGACTAAAGAGGGTCACATTCGAGGTAAGATCGAGAACTTCAGGGGCGCGGGTATCTACAACAACTTGGAGCGGTGGGGTGGCGGAGCCCCGGCCCTCATCGTTTTTTACTCCCAGTTGATAAAAGTACACGTCATCGGAAACTACAGCTCCTGATTGGTTTTGGCCATTCCACCGAATGTTGTCTGGTAGGGCGATAACCGGTCGCGCTTGGGTAGCAAATGTCCGCTGGAGGAAGGTTCTCGAATCGGTGACCGTGGCTTCCTGCCGGAATACAACCTCACCATTCTTATCGAAAATGTTGAGCTCAAACACCTTAATCGACTCCAGGTTTTCGACCTGTTCTGCTTCGATTTCTAGCAATAGCTCTCCATTTGCACTTCCGGGGGAAATAAATGTGGGTGCTTTACGAAAATTCACCGACGGAATAGGCTCCTGACCTCCCCCCGCAATAAGGGGGAAAAGGGTAAGGACTAATAAACTTAGGACGATAATCCACTTCTGTTGACCTTTCATATATGCTCCTCGCTCGATAAGAAAACCCCAATAATCGATTTTTGTATCATTCTTGGGATGTCACTTGTAAAATATACTCATTTTTTACCCATTTTCCCTGGATTTTCTCGGCTAAAGTTCTTTTTTGTGAGAATTCGTCATTCCATTGCTCGACTAGTCTTGGGCGATTTGCTCTTCTTCCCCCTTTTTGTTATCTTTATTTAGTGTACTAAATAATTTATCCCACAGTCCACCCATTAAACACCCTGGGCACCTCAATAACAAGGAGCATGAATGAGTATCTTTTCGTCTGTACTTACCCAAGAGAATCAAGGGAATTATCCGGTCTCTCTTGGGAATATTGTAGAATTTTTATATACCCACCTCGATGAGTTCCGGGACTCCCGTTCAGCTATTTCTAACGCCATCGATTACGCCCTTTCGGCTCCGAACAGAGAAAAAGGATTTGTTCTCGGGGCCTTTTCCCAAGAAGGTAATGATCCTTCCGCCCTGATTGGCCTCGTAGTAATGAATGCCACCGGCATGTCCGGTTACGTACCACCCAATTTTCTTGTCTACATCGCGGTTCACCGAGATTTTCGGGGGAAGGGATTAGGAAAGACGCTACTGACCGAAGTCTTTGCGCAGACCTCCGGATCCATCTCCCTCCATGTGGAGTACAATAATCCGGCGAAGGGACTTTACGAAAAGCTCGGATTCACCTCGAAATATGCCGAAATGCGCTGGGAGGCTCCAACCAATGGCTAATCTCCTGGTTGACCCCAAAAAGATCCGCCAAAACATACAGCTTTTACAGCAATACTTCGAGTCCCACCGCTTGTCATGGAGCCTTATTACGAAGATGCTTTCGGCAAATAAAGATCTCTTGGCCGAGGTGCTTACCCCCGAGGTCTGCAAGGGAATTCATAGCATCGGAGACAGCCGAATTAGTGGACTTCAGGCGGTGAAAGAAATCGACCCAAAGATCCAGACCCTCTATATCAAACCTCCGGCCCAGGAGTTGGCCGACGAAATAGTAGCCTTCGCTGATATCTCTATGAACACCTCATGGGACACGATTCAGGCCCTCGATAGGGCCGCGGGAAAGGCAGGTGTGCTTCACCATGTTTTGGTGATGATTGAGTTGGGAGAACTTCGGGAAGGCATCTTGGGCGAAAAGTTGCTCGATTTTTATCGACGGATTTTTAGCTTGGAACACGTCAAGGTTATTGGTATAGGAACGAACCTTGGATGTCTGTTTGGGGTAGAGCCCACCCGGGACAAACTCATTCAAATGAGCCTGTACAAACAACTTTTAGAGGCGAGTTTCTCCAAGAAGGTCGAACTCGTGTCCGGGGGGACGAGTATTACCCTTCCCCTCATTGAAGATCGAAAACTCCCCCGAGGAGTGAATCACTTTCGCATTGGAGAAGCCGTTTTTATGGGTACAAGTCCCTTGACCGGCGAGCAATTCCTTACCCTTCATACGGATTCATTCGAGTTCGAAGCCCAGATTCTGGAAATTGAAGCCAAGGAAGGCACTCCCGACGGGGTTATTGGGGAGGGGAGCATTGGCCATGGGCCCGAGTCGGCCCAAATCTTTGACCTTGAACCAGGCGAAACTAGCGTTCGAGCCTTAGTCGACTATGGTCTTATTGATGCAGACCCCCAGGATTTACAATGTACTTCTGAGGATGTACGATTCTTTGGAAGCACAAGCGACATGACCGTGTACGACCTGGGAAAAAATCGAACCCCAAAGGGCGAACCCCGGTACCAAGTTGGACAGGCTTTGAGCTTTCGCCCATCTTATATGGGGGTTGCCCGGCTATTAAGTTCGAAATTTGTAAATATTCTTACGAAATCTGACTAATAGTTCAATCCCACAGCCTTCCAGCCTGGTAATAGAAGGTATGGATATACGAGAACAAGAAATTGCCATCGACTACGGTCGAACCCGACAAACCGGGAATGGATCAGCCCTTTTAGGAGGTCCTCGGGAGAAGGCCAGAGATCGGGGGATTCAGTATCTGTCCAACCAAGAATTGGTCATGATGATGATTGGTTCGGGCTCGCCCCGAAATCCGGTAGAAAACCTAGCGGCCCAAGCCCTTCCAGTTATTCTACGGGGATTGCCCGGGGTACTAGAGCCCCGGCACCTTCAAACAATTAAGGGAATTGGTAACGCAAAAGCTTCGGTCATGAGTGCCAGCATGGAGCTGGCTCGGCGGTGTTACGCGCCGAGCGGAAAAAAAATCACAAACCCTTGCGATGCCTTCGCCCTCTTGTCCCACTACGCCTCGACCAAGCAGGAACATTTTTTGTGTATGGCCCTCAACGGAGCCCACGAGGTCCTCGGGACCTTCGTGGTCTCTATTGGCTTGGTGAATCGAACATTGGTACACCCCCGAGAGGTCTTCGCCCCCGCCCTGGAAACGCGCGCTGCGGCTATCCTAGTAGCCCACAACCATCCTTCAGGGAATCTTCAACCCAGCCAGGAAGACCGTGATGTAACCCGACGTCTAAAAGAAGCAGGAGAAATTTTAGGAATTCCGGTACTCGACCATCTTATCTTTAGCGCCGGAGAGTACGCGAGTCTTTTAGAATTGGGAGATTTTTAAGTTATGAGGAATCGATACAGCCCTTATTCTCCTGGGGATCTGAGACTTCGTTCATCGTAAAGGCCAGAGAATATCCATCGGCAGTCGGTACCTTGACCTGTTTCATACACCAAGAGAGGGACGCACGACCGGCAGCATTTCGGTCCGCAAGGACTGGATACTTCCCTATCGAGGCCCGGGCCTGAAGTATCTGGGCGCGTCGGATTGGCAGACCGTAACAGGTAAATTCCATCCGGTGTACATTTCCCGTAGTACCTGTGAATATCATTCCGTAGCTTATTCCTATGCTCAAGGTGATGTTTGGACCCTCTTCGATATTCCGCACATCGTTGTAGGTGCGAACATATCGATGAACGCTATCGGCGGCAGCGAAGGCTCGGTCTACGTCGTCGGCGTGTCGGGCCAAGATACCAAAGAGGGCTACTACCGAATCTCCTTCGGTTCGAGCCACAATACCCCGACGACCGTGGATAAGATCGGAAATATCGCTTAAAAGCTCGTTAATAAACACGCTAAATCGTTCAGCCGAGATATGGGAGTGGTAGAATGCAGCCTCTTCGATTTTAATGTAGAGTACAGTTGCTTCGGAGTTTCGTGGCCGAATCTGTTCTTCCCCCCGATCGACTAACTCAAGTCGGAGTTCTTCAGGTAGGTATCGAGCGAAAGCATCCCTTTGGGCTTCAACGTTCCGGCTCTTTTCTTCTAAGAGACTCCCTTCCTGCTTGAGTCGTTCTATTACCTGCATATGAGCGCTGACGTTAGAAAGGGAGCCGGCGATTCGTCGTGCCTTACCATCGGTACCGAATTCGGCTACTCCCCGGACTAACATCCACCGGTGAGCGCCATCTTTGTGGGTCATGCGAAAATGACATAGGAATACATCTCGTTCTCTCTTGAGATGAGCGCGAAGGGAATCACGAAAACCCTCTAAATCCGAGGGGTGAATTCGGCTTGTCCACTCGCTTAGGCTGTTATGAATTTCTAAGTCATCGTATCCGAGAATAGCCTTCCATCGGTTCGAGTAACGAACCTCTTCCGTTCGCAGGTCCCAATTCCACAAACCTTCGTTCGCCCCTTCTAGGGCTAGGTCGAAAACCTCCATTTCGCGCCCAATAGGAAGTTGCCTATGTTCGGAATGAACAAGACCGATGTATCCACCGATACTTCCATCGGTCAAATGCCACACCGTCGCATCAACAGTTGATTGCACAGTCGCACCACCTCGGGTCTTTAGGGTTAGACTCACCCCGTGGGCCCGACCGTTACCTTCAATAGTCCCACGAAAACGCCGGCGTTCGGAAGGAAGGGCGTAAATGTCTTTCACCGGTACACGAAAAATCTCTTTTGGACTGTATCCAAGAAGTCTCCCGAAGGCGGCATTCACCAGCAAGAATTGACCTGCAACAGTAGTGATACACATTGGTTCGGTAGTACGTTCAAAAAACTCCGTGAGCATCTCCGATACAGGAGGAGCACCCCGAGTCGCCGCTTTTCGACGAAGAGATTCTTCGAACCGCTCCCGGTTCGCTAACAGTTTCTCGAAATCGTCAGACAATGACGACCTCGCCCTCGATTGCAGGAAGGGTAATTACGATCTCTAAAAACTCCCCGGCTCTACTACTGAGGCGGAGTTTTCCACCGATCTTAGCAAGGGTACTGCGAACTACAGACATCCCCATACCTCGGCCGGCAACCTCCGACTCATTGTCCTCGGCGGTAGAGAATCCCGGGGTAAAGAGTAGCCTTACCAAGTCCTGTTCCGCAAATTTCTCTTTGCCGGATATGAGTCCATCCCTGAGGGCTCTTGCCCTAACCATTCGGGCATCAATCCCCCTGCCATCATCTCTGACTACCAGTACAACTCTCCCCTCATCGAGATAGGAAGAAATACGAATAAGTCCTTCAGCGATTTTTCCTCGATTCTCCCGTTCTTTAGGATCTTCAATTCCATGGTATACCGCGTTTCGCGTAAGTTGAACTAGTATATCCCTCACCTGGCGACGCATATGACGAGGTATCTCGGTAGGAGAAAAACTATCGGAATCCAAGCGCACTCGTTTGCCAAGTTGAGTCCCCAAGCGAGCCGCGAGTCCTTCGAGGGATATTGGCAGGAGATCCCGTCCGGTTGCATTTTGAGCGGCAAAGCTCTGTTGGAACGACGCAAGCCGCTCCATTAAACCGCGGGTTATAGTAATCTGCTTCTGTAAATCACTCAGGCGAACTGCAAGGCCAACAAAGTACTCTTGGCTTAGGCCGGGTTCTTTCCGAAGTTTCTGGATTTCGTCTTCGAAGGCTTCGGCTGGACTCGAGATAAAGGTCAGTTCCAGTAATTGGGAATCCCCTTTGAGAGAATGAATCTCTGTACCGATTTCGTTTAAGACTTGAAGGAGATTCTCGGTGTCTCGGCTCAAATTTCCGTTAATCCTTACGATATGTTCTTCGGCGGCTTCGATAAAATCACCAAGAAGTTGGGGGTCGACGTGGATCATTCGGTAAAAAAGTTCCATTTCGTTGAGGGTTTCTTGCTGGGCTTTCTCGACCGCGGTACTTAATTTGACTTCGCTCGTAACATCCCGCACGAGAACCATAACCCGGTCGATGTTCTCTTCTTTCGTAATTCGTATGAAGGAAAATTCTAGGTATCCTACATCGAAGTTTCCCGAACCATCATCGAAGAAAAACTCTCGACGACGCAAGGGATTCAGTTTTTTTATCGTTCGGTTTTCTATTTTTGGATCGAAGAGAAGGCCAAGGTAATCGGTGGCCGAGGAGCTCGAGTCCTCGGGCAAAATGTGCCGCAAGATTTCTTGAAGACTTCCGCCCGCGGTCGCTCTACCTCGTAGGACATCATTAGTCGCTTTTGAAAAGAATGGCCCAATTTCTAGATTCTCATTTATGAGGAGCAACCCATCGGACACATTGTCCAGAATTGAAAGATACTCGCTCTTGGCAATGAGGTTCGTTTCGAGGGTATCCATAACTTGATTGTATCTTCGGGCAATCTGCCCAACTTCGGTAAAGGGTTCTTCGGGGGCCCGAAGCCTCATGTCTCCTTGGGTTGCTTGTATTTCAAGGACCCGAAAAAAGTCATAAATCTCCGTAGACGCTCCGTGCTCTGCGACATTTAGACCGTCGGTTTCGTGTTCTACAGTGACCCGGAGAGGTGAAATTCGATTAAAAATGCTCAAAAAAATATAAGCCAGGCCAAAGGCCCAGACTCCGGCTACTACTATGCCTTGGGATTGAATAAGAAGTTGTTGGCCAAAACTCAAGCCTGTGCCAAGAAGCTCGGGGTCTCCGAACAAGGCAACCGCCAGGGTACCCCAAATTCCAGCGAATAAATGAACGGGAACAGCCCCAACGGCGTCATCTATCCGGAGTCTTTCGAGCAAAAACTGGCTTCCTAGCATAACTCCACCACCAATTAACCCGATGACGACCGAATCCAACTCGCTTACGTATGCAACCGGGGCGGTAATTGCTACCAGGCCCGCGAGAGTTCCGTTGAGAACCAAGGAAATGTCCGGCCGCCGAAATATCGGCCACCCCAGAGCCAAAGTTCCGACCATTCCGGCCGCCGCCGCTAAGGCAGTATTCGTGATAATCACAGGCACTCGGTCGTTCATAGCCAGAGTTGACCCTCCGTTAAAACCGAACCAGCCAAACCACAGAATTATGACCCCAACAACGGCCATAGGTATATTGCTTCCCGGAATAGATCGGGCAGGACCATCTTTCGGAAAACGGCCCAATCTTGGTCCAATTATTACTAGAGCCGCCAATGAAATCCAGCCTCCAACGGAGTGGACTACCGTGGACCCGGCAAAGTCAATAAATCCTCGGCTCCCAAGCCACCCCGAAGTTTCTCCCGTCAGAAATCCACCCCAAGCCCAATGACCGAATACTGGATAAACGAGAGCGGAAAGAAGGATAGTTGCAACAATATAACTGGAATACCGCATCCGCTCGGCCACCGCTCCGCTTACTATTGTGGCCGCGGTAGAACAAAACATCGCCTGGAAAAAGAAAAAAGCCGCAAGCCAGAGGTTACCCCCTGACCGGAGAGCAAAAAGCTTCCACCCAATCAAACCATTGACTGTTGGACCAAACATCAAAGCAAAACCAAAAAGCCAGAAGGCAATAAGACTCACTCCCAGGTCAGTCAGGTTTTTTATTGCTACGTTGATGCTGTTTTTACTTCGAGTGAGACCCGACTCCAGGAGTGCAAATCCCGCCTGCATAAGAAAGACCAAACTTCCAGAAACGAGTATCCAGAGAGTATCGAGTAGTGAAGTTTCCATAGGGGCTCCTATTCCAGTCCTACCGAGAGAAATGCTTGATAGGATCGCCAATTAATTGGCACGACAAACACCGGCGGTTTAATCTGAAGGCGAAGATCCTGAGGTCTGCCCTCGACAATAATAGGAACCGATATCATAAAAGATGAGCCGAACTCCCGGCGTACATTACCAGCGATCGTATTCGTTAACTCACCCACCATATCGAGAATTTCGTCCGGCGCGACGTCGTCACTTTCTAAAATCAGCGAAGCCAGCTCTTTGAGCATTGAGCTACTTGCGGTTACAAAAATGCCGCCTTTTCGGGCACCAGAGATTCCGATTACTCCGGTGAAGTCTAACAATTGAGACTTTCCCTCTTGAATATAAGGAACCCCCATCCGGGCCGATTCGTCGGACAGAAGGACAAAGTAATCAATTACAACGTCGATAAAGATTCGGAGTTCTTGTTCTGTCATAGGTCATCTATCCCACAAACATGCCTCAGCTCTTCCACCAGTTGAGCTTCGGTAAAGGGTTTATTTAAAAATCCTCGAGCCCCCGATCGTAAAGCCTGAATCCCAGTGGCGGTATCGGAGAGAGCGGTAATTACGAGGACCCGTGTTCGGGGAGCGATTTCCATGATTCGCTTAAGGGCCGATAAGCCATCGATCTTTGGCATTGTGATATCGAGGGTAATTACGTCGGGTTCGTGAACTACGAGCATTTCAAGGGCTTCCGCACCATTTGAGGCGGTACCGATTATCCTCAGGGGCAAGCTTGATGAGTATTTCTGAATGGCTCGGCGCATAATAGTCGAGTCGTCGACAACCAGAAGCTTCATAGCAAAATAATAGTGGTTACATATTCGTATGTCAATCAACTAAGATTGTATTTTATGTAGCTTTTTATATTCGATGCTACATAAACGTGGTATAATTTTGATTTCGTCTTCTTCGGCTTCCATCGCAATCTCGAAAGTTTCACGGACCATTCCAACAGGGTGCTGAGAAGGGGCGTAGCTCTAATACATTTTTGGAGGTTCGTCCCCAATAGTATAAAAAGTGTACCAGTATCCAGTTGGAATAAAAATTGCGGCCTTGTCTTCAGCCTCAAAGACCTGGTCGAGAGTAGCTTTTCCCGGGCCCATCGCCACTCGGGCCTTACCAGCTTCGATTCGTAGGAACTGATCGGTGTCCGTGTGAATTTCTAATTCTACCCCTCTACCCGAGGCTAAGAACCTAGTTTTCATTTGTAGAAATTCACCGGTCCATTGGGCGGTCCGGAAATTGGTGTTTTTTCAGGGGAGTTCTTCAATGTTTACAACCTAGGGCTTTTTCTCTTTTTCTTGCATTGGGTTCTCCTTTATGCCTTTCTTCGATGGTGCTCGAACCGAACCCTTCCCTCAAGGAAAGGGTAAAGGGTCAGACCCGATACCTACTGCTTTACATACATAGACTATCTATGTATAATAGTGCTATGCACACACCTAACCAAATAGGTAAAGACCTTGTCGCAGCCTCCTCGACTCCCTTGGTGTTGGCAATTCTCGCCGAGCAAGACAACTATGGATACGCAATTCTACAAAGGGTCCGAGAGGTATCCGGTGGCGCCCTCGAGTGGACCGACGGAATGCTCTATCCCGTTCTTCATCGTTTAGAAAGAGCCGATCTCATACAATCTCGATGGGAAAAGTCGGAGTCCGGAAGGCAACGAAAATACTATTCCCTGACCCCCCGAGGAAAAAAACAGCTCACTCAAGAGCGAGCCCAGTGGCAGACAGTTGATGCCACCCTGCGTCAGCTATGGCAATCCCTCGCTCAAGAGCTTTCGACTCCTCCTTTAAAAGGATTCTCATCATGAACGCAACGAAACCCGGCAACTCGATCGAAAATCAAGTAGACGAATGGCGCAATTACCTTCGCCGTCATCAGACCCTGGTTGCCACAGATATAGACGAGCTCGAAGATCACCTGCGACAACAAATGGCAACCCTTGAGCAAGGAGGACTGAACCCCGAGGAATCTTTCTTAGTAGGGGTAAAACGTCTTGGAGACATCGATTCTCTATCTCGGGAATTTGCCCGAGAACACTCCGAGCGTTTGTGGAAACAGTTAGTTCTTTCAGCTACCGATTCTCGTGGGACTAATGGACTTGCTTTTGTCCTTCTTCTATCTCTGTTAGCGGGTTTATTGGTAAAATTGCCGTCTCTTTTGGGGTTCTACGATCCTCCTACCCTTGAGAGTTTCTACATTAGAAATGTATCTGGATTGGTTTTTCCGTTCTTGGGGGTATTTTTTGCCTGGAAGCGGAAGGCAAACTGGGTTTCGTTAGGTAGGTCCGGGGCCCTGCTTGCCATTGGTCTCTTTTTTGCCAATTTCTATCCTCTGGTTCTTCAAGGGTCAACCGAGATTCTCGTTGGTCTCCACCTCCCCCTTGCCCTATGGCTGATTGTTGGTACGGTGTACGCAGACAATCGATGGAGAGAAGTAGGTGGTCGAATGGATTTTATTCGTTTCTCTGGGGAGTGGGCTATCTATTTTGTCCTATTGGTTTTGGGAGGGGGTGTCTTAATCGGTTTTTCTGCTGTTCTTTTTGGTCTTTTGGGTATTGATGTGGAACACTTTTTTGAAAGCTGGATTCTTCCCCTAGGGGCCGCGGGTGGATTAGTTTTTGCCGGATGGTTAGTAGAAGCAAAACAGAGGGTAATCGAGAATCTAGCACCGGTCTTGGCCCGGGTTTTTACTCCTCTCTTTGGTGGGGCGATTATCATTTTTCTTGGATTTTTTCTCCTCAGTAGTGACGGGTTTCAACCCAATCGAGATCTACTTCTTGCCTTCGATGGTCTGCTTCTTGTGGTCCTGGGACTCTTCGTCTATTCAATTTCTGCTCGGGAACCGGGTGAAAGTCCCGGGGTCTCGGATACGGCTCAAATGATCGTCGTAATGAGTGCCCTTATTGCCGATGGTATTGCTCTATTTGCAATTGGATCGAGAATCGCCGATTATGGCCTAACTCCAAATCGAGTCGCTGCCCTGGGGGTAAACCTTATACTTCTTGCAAATCTCCTAGGGTCCGGGGTTCTCTATGGGCAATTTCTCCATACGGGGTCCGGATTTAGACGAATAGAAAAGTGGCAGACCGATTTTCTGTCGGTTTACGCCGCTTGGGCGATAGTCGTAGTAGCTGTCTTTCCCCCTGTCTTTGGTTTTGTGTAACTGGCGACCAAAATGACCGAATTCACCCTAGGAATCATCGGAGAAATTTCTGCTATTCCACCAAAAAAGGTCCTCACCTACGGCAAGGTCGCTCGTCGAGCGGGAAATCCACGAGGCACACGACAGGGAGTTCGAGGACTCCACACCTAGTACCCTATAGAATTTGCCCTGACATCGAGTTGTCGGTGCTGGGGGAACACTCCGGATTCCTTCCGGGGACGGTCTTGAAGAACAAATTTTCCAACTTCGGGCAGAAGGGATTGAGGTGACACAATATTCCTTTTCACTTGGCAATAAAGGTGATGAACGGGAGTTATTCCCTTGAGTTTTGCGATTATAGCGGTGTTTCTTGGTCTTTCGGGGAAAGACGGTGCGGTCCTCGTTCCTTATCTTATCTCTTAGGTTGGCATAAGGGTTCTAATCCCCGCAGGTTGGTGCTTTTTCCTTTTTCAGTACCCACCAACCCACCGAGTACTGCGACCTAAAGTAGTGCAGCCAAAATAACAGGAACCATAAGGGTAGGACCGTCGAAGTAATCTATGAATGCTTCCACTTCTATCTCCAAACCCCTGTATTTCTGTCGGCTATGCAATACAAAACCCTTTTTGTTATAATCCCCCACTATGAGTGATGAAACACGCCTCGGACTAGATTTTGTACGACAATGGGTAAAAGACGATATGGAAACTGGTCGATTCTCGCCCCCAGTTGTTACCCGATTCCCACCCGAGCCAAATGGGTATCTCCATATTGGCCACGCCAAAGCCATCTGCTTGGACTTTGGAATAGCCACCGAGTGGGGTGGAAGAACGAATTTACGTTTTGACGATACGAATCCGGTCAAAGAAGACGTAGAATACGTAGATTCCATTAGACAGGATATTCAGTGGCTCGGTTTTACCTGGGAAGATAGGGAATTCTACGCCTCGGACTACTTTGAACAGCTCTACGAGTGGGCAGCCTTTCTCATTAAAGAAGGGTTAGCCTACGTCGACGAACAATCTCCAGAAGAAATTTCCCAGAATCGTGGGACCCCAACTCTAGCGGGTAAGCCAAGTCCTTTTCGGGACAGGCCAGTCGATATTAACCTCGAACTCTTTCAGAAGATGAAAGAGGGAAGCCTACCCGACGGTGCGATGGTCCTACGGGCGAAAATTGATATGGCCCATCCGAACCTAAATATGCGGGACCCGGTTATGTACCGTATTAAACACGCCCACCACCACCGAACAGGTGATACATGGTGTATCTACCCGATGTACGATTGGGCCCACGGTCAGAGCGATGCTATCGAGGGGGTTACCCACTCGATTTGTACCCTTGAATTTGAGAATCATCGCCCCTTATATAATTGGTTTCTCGAACAACTAGAGATACCCCACCCTCCCCGACAGATCGAGTTTAATCGCTTGAACCTTAGCTTCACGATGATGAGTAAGCGAAAGCTCCTGGACCTAGTGCAAAAAGGCTTGGTCAAGGGTTGGGATGACCCTCGGATGCCAACCCTGACAGGGATTCGCCGACGGGGATATCCGCCATCTGCAATTCGTGCCTTTGTTACGGCTATTGGAGTGAGCAAGACCGATGGAATGATTGAGCTCTCGGCCCTGGAATACTACGTTCGCGAAGAATTAAACAGAACCGCTCCCCGGGTTATGGTAGTTTTGAATCCACTTAAGGTAGTCTTAACAAATTGGCCCGTGGGTAAAGTTGAATCCCTTCCCGCCGACAATAACCCCGAAGATGGGAATGCGGGAACCCGAACCATCACCTTTGGCCGGGAACTCTACATTGAAGCTGAAGATTTTTTGGAAGATCCACCAAAGAAGTTCTTCCGTCTATCGCCGGGTAAAGAAGTTCGACTCAAGCACGGGTATATCATTGCCTGTAATGAGGTTGTAAAGAATACCGATGGGTCTATAGCGGAATTACGATGCACCTACGACCCCGATTCACGAAGTGGAGAAGCAGGTGGCAGAAAGGTAAAGGGTACCCTCCACTGGGTTCATGCTGCCGATTGTGTGGAGGCTGAGGTAAGGCTGTATAGCACCCTCTTTACCAAAAGGGATATGGGAGACATCGAGGAAGGTAAGGACTACACCGACTACCTTAACCCTGAAAGTCTTACTACCGTCCGGGCCCTTGGCGAGCCCGCAATTCGTCAGGCAAAGATAGGGTTAGGGTATCAGTTCCTGCGACATGGGTATTTTACACCCGACTCGGAACACTTCTCACCCGAAGTACCGGTTTTCAATCGTACGGTTACCCTCAAGGACACCTGGGCAAAGATAGAAAAACGAACCGAGAACTAGAGGTTCTGTACCAATTCTTCGAGTGCCGGTAAGAAATCTGCCCACTGGGAAAACTGTCCTTTCCCAGGCGGGGTTTTCTCGGGCACAAATTGCAGGGTCTCCCATCCAACCTCCCGGGCACCACGTATGTCGGCCTCGGGGTTATCGCCTATCATAATGATTTTTTGGTCGGCCAAAAGCCTGCCCGCCTTACGGGCCCGACTAGAAGCCAGGGTAAAGATTCGGGAGTCAGGTTTCTGAAAACCCACCTGTCCCGAGATAATGGCCGGGTCGAAGATACCCTCGAACCCCGCAAGAGAAATACGCTGGGGCTGAACATCCGGTAACCCATTAGAGATGAGGCCGATTTTCCACCCCTGGGCTTGGAGCTCGAGCACCACCGGTTGAGCATCGGGATAAAGAACGACCTGCCCACCCAACTCTTGCATAAATAGTTCGGTCCCAAGGGTCGGATCGAGGTGGGTCCACTCCATAGCGGAGAAAAAGTCGCGAATACGACCAAAGCGTAACTCGTCTCGGGTAATCTCGCCGGCCTCGAGCCTTTTCCACCAACCATGATTAATTTCTTGGTAAGTCTGGTAGTCTTCATCGGTGTAGCTCTGACCAAGCTTCGTAAGAGCGACTTTCATGGCAACCCGGGCGCAGGCCTGGAAATCGACCAAAGTATCGTCGAAATCAAAAAAGAGAAAAGGTTTGAGCTTCGTCAAAGGGACTACCTCCAGGGCGAGTATAACCAAGCGGGTTCGTTAAAACCACAAAAAAACCCGCAGGCCCTGTCAAAGGTCTGCGGGCTGGCATCAGATATCCTCTGACCCCCACCAACACTAGCTTTTATTCGCCAGTACCGATTGGGCGGAGGCCAGTCGAGCAACAGGAACTCGGAAAGGCGAACACGACACATAGTTCATACCTACCCGATAACAGAAATCAATCGAGCTCGGTTCTCCCCCGTGCTCTCCACAAATACCTACCTTGAGGTTCTTATTGGTTTGTCGACCTTTCCCAATACCTAACTCTACCAACTGGCCAATACCATCTTGATCGAGTTTCGCAAAAGGATCGTCCTCCAAGATCCCCTCGGTAATGTACTGGGGCACGAAGGAACCTACATCGTCTCGACTAAAGCCGTAGGTCATTTGGGTCAGGTCGTTGGTACCGAAGCTAAAGAAATCGGCGTGTTTGGCGAGTTGATCAGCCACCAGGGTGGCTCGAGGTACCTCGATCATGGTGCCTATGCTGTATGCTACCGATCCTCCGGTTTCGGCCAAGACTTTTTGTATGACATCTTCGCAGTGGGTTCGCATAATTTGCAGTTCTCTTACGTGGCCGACGAGGGGGATCATAATTTCGGGAATCACCTTGATACCTTTTTTTCCAACTACCAAAGCCGCCCGTATGATTGCTTCAACTTGCATCCTGTAGACCTCGGGGAAGGTAATACCTAATCGAACACCTCGGTGTCCGAGCATAGGATTCTCTTCGTGGAGACTTCGAATTTTGTTCTTGAGTTGTTGGGTCGAAATTGCAGCAATTTTTGCCAGTTCTTTGATCGCTTCCTCGGTTTTGGGTACAAACTCATGAAGGGGTGGGTCGAGAAGGCGAATAGTTACCGGTAGACCGTCCATGGCCTGGAATATGCCTTCGAAGTCTTTTTGTTGTAGGGGAAGGAGTTTTTTGAGGGCCTTTTCTCGGGCTTCCTTATCCGCGGCAACGATCATTTCCCGGAATATTCGAATCTTATCTTCTTCGAAGAACATGTGTTCAGTACGACATAACCCAATGCCCTCGGCGCCGTAGGCTCGAGCCCGTTTTGCGTCAACAGGGGTGTCGGCGTTGGTTCGAATTCCAAATCCCTTTAGCCCCTTGCCAGCCCGGAAGCTATTCTTTCGCACTTCGTCTGCCCAAGAGAGGAAGCTGGTCATTTCTTCTTTGATTTCTGGCTCGACCAGGTCTACCTGACCCTCGAAAACTTCGCCGGTTGCTCCGTCGATAGTGATCCAGTCTCCTTCTTTGTACTCTTTTCCTTTGGCCATCATTTTCTTGCCAACGATTTGGACTTTCTTACAACCAGCAACACAGGGGGTACCCATTCCGCGGGCAACAACCGCCGCATGGCTGGTCATTCCTCCGGTGGAGGTGAGAATACCCTCGGCAACGTTCATACCACCAATGTCTTCGGGGCTGGTCTCGGGACGAACGAGCATTACCTTCTTTCCCTTGGCTACCCAGGCCTCGGCCTCATCGGCGGAAAATACGATTTGACCTGTCGCGGCGCCGGGACTTGCGTTGAGTCCTTTAGCGATTGCTTTAATCTGTTTCTTAATAGCAGGATTAATGGCTGGGTGAAAGACCTGCTCAAGCTGGGAAGGAGTTACTCGGGTAAGAGCCTTTTCTTTGGTAATGACCCCCTCACTTACCATATCCACTGCGATCTTAATAGCTGCGGCTCCGGTTCGCTTTCCATTTCGAGTTTGGAGGATATAGAGCTTACCCTGTTGGATTGTAAACTCCATGTCCTGCATGTCTTTGTAGTGGGCTTCTAGGTTGTCCTTTACTGCAACCAATTGGCGATATATTTCGGGGTTATTATCTTCAAGGGCAGATATCTTTAAGGGAGTTCGAATACCGGCAACAACGTCTTCGCCCTGGGCGTTGATGAGAAACTCACCATAGAATTGTTTTTCTCCCGTCGAGGGGTCTCGGCTGAAGCACACACCAGTTCCTGAATCATCCCCAAAGTTTCCGAATACCATCGCTACTACGTTAACTGCGGTGCCCTTAAGGTCCTTTATTTCATTGATAGCTCGATACTTTATAGCCTTTTCGCTCATCCACGAGCCAAAAACTGCGTCGATAGCTTCCCATAGTTGGGCCTTCGGATCCTGAGGAAAATCCTCATGGGTATGTTTCTTGTAGACTTGTTTATAGAATTTTACGACTTCTTGAAGATCATTCGAGTCCAGGCCAGTATCTTCTTCGACGCCTTTTTTGTACTTTACTTTTTCAAGTTCTTTTTCGAAGGCATCGTGGGGGATATTCTTTACCACATTACCAAACATATTAATAAACCGCCGATAACTGTCCCACGCAAAACGCTCATTGTTGGTTATCGCTGCCAATCCTTTGACAGCTACATCGTTCAGTCCCAGGTTGAGGATCGTATCCATCATGCCAGGCATGGAAACTGCGGCACCACTGCGTACCGAGACAAGTAAAGGATCCTTTGGATCGCCCAACCGCTTATTTTCGACCGTTTCAAGTCGATGCAGATGCTCTTCAACCTCATGAACCAAATCTTCTGGGTGCTTTCGGCCGAGCTCGTAGTACTCATCACACATTTCGGTAGTGATTGTGAATCCCGGGGGGACAGGAATACCCAAATTCACCATTTCCGCTAGGTTTGCACCCTTGCCCCCCAAGAGGCCCTTCATGTCTGCAGAACCCTCGGCTCCGCCGCCTCCAAAAAAGTAGACCCGTTTGACCGCCATACAGTTACCTCCGTGGTGTAAAAAAGTTCAATAGTTCTTTCTTAGGGTACGGCCACTTCTGAAGGCTGTCAAATCAAAAAAAGCACGGCGGTTAGGTACCCTCTGGAATCTATTTCCTTTGAGAGTTTGAAGCTCGTAGGTCAATGTTCTCCAATGACCGTATTAAACAACAAACAAGATTCCAGAGGTCCCAAGCCGTGGGAAGAAAAGAGGAGAGAGATTTTTAGGCGATATAGGCTTCGAGGTATTTCGATCGTGTCGGATGCTGAAGACGCTTGAGCGCTTTCTTTTCGATCTGTCGAATTCGTTCTTTTGTTAAGTTGTAGCGGTCACCTATTTCTTTGAGGCTTAGGGGCGAGCGACCGTTGAGTCCAAAGCGATATTGAATGATTTCCGCTTCTTTCTCCGAGAGGGTCGCCAAGATTGTGTTAATATCGTTTTTCAAGGAGTCGTGGATTACTTCTTCATCTGGAGTTCGGTACATAGTATCTTCCACGAAGTCCCCAAGATTAGAGCTATCTTTTTCCGCGTATACAGGGGTTTCCAGGGAGATATGATCTCGAGCGATATGCACTAAGTCTTTAACGTGGTCCGGATTCATGTTGAGGATCCGGGCAATTTCCATAATTTCTTCCATTTCACTCGACTTTTGTCCTGCGATGTCTTTTCTGGCCTTTTCTATCTGAACGAGCTCATTGGCCCGGTTCAAAGGAAGGCGTATCATTCTACTCTTCTCGCAGATAGCTTTGAGAATGGCTTGTCTAATCCACCATACCGCGTAGGAGATAAAATGGTACCCTTTGTCCACGTCGAATCGCTCGATGGCATTCATGAGTCCAATGTTTCCTTCGCTAATGAGGTCAGTCAACGGTAGACCCTGATTTTGGTACTTTTTTGCCACGTTCACAACAAACCGCAGGTTCGCTTGTACGAGTTTATCTTTTGCCCATTTTTCGCCATCTCTAGCTGCTCGAGCGTATCGATCTTCTTCTTCTCGGGTAAGCAAGGGAATTCGATTGATTTCTTTGAGGTAGACTGAGAGAATGTTCTCCGCGTCGGTGGTTAAGGTTCGGTCTGCAATGGCCATGATGCCTCCTCGTTTGTACCTTACACTATGCAAACGCCGTGCCATCATTCGATTTTTTTAATATTTTTTAATTCCTTACTATATAATAATTTACTATCTTCGTTTTCCGAAGATAGAATTGCGGATTCGCAGCCCTTGGGGTATTATGACCCAATGGGCTTTGGGCTTCAGTATAGTGGGCCAGGATGACCCATATTGCTGGGAATCAACACGAAATGTGATACGATAGCAGTGCACGAAACCTTGTGGAAAAAAAAGTTTTTTCAAAAATTTGAATCAGCAACCATGGTCTTGTAGTGAATAGAAATATGGGGACCTCTATAATCGGAAAGGTCACCCGCTACCGCTGCGCCAACTGCGGTCGCACCTTCGGCTACCGCACCTTTCACGTGGGGTACTACACCAAGAAATCTATATCACCTCAACAACATAAACATCCTCGCCGGTAAGGAGTACGAGTTCATCTACGATCTGGGACTCTCGGTGCTCAAACGAAAAGGGCGAATGACTCGGAAGCAAAAACTCAAACGAGACAAACTGGAGAAAGCCCACAAGACCGATTCGAAACAGACCCTGAACAGTGTGCATAACTTGTTACAGGGCTTTAAGGTAGCTGTCGATGTTAGTGCTCCAAAGCTTGTGGGAACCGAATTTTCCCCCGCAACCGGGGGGCAAAAAGCCGCCATTTAAGGTCCGGGAGACCAACGGACAGACACTTTTTTCCCTCATTACTAGGAACTATGCACCTT